>Ga0206919_1211_pt1 | contig 12838 bp, 6 predicted proteins | sample Alteio_BWOrgHeat_67_FD_152962 | JGI IMG/M metagenome (GOLD analysis project Ga0206919, IMG submission 152962) | Enriched cells from forest soil in Barre Woods Harvard Forest LTER site, Petersham, Massachusetts, United States -... | ecosystem: Environmental > Terrestrial > Soil > Temperate forest > O... | reverse complement strand
AATATTTTATTAACCTTATAACAAACAATGAAATGCGAAAACTGATTATTTTTATTGGCATACTTTCGGCTTCATTGGGGGCCAGCGCCCAGTCAGCAATTACCCTTACCGCATCAAACGTTACTGGATTAGGACCAACCATTATTCATTCAGTTAATACCAATGCTTCAGGCGTTACTGGCGCAAAAATTGGGGCCAACCAAACATGGGATTATTCATCTCTTAAGGGTGGAACCTCTCTTAATTCAGGTTTTGTACCATCCAATTTTTATTTTACCAACGCCTTCTCCAAAACTGCTGTTGCCGATTCAAGTTCATTAGAAGTGGTTATTAAAGCAACTGAATCAGTCAAAGCCCCTCTTGTTTATGATATTGATAATAATGGATTTTTTATTGCAGGCAGGGTTATAGTTGCACAGAACTATAGCGAAGCTCCGCTTACAGGCAATCCGAAAGACAGCTCATTCTGGCCCCAGCAAACTTATCTTGCCAGGGAAAATCTTATTGCATTTCCTGCAACAATGGGTAGTTCATGGACAACCAAGTCAGTGCATCCTTTAATCTCCACTATTACAATTGTTTCTTTCGGACTAAAAAAAGCACCTGTAAAAGTTGTGGTTCACAGCTATATTAAAGATACCGTTGTCGGATGGGGAACATTAAAGGTTCCGTCTTCGAAAAATGCAAGTATCTCTTATAATGTTTTACTTGTAAGGCGTCATACTATTACCTCTGATAGTTTCTATCTCAATAATCAGCCTGCTCCTGTTTTCATTATGGCAGGTTTTGGGTCAAAACAAAATGACACAACTTCTAATACCTACCAGGAATTCTTTTACCGGGCCGGAAATGGAATGCCATTATTAACATTGAATTTCGATGGTGACAGTACCTATACAACACCTGGTTCAGCTTCATATAGTACCGACAGTGTAAAAAGTGGTGTTGAATATGAGGAATTTAATGCTGAAATGTTCAAAATATTTCCGAATCCTTCAGTGGGAGACAATGTTAATATTCAATTTTTGAAAAAATCAGATGCCCCATGGACATTATCAATCAGTAATTCCTTAGGGCAGGTTGTTAAAAAAGTCTCAATTGAAGGGATTGGAAACCTGACCAAAGATTTGAATTTACAAGGGATTGGATCAGGCATATATTTTGTCAGGATTTCAGATGGTGAGGGAGCAATACTGGCTACCAGTAAGCTGGATATTAAAAAGTAATTAAATTTTCAGAGTAATGTCTGAAACAAACAAAAAGGATATTTAGAAATATTCCCGGCATTTTCAATATTTTGTGGTAAGCTTAAAAATAATTTTATTTGCTCATGATTCATAGTAGACTTGTACAAATCCTCATTTTTTTGGCAGGTTTATATTCTTTGTCATGTACTCGGGTTAGTGAATCTCCTTCTACTAACCCAAGCGATGCCAAAGTAAAATTTTATGGAGATCATTTTGGCAATTTTTTAAGTACTTTCAACCAGACTTCTGATGGCGGCTATATTTTTGGAGGCTATACAATTAGCAGTCCATCAAGTGAGCAGCAGGGTTTTATTCAAAAATGTGATAGCAAAGGCAATGTTGAATGGTACCAAACCTATGGCGGGGCAAAACAGGACCTTTTTTGGGTGGTACATCCAACTTCTGACGGTGGTTATATCGCTGCAGGCGCAACCACTTCATTCGGCCTTGGAGCAGTGCAGAATAATCAGAGCGCTTATTTAGTAAAAACAGATGGTAGTGGCAATATCATCTGGCAAAAAACGTACGGTGGGCCATCCGGCAATATATTTTACGAAGTGTCTGAAGCGCCTGATAAAAGTTTTATTGCAGTAGGTAGCCAGGCCGGGCAGTATTATGTTGTAAAAACAAATCCTAATGGCGATACATTATGGACAAGGACATTATTTAAAGGATATGTAAGAAGCTTTGCAACCTCAGTTGCCTTTGACCCATCCGGGAACATTGCTGTCGCCGGATTTGAAAACAGGACTAAAGATTCATTTGAAGGAAATCCCACATATTCGCTATTGACTCCCGGTGGCACATTTCTATTGAAATATATTAATTATAACAATTTCGGCAATATCTATAAAGGCTACGGAGGCGCATTATATCATTCATACAACATAAACAATAATGCTATTGTACCTACCGTAATCAATCTTTCTAATCCATTATTTTGCGAAAAAATTATCAGTCGGCCTGACGGTTTTATTTATGTCCTGAACCAGCAGGGCTTCCAATCCCTTTTACTTTTTAAAATTGATTTTAATGGGAAGTTAATCTGGAGTAATATTTACTTTGCAAAAGGCGCGGTTTATTTTAATGACGCCACTAATACACCTGATGGCGGACTCCTTGTATCAGGAGGTTCATATGACTTTATTCAATCTGACCATTATAAATATTTATGGTTGCTGACCACTGACGCTAATGGTAAAAAAACCCATGAAAGTTACATCCCTTTCCAGCAAACCTGCTGGGCAGCTGGTGCGATTCTTAAAGGGAATGAAATTTCGATTGCGGCTAATATGACTACGACTTCAAACATCCATGCCAACTATTTCGGATTTCTTACAACAGACCAGAATGGGAATATCAAATAATAAAAATCTTTGTTATTTAGCTTTAACTTTCATAGTTATCCAATTTCTATCCTGTAAAAAAGAACCGCCTTCCTCAAACCGTGATGTCTTTTTAAAAACCTATGAAACCGAAGACTCCAATGCCATTGCATTTAATGTTGTGCAGGAGAATGACGGAGGATTTTTCTTGTTTTCAGCAGTTGGGAGTGCTTCTTTAGTATTAACCCGAACAAATAAATTCGGTAACATTCTCTGGGAGAAAACCATTTTGCAATCCAATTTTCAGCAGTATTATTTATTATCGCCGGCACCGTGGGTTTTTCTAAGTTATAATCTCGGAGATCCCGGGCATTTTGTAGCTCAGTCAGGTGGGGATGTCGCAATTTTTGATACTACCGGTAAACTTATTAACTACCTTTATAACGATTTCCTGAATGAACCTTTTATCAAGGAAAAAGGCAATTACCTCAGTTCCTACTGTGATGGGTTGATTTTTAATGCCCCCCATTCAGATAATTATATTTATGTGTATGACCAGAACCTGAAATTAAAAGAACAGGATACTTTTCCGGATTCAAAACTTGGCCCGGGGAAAGTCTTGCAGTTTTTTGTTAATGGAACTTCTTATCCAGATGTTTATAAAATATCCGGTACCAAATACCCGACTTCAAATATTTCCACCACTGCACTTATGAAAATTTTTGCTGCTAAAATGCCCGTTAGGGGTGGAAATGTAATTCAAACTATTATTGACACAAATGATCATATTCATTCAGATCAGTTCACATGGCAGGCAAATACAAATGATTCCGGAGAAATTTTACTGGGGCAGAGGACTGATATTACCTCCTCAAATACAATTATATATCCAATTGCAATATTGCTTGATAAAAACCTTAAAGTGATTTGGGAAAAGGAATACCAGTTAACCACTGGCACAATGTTTCCTGGTAATATTAAATTATGCAATGATGGCGGATTTATCATTACAGGCTATATCGGCAAAACAGGATATGGTATCAATAATTTACCTTATGTACTAAAAATTGATAAAAACGGAAGCAAACAATGGGATAAAATTATCCCTTCTTTAACAGGTACAGGCTCATTTGTTTATGGTACAGACCTTAATGATGGAGGATATGCACTTGTGGGAACCTCATCTCAATTCGGCAATGCATATAATACGAACAGGATATTGTTTGTAAAAACAGATGCCAACGGGAATTACTAAGATCTAACCCAAATCAGGTAACTGGAAATCACCATCTGCCCCGGTAATGTTTCTTTTTTACAAATTGCCAGATTACAATGCCAGACAGTAAGGCAGCGAGCATTACAGCTGGTGCCCAAATCTTCTTTTCATGCAGCATATCAAATAAAACAAGCATGATTAGTAGTACAGGGAAAAATATGGTCATAAATAACCCGATTTTCCCACCAGGAATTTTAAAAGGCCTTATCAGGTCTGGTTCTTTTATTCTCAGCATCAATAAAGCAGCAAGCTCAATGAGGAGTCCAAGAGAATAGAATATCACATCAAATTCTGCCAGTTTATCAAATTTTATCAGGCTCATCACTGAAAGTATTACGCCACTTAAAATAATTGCCACCCAGGGTGTGCCATACCTTGGATGAAGTTTTTTATAAATCGGGGAAACCAGATTGTCATTTGCCAGAATAACAGGAATTCTTGAAGAAGTAAACATGCCTGTAACAAACAATCCGCAACAACTGACAAGCCCGCAAAATGCAATGCTGTCCGCAAGTGCATCTCCACCGATAAGGCGGGCTATGGCTGGCCAGCTGCCTTCTGTCCATTTTGATGTATCTGGCAAAACAGATAACCCTACCAATACCGGCAAAAAATAACTCAAAAATATCATTACCAATGAAATAAAAATAGCCGGTGGAAAAATTTTTTGAGGTTTTTCGACTTCCCCTGATATAGTTGACATTGCATCCCAGCCGATATAATTCCACATCACAATATAGAACCCTGAAGAAAAAGCCGTTGCTATATTCTCTCCTTCGGGGATAAATGGGTGCAATGCCTTTGAAGGATTATCCAAAAAATTATGCAATCCCATGGCAATCATTATGATAAACGGAACAAGCAGCATTATAGAAAATAATACAGATGTATGACTCACTGCCCTTGATCCCGTAATGTTGAGCCAGGTAAGCGGAATGATCATCGCCATTGTAGCCAAAAATGCATAAAGTGGGTCTTGGAGTGCAGATGCAAAGGGATAATATTTTAAATAATTAATGAACAAAACCGGGTAAATTGCAAGGTCAAACCTGGTGTACAACAACATAAGCCATGTACACAAAAAACCTGCGCCCGGCCCTAAAGCCCTTTTTACCCAGATATAATAACCTCCTTCTTCCGGTATGGCTGAAGATAATTCAGCGGTAAGAAATGCGATCGGCAGTGCCCAAATGACTGGTGCAACTACTATTAACAATAAGCCCATGCCTGCGCCGCTGCTCATTACCTTTTCCAGGCCGAATGGCCCTCCGCTGACACATACAAAAATGGTCATTACAAGGGGAAAAAAACGCAATTTGTGCCTGGGCTGTATGGCTAATAGGGCGAACCTCAAAATTTTATAATTAAAAGGTGAATTTTTAGGATATTACAAAACTAAATGATAATTGTTAAAAAAATCAAGAAAAATGATCCTCAATCTAATAATGGGCTATAGGTTCTAAATCAAATATAATTTTAAAAACACTGTTTTTATGTAGCTTTACAATCCATGCAAAAGACATATTTTTGAATGTTTTCACAAAGCCTAATTTTAGAGATAAATGATAGATTTCACAAATACCACATTCACTTCTATTGCCATTCATGATGTGGGAAACAAACTCCGGGATGAGGAAATAAAATTTTCAAAATCAGTAATTGAACTTTCAGATATTGACCTGGAAACTGTTTTAATGAAATATTTACTTACCCCCTTTAAAGGTGATGAGTTTTTTCATTTTTCGCACTCAACAATCATTACCCAAAATGAGATCTATTCTTTTTGCAAGTCTATTTTTGATAATGCGGGCACTTTCTTTGAAAACACAAAAGCCATTGCAAGGCACCTTTATGAGCAATCAACCCATCCTAAAATAAAAGCAGGGGAATTGTATGTCACCCTTTTGCATGATTGTAAGATAGACGGAATATTTACGGACGCCATTGGAATTTTTAAGTCCGAAACCAAAGACACCTTTTTAAAAGTGAAACCGAATAAGGTAAACTATGATTTGAACTATGAAGATGGAATCAACATTAATAAACTGGACAAGGGATGTGTAATATTTAACACCGAGGAAGAAAATGGATTTAAGGTGGCAATTGTTGATTCTGGTGGATCATCCGAAGCCCAATACTGGAAAAATGATTTTCTGAATCTTACCCCATGTGAGGACGATTATAACCATACGAAAAACTACCTTTCATTTTGTAAAAGCTTTGTTTCTGATAAGTTGGGAGATGATTTCCAGGTCGAGAAAGCAGATCAGATAAAAATGCTGAATGATTCAATCAGCTATTTTAAAAAGAACGAAAAGTTTAACCTGGATGAATTTGCGGAAGAGGTAATCAGTGAACCGGGAATGATCGGTGCATTTAATGATTACAAAAAAAGCTACCAGGCTGATAAAGAAATCCAGATTGCAGATGATTTTGATATTTCCCCTTCCGCGGTAAAAAAACAGGCAAAAACATTTAAAAGCATTTTAAAGCTTGACAAGAACTTTCATATTTATATCCATGGTGACCGTGAAATGATTGAAAAAGGATTTGATCCGTCTCTTGGTTTGAGTTTCTATAAGGTCTATTTCAAAGAGGAAAGCTAAGTAAAGGATCACGCAATGGGCGCAAAGTGAAACACGCAAAGAGACCAAAGAATAAAAAATATTAACCGGTTTTCTTTGTGTTCTTTGCAAAAACCTTTTGGGGTATTTGCTTGATCCCCTGTTCAATCAATCAGTTTATTCCCGCTTGCCAGTTTAACGAGGATTATTACTGCCGCGATGATCAGTAGAAAATGGATGGCCCAGAAAAAAATATGCAAAGCGAAGCCAATGGCCCACATAACGATCAAAAAAGCAGCGATATAATACAGGATATGGCGCATGATATTTTTTTTATGTCAAAAATAGGTTTTTTTTGAATTAAACAGGATAAATCTGTATTTCTGTCAATTCAAACAACCTTTTTATTGATAATTTCTTAACTTTACGCCAACTAAACACTACTTATTAATTTTATTCCCAATGAAAATTAACTACATTCTTTTAACCTTTTCATTTTTCTGCATCCTGTTTTTCAATTCATTATCTTCTTCCTCAGGGTGTTCTTTCAAACCTTCAATGACAGGCGACTCGCTTATTTGTTCCGGAAACACGGGTAACTACAGTACAACAAAAGTAACCAGCCACTTTTACAGATGGATTGTAAGAGGCGGGGGATCCATTGTTTCCGGGCAAAGCACAGTTGCATTGGTTGTATTATGGCCAAATGCTACAAATATAGGAAAGGTAGTATTAATTGATAGTACGACAGGATGTTATGATTCGGCAAGACTCACTGTGAAAGTTGGTTTGTCTCAGGCCACATTACAAAGCAATCCATTTAATACCCTTGGTACCGCCAGCCAAACCGGAAAAAAAATTTACAGTGTTACAACTGGATCAAATAATCAATATGGTGCCGCCTGGTGTATAAATAGTGTCAGCCTAAATAAGAATTGGGATTTTACATTTGAATTAACACAATGTCCGGGTCCATCGCCTCTTGCAGATGGCATGATGTTCGTGATACAAAACAACGGGCCTAATACGCCACCATCCACTACCGAAGGTAGTGATCTGGGCTATTATGCCGCACCTTCAGGCTTATTTGCTCAATCTATTGGAATGGAATTTGATATTTATCAGTCAACCTCTACATTTTTTGATAGCAGTGCGAGCCACATGTCACTTGTAAAAAATGACGATCCTACCCCGCTTCGACACCAGATTGACATTACAAGCCCAGTCCTTGGCGGAGGTTCCCCCTGTGGGCCAAGGGTTTTCAGGATTGTATGGAACAGGAGTTTGAACCTGATGGATTTTTATTTCGATGGTAAGAAAAAGTTTTCCTGGAGTAATGATGTGGTAAAAAATGTTTTCGGCGGCAACCCTAATGTCTGGTTTGGCCTCACCGGGGCTACGGGCGGACTAAATTCTTACCAAAGCATATCTATTGATACCATGTTTTATGGTATACCCATCATTACTGCTTCTAAAGATACAGCCTGTACCGGCGATTCAGTAACACTTACCTGCAGTTCAGCAATCAGTTACCTTTGGTCAACCGGCGCTAAAACAAGGGTGATAAAAGTTGGCAAAACAGGTTCATATTCAGTTATTACCTCTGACAGTACAAAATGCACCAGCCCTTCTTCTCCATATAATATTACATTCATCCCCAAAGATTCTGCTATATTTACGGTTGGCGCCGCAGCTTGCCAGGGATCTTTTATTTCACTAACTAACAGCAGCACTCCATCTACGGGTCTGAATTATCTTTGGAAATTCGGAAGTGGCAAAGACAGTTCACTATCTCAGTCACCAGGATACAAATATAATACACCAGGCACTTATACCATAAATCTGTCCGTTTCTAATAGTGGTTGTACAAGCAAAGCTTCAAAAACGATTTCAATTTACCCATCTCCTGCAGGGTCAGGCTTTATTGCCGGAGTTCCTTTTCATGGACAATTTAATAGCGGTGACGCTACCAACCCTGATAATATTTGTATCAATGATACCATAACTTACCAGATATTGCCACCAAAGGCATTTGCAAACAGCGATTATGGTTCTAAATGGATTATTAATAGTATTAAATTTTCAACCCCTTATGGTTTAGGGATTAAAGACACAGCTACCAAGTTCCCGACTTCTTCTAAAAACGGGACCTTTAGTTTCTTTCCTAAAAAATATGGCGACAGTACTTTCCTTTTAACCATCGACTTGAAAACAGTGCAAGGAAATTGCGATTCTGTAATCAGGCGTCAGATACATGTGCGGAATATTCCTGTTGCTAAATTCACTGCTGTTAATGCCTGCCAGGGGTTTGCTGCTACTTTCACCGATGCAAGTACAGATGTCGCTGCAAGTGTAACCAATTGGGCCTGGGATTTTGGCGATGGAAAAACGAGCAATGCCCAAAATCCTTCGCATGTTTATCCTAATGCTGGTACCTATACTGTTAAATTGATCGCCTCTACAGACGCAGGCTGTAGTAATACGGTTATAAATACTGTCACATCGTACCCTGTTCCAAAAACTTCCTACACTGATGTTCTTGGATGCAATGGCAAATCAACCACATTTACTGATAACAGCACTATTGCAAGCCCCGGGGTAATAAAATTGTGGAACTGGAATTTCGGAGACGGTTTATTGTCAAATACACAGAACACGACACATACCTACAAAAAATCTGGTCCTTATAATGTGAAACTGGCCATTGTTTCTGCCAATGGCTGTAAAGATTCTCTTACTACAAAGATCAGAGTACTTCCTTCTCCTATAGCAGGCTTTAGTTATCTGAACGGATGTGTAAACACACCTATCTTTTTCTCAAATACCAGTGTTGACTCAACCAATAAATCTGTTTATTCCTGGGACTTCGGTGATAAAACTACACCATCTACAGCCACTGTGCCTACACACACGTATACCGTAAATGGAACATATAAAATTGTTTTATCTGTAACTTCAGGTCAGGGTTGTATTGATACGATTTCTAAAATAATTACCCCACTGCCAAAGCCAAATCCGAATATTCATGCACCGAACGGATGTACTGGACAGACAATAACCCTATCAGATTCAAGCCATTCGGATAAAAACTCAGTCTATACCTGGGATTTCGGAGATGGTACTACGCCGGCAACAATTAAAACAGTCTCAACCAAACATACTTATACGAAGGCTAAAAACTATAAAGCAATCCTTAGTATAACAAATGGCAACGGATGTACAGATACCCAAAGCCATGTCATTATCATAATGGATTTTCCGAAAGCCGGTTTTACAGCTACAACAGCTTGCCAGGGTAAGCCAACTAATTTTACAAATACTTCAACAGGAACGGGTACTTTGGGTTACGTCTGGAGTTTTGGTGATGGTTCGCCACTGAATATTACCTTAAGTCCGAGTTATACGTATGCCACTGGAGGTGCTTTTGTGGCCCGGTTAAGAGTTGTTAACCTAAACGGTTGTATTGATAGTTCTTCGGTTAATGTAACTGTAAACCCTTCACCTGTTATCAATCCATGGATCTATAAAAAACATGGCTACCAGGTGACTTTTATTCCGGCAGATTCTTCTATTGGAAATTTCAATTGGCATTTTGGGACCAGTACTAATGATTCTTCTTCGGCAAAGAAACCTACCTTTATATATGCTTCTACTGATGCAACTTATACGGTTAAACTGACTGTTACCAGCACATTCGGTTGTATTGCAACCAGAACCGACACCGTATCAGTTACAAAAAGTGGAATTTCATTTCAAGGAAATACTTTGAAAGGTGTTTCGGTATATCCAAACCCATTTGAAGGAAGCACAAATATTTCCTACAAATTATTATCAAAAAGCAAAGTATCTATAGGGATTTATGATGTGCAGGGAAAAGAAATTGCCAGGATTAAAAATGGCGATTACCCCGCCGGTGATTATATTGACACATTTGATGCAGGCAAATATGGTCTTAGTGAAGGCATCTACTTCCTTAAAATGTATGTTAATGATAAGACATTCGCTACAAAACTTGTGAACCAGAAATAGGAATTTGGAAAAAATATTTTCAAACGAGAAAGGCGGGTAAATACCCGCCTTTCTACATTTACGGGGTGTCCCGATTTTAACATATTTTAATACTTTTCTTAATAATCCTTATCTTTACGGCCAAATAAACGGAACAAACTTTTAAACACTTTATGAAAATTAAGTACATTATTCTATTAACTGGGCTAATTTTCGCCCTCAATCTATTATCCTTTAATATTTCCAAAGCCTGCTCTTATAAACCGACCATGACCGGTGATTCACTGATATGTTCAGGGAATACAGGCAATTACAGCACAACTAAAGTGGCCAGCCATTTTTATCGCTGGATAGTGCGCGGTGGTGGATCTATAGTTTCCGGGCAGGGAACTACAGCACTTGTAGTTTTATGGCCGAATGCAACAAATACGGGTAAGGTTGTATTGATAGACAGCATAACTGGCTGCTATGATTCAGCAAGGTTAACCGTTAAAGTAGGCTTGTCCCAAGCTACACTGCAAAGTAACCCATTTACTACTCTTGGTTCAGCAAGCCGGAGTGGGAAAACGTACAGTGTAACATCAGGAAGCGGCACAAACCAAATTGGTGCAGCCTGGTGTATTAATAGTGTAAGTCTGACAAAAAACTGGGATTTTAGTTTTTCGTTAACACAATGTATTGGTTCAACATCTAATATTGCTGACGGAATGATGTTTGTCATTCAAAATTATGGTACTAATGCCCTTGGTACTGGAACAGCCGTTGGGGGTAGCGATCTCGGCTATTATCATGCCGCCGCCGGTATGTTTGATGTTTCATCAATTGGAATGGAATTTGATATATGGAATTCTTCTGGTAGCCCAAATTTCTGGAATGACAGTAGTGCGAGCCACATGTCCCTTGTTAAAAACGGTGACGCAACGCCATTGAGAGCTCAGGTAAATATAACAAGCCCCCCGCTAACAACTTCTTGCACCCCAAGACACTTTAGGATAGTATGGAACAGGAGTATCAACCTTATGGATTTCTATTTCGACGGTAAAAAGAAATTTTCATGGAGCAATGACGTCGTTAAGAATGTATTTAAAAACAACCCGAATGTATGGTTTGGTCTAACAGGAGCAACAGGTTCTTATAATTCTACTCAAAGTATTGCAATAGATACCATGATATACGGGCAGCCAATAATCATTGCCTCTAAAGACACAGCATGCACAGGAGACTCAATTACGCTTACCTCAAGCCCGGGAATTAATTATTTATGGTCAACCGGAGCTAAAACAAAATCAATTAAAGTAGGTAAGACAGGGGCTTATACTGTTACTATTTCGGACAGCACCAATTGTTCTAATATATCTCTGCCTTATAATATTACATATCTTCCGAAAGATTCAGCTATGTTTAATGTAAGCAATGCCTGCCAGGGTTCCTATATTTCCCTGGTTAATAACAGCACACCAACTACCGGCCTTCGTTATTTATGGAAATTTGGAAGTGGCACAGACAGTTCGACTGCTCAAACTCCGGGATATAAGTATAACACAGCAGGAACCTATACTATTAATTTATCTGTAACCAACGGTGGTTGTACCAGCAAGGCTTCCAAATCTCTAACCATATATCCGGCGCCATATGGCTCGAACTTTATTACAGGGGTGCCTTTTCATGGGCAGTTTAATAGCGGTGATGTGACCAACCCTGACAATGTTTGTTTAAATGATACCATCACCTACCAGATACTTGCCCCAAAAGCTTTCACTGATGCCGATTATGGCACAAAATGGGTCATTAACAGTTTGAAGTTCACTACCCCATATAATTTTACAACCAAAGACACAGCTTTCAAATTACCATCAGGATCTAAAAACGCAACGTTCAGTTTCTTCCCGAAAAGCAATGGAGACAGTACTTTTCTCTTAACAATTGATTTAAGAACTACACCTGGAAATTGTGATTCAATAATCAGGAGGGTGATTCATGTAAGAAACATTCCAAAAGCCAAATTCAGCGGAACCAATGTTTGCCTGGGTACACCTACAGTCTTCACTGATGCCAGTACCGACGTTGGTGCTTCAGTTACCAAATGGGCATGGGATTTTGGGGATGCCAAATCAGCGACTACTCAAAACCCACCTCACACGTATGCCACAGCAGGGACTTTTACTGTTAAATTAACTGCTTCCACAGATGCGGGTTGCAGCAATTCGGTTACTAATATTGTAACTACTTTCCCTGTGCCAAAAACAGCGTTTACACCAACATTGGGATACAACGGTAAATCAACAATATATACGGACAATAGTACTATTGCAAGCCCCGGCGCTATTAAAACATGGAACTGGACCTTCGGTGACGGACAATTGGGAAATACGCAAAACACAACCCATACCTATAAAAAATCAGGCCCATACAATGTAA
>Ga0206919_1210_pt1 | contig 12861 bp, 14 predicted proteins | sample Alteio_BWOrgHeat_67_FD_152962 | JGI IMG/M metagenome (GOLD analysis project Ga0206919, IMG submission 152962) | Enriched cells from forest soil in Barre Woods Harvard Forest LTER site, Petersham, Massachusetts, United States -... | ecosystem: Environmental > Terrestrial > Soil > Temperate forest >... | reverse complement strand
GATGTTTTCCTGACCCGACAGCTCGGCCGTTCTCGCGCGCATGTCCAACGGTTGTTGGAGTCAGGGCGTATTCAACTCTCCCCTCATGCAGCGAAATTGGAGTCCAGCTATCGATTGCACCGAGGCGATGAGATCACTATCGCAGAGATACTCGAAGAGGCTCCCTCTTCACGACCAGTTGGAGAAAAGATTCCATTGGAAATTCTGCATGAGGATGCCTGGATAATCGTCCTGAATAAACCTCCTGGACTGGTGGTGCATCCAGCTGTGGGGCATGGAAAGGGAACTCTCGTCAATGCCTTGATCCATCATTGCGGGAAACATTTATCGGGAGGCTCGGAGGAATCCCGCCCAGGACTGGTCCATCGTTTGGATAAAGATACCAGCGGGGTAATGGTGGTGGCGAAAAACGATGAAGCTCATGCGAATTTGTCATCCCAATTTGCCGAGAGAACACTCAAGAAGGTTTATCTCGCCTTGTGCTTGGGGAAATTTCGGTACCAGACCGGGAATATTCAGGGAAATATCGGGCGTCATCATGTGTACCGGCAAAAAATGAAGGTTGTTGTCCGGGGAGGTAAAACGGCCCATACGGATTACCGTGTGATCGAGGGGACGGATTCCGCAGCCCTGGTCGAGTGCACGTTACATACTGGACGCACCCATCAGATTCGTGTTCATCTGGCACACCTGGGACATCCGGTGATTGGGGATTTGGTATATGGCAAATCCTTGTCTAAGCGTTGGAAATTTCCCATTCCCCGCCAGATGCTTCACGCATCGAGATTGGGGTTTACCCATCCAAAAAGCGGAAAGTGGGTTGAGTTCCTTGCCCCGCTTCCTAAGGATTTCAATCGTTGCTGGCAGGAACTGAAAAATGCGGGGAAAGAAGCTGAGAAAACTAAAATAAATATATGAAGAAGGAGCTTAGCGTGGCACTCACTAAATATGTCACCGTGTTGCGTGACGAAGGAAAGGACCATGTGAAATTGGATCGTCAATCCCGGTCCTTTTTGCGTCAGTTGAAAGAGGCCGGAAAAACTGTTGCGACAGTTGCCAGTCCTACTCCTCTGCCCTTAAAAAAGACTGTTGTACCCGATTTAACACCCATAGTAACCCAGACCTCTTCGACAGCTCCTGTCATGGACGACCTGAGCGAACTCACCATTACGACTGGCCGGACCAAAACGGAACGTCTCGCGCATCTCGCTGGACGGGCCTTGTCCTGTCAGAAGTGTCCCCATCTGGTCAAATTCCGCAACAAAGTCGTCTTTGGAGTGGGTGATCCGGAGGCCGAGTTAATGTTCGTGGGTGAGGCCCCCGGAGCGGAGGAGGATAAGATTGGAGAACCATTTGTTGGACGGGCTGGTGATTTACTAACGAAGATGATTGTGGCCATGGGACTGACGCGTGAAAAAATCTATATCGCCAACATCTTGAAATGCCGACCCGATATTCCCGCAGGCGCCCCGGGCAATCGCAAACCGACTCCCGAGGAAATGAAAACCTGCTCGCCATATCTCATCGCCCAGATTGAGATCATCCACCCCAAGGTCATGGTTGGTCTTGGTGCCAGCGCGGTGGAGGGCCTATTGGGACCGAGAGGAACGATTAGTAAACTCCGTGGCCATTTCCAGGAATTCCGGGGAATTCCTTTCATGCCCACGTTCCACCCGTCTTATCTTCTTCATAACTCCAATATCGAAACCAAACGCAAGGTTTGGGAGGATCTCATGCAAGTCATGATTTTTCTCAAGATGCCCATTAGCGAAAAACAACAGGGGTTCTTTCTGGCAAAGTAGAAGGCCAAGGGCCTCGGAAGACAGAAAGCGGGGGAAAGAATGTTTATCCACAGATTACACAGATTTCCACAGATGATTTTTATGTGGAGGGCGAATCTCCGTATGCGCCCACTTTGTCGGGGCATGGGGGGCATTTCAATTATCAATTAGAAATTAGGAGTTAGGAGTTAGGAGTTAGAAATTGGGAACGGGCAGGGATCCAGTTAGGGCGCATACGGAGATTCGCCCTCCACTTCAGAGTCCCAAAAAAATCCTTTATTCTATTGAAAGTAACGAGGAAGCTAAGTAGGTGAATGGGTTACCTAAGAAACGTGTCCTGCTGGGAATGAGCGGCGGGGTAGACTCCAGCGTGTCTGCCTATCTTTTAAAGGAGCAGGGCTACGAGGTCATCGGAATTACAATGAAGGTCTGGCCGCAGGATTGTATTTCCCGCGCCGAGGACAAGTGTTGCGGTCCTCAGGCAGTCGCGGATGCCCGTGGCGTCGCCCATGCGTTGGGGATCCCCCACTACGTGATCGACGAAGCTGACGAATTTGAGAAGTTAGTTATCAATTACTTTGGTCAGGAGTATCGCGAAGGCCGTACACCCAACCCCTGCGTGATGTGCAATGAAAAGCTCAAGTTCGGACGTCTCCAGGACAAGGCCAAAGCTTTGGGCGCAGAATATGTGGCCACAGGGCACTACGCCCGGATCGAGCACAATTCCGAAAGAAGTGTTCTGAAACGAGCCGTTGATGCTCGGAAAGATCAATCCTATTTTCTTTTCAGTCTGAAGCAGGAACAATTAAGTCGCTCTCTTACACCCCTCGGAGAAATGACCAAACCGGATGTCCGAATCGTTGCCCAGAAGCTCGGTCTGAAAGTTTACGACAAAGAGGACAGTCAGGAGATCTGCTTTGTCCCAGGAAACGATTATGCGGGATTCTTAAAATCCCACTTCGGAGAGTCAACCTTCCATCCAGGAGGAATTTATGATCGCTCGGGAAATCGCATCGGTGAACACGAGGGGATCGAGATGTATACGGTCGGACAGCGCAAGGGCCTTCCTGGTGGTCAGACGAAACCTCTCTATGTGATCGATATTGATCCGCTTGGTCACCGTGTGATCGTCGGAGATTACGACGATTTACACCGCGCGGACTGCTTCATTGCCAACACCAACTGGTTACCTGGTGCAGTCGATCAACCCCGCGAAGTCACTGTCAAAATCCGTTACAATTGGCCTCCGGTCAAAGCGCATCTGGAAGCTTTGTCTAATCATCGGGCTCGCTTGATCTTTCATGAACCGCAACGATCCGTTTCTCCAGGGCAAGCCGCAGTGTGTTACGATGAAGATCTCGTTCTCGGGGGCGGATGGATTGAGCGCGCTGAAATGCATGGGCAATGATTATTTTATCATACTCCGGCGTAGCCGGTACCAAGGCACACCTATTAGATGTTTAACTGCCCACAAGATATTCGCTCGACGCGGAATCGGAAAGCGAGAATTGATCCGTATTGGACTCCGTTTTTGCTTCCTGCATAAAACTTAACCCTTTACCCTTAAAACTCTTCTCATTAATCGGGAAGAAAACATCGGGCGAAGTTCTCATCGGGGTTTAATTCTCACCTCTCAATTGCCAATTAATACCGCTTCCCTTCGTGTGGTGTATGGAGTTGCCCCCCCGGGCCGCATAACTGATGGAAAACCTCCCTGAGTTGAACTAAAACACACTTTTTCCATCTAAAACGTCATTATCCCTGGTGCGATCAATAACTTGCATTGGCAAAGTGCCGGTGAAAAGTAACTTCCCACCAAAAAAATCCCCGACGCGGTTTTATTGTCAACTTGGTCGGCATTCGGAAAAGTCTCCCGCAGATGGACGAATGACTAAAAATTAGTTTTCTTAACCAGATTAAACAGCCGGGGGTCAGTCATCAATTCTCAAGTGATTGAATGTTTTTCCACAGTACCAAACATTACCACTTCTCTTTTTCAAACTCCAATTGAGAATTGATGACTGACCCCCGGCTGTTTAAATATCCGAATCCGTGAAATATTAGTCAGTTTGCCACTATGCCACTCTCCGGGAGTTGAGTTCTGGTTGAAAACACCCTCAATTAAAGAAAGAATAGGTGTGAGCACATGTAGGGTTTCACCCCACTGGGGAAGTTCCGTAAGTCTTCTTAATCTGCTTGCCGTTGACCTTGATCCTTGCGTAGTATTTCTTGTTCGATTTATAACGGTAAAGACCATGAGCAACAGCTCAAGTTAATATAGTTGTAAGTCAAATATTATAAGCGTGTTGCGCAGTTAGCTCAGTGGTAGAGCGTCTCGTTTACACCGAGAGGGTCGGGGGTTCGAAACCCTCACTGCGCACAGCTCGTAACGAAATCCGCAAGCATCCCACGGTAGACTTCGCTTTCTCCAGGGGAAAGCGCAAAAGCGGGAAGGTATCGCGATAAAAGGTTTCCTTGTTTTTGAGAATTGCTGTCGTATTCGTGGTATTCTACCATTATAAATTTGATTACAGCTCTTGTCTATTATTTCAGACGCCTTTGGTGGTCCTTTTTCAGTAAAGGCACATCGCTGACTCTATGTATCGTAGCCACCAATTGCGCGGTATACGGGCTTCAACTCTATTGGCAGCACCATTTCCATTCTGATTGGTTCATTGAGTCGTTCTCTCTTTCCAAGCTTGGCCTGTTCAAAAAACACTATTGGGTGCTGTTTACACATGCCTGGCTGCATGATCAAAGTCTCACAATTGGAGGGCTGCCGCATCATATCAATTTTCCATTACACTTAATTGTCAATATGCTCATGGTGCTGTTTTTTGGGCGACAGCTCGAACCTGCCCTCGGACCCGTTCGGTTTCTGGTCTTGTATCTTGGCGGAGTCCTGGCATCGGCACTCGCCTGGTTGTACACAGCACATATGCCGCCCGAAGATCCCACCCTTCTACTGGGTGCGAGTGGTGCGATTTTCGCTCTTTTGTTTGCTTATGCCGTTTTTGACCCCAAACGATCTTTGATTGTTTTGCTTTTTTTCATCATTCCAATCAAGGTATCTGTCCGTACACTGACAATTTTTGTGTTTATAACTGAGATCATCTTTCTGCGTTATGATTTTGTATCTAATTTTATGCAAACCCTCTTTCAAACCCCCGACATTCAGGTTGCCCACATGGACCATCTAGGCGGAGCGGTCTTTGGTTTTCTGATAATGACCCTCTGGCGCGTTCGTGCCACTACTGTTTATCCGATTGTCATATCCGATTCTAATTTATGAAAAAGTCTCACACCACTTGTATCGTTCGAATTCCCGCGACCACGGCCAATCTGGGTCCGGGATTTGATTCTTTAGGAGTCGCGCTCCAACTTTATAATCGGGTTCGAATTGATTTAGCTTCTCCCTCTAAAGCTCCCGCCGGGATGATAGCAGCGGCCGCCAAAACATTTTTCTCCGCTGCCAAACTGGTGCCATTCCCGTACTCGGCCACCATCACAGACGAGGTACCAATCTCGCGAGGTCTGGGCAGCAGCGTGACGGTGCGCATCGGAGTCATGACGGGACTCAACTACCTGGTAGGGAGTCCTCTGAAACCTGAGGAGATTTTGAAATGGGTTATTGCGGAAGAGGGACATCCTGACAATGCGGTGCCAGCTTTTTATGGAGGGTTTGCTGCCTGCGGCAAAGGCCGGTTTGTCCGAGCTGAGGTGGCCCATGGTTTGAAATTCATCACGTTGATTCCCAATTTTGAACTCGAGACCAAAAAGGCCCGGGCCATTTTGCCTAAACAAGTTCCTCTCGTCCATGCCGTGGCTAATCTCCAAAATACCGCTCTGATCACAGCCGCATTCCTGCAACGAAATTATGCCATGTTAGAGGGTTTGTTGGTGGATCGACTCCATCAGCCGTATCGTTCTAAGCTTATCCCTTGCTGGAAGGGCGTCGACCAAGCAGCACATGAGGCCGGAGCTCTCGGGTTTTATTTGAGCGGTGCCGGATCTACTCTCATAGCGCTCGCCACAAGTAATGTTGATGACATCGCCGAATCGATGGTCAAGGCCGCCGCTGCTGCTAAAGTCGCCTGTGATATTAAAGTGCTCACGGCGGATAATGTGGGAACGGTTTTGGAAAGTAGAGAGCAGAGAGTAGAGAGAAGATAATCCTAAAACCGCAGACGATTTATCCACAGATTACGCAGATCAACGACCCGTGAACCAGTTGTCCCCGTCTTTTTTGTGTTCCTTATGCGCTATGTGGCCATTTTGTTCCCGATCCGGGAATATTGAGTTTATCAGTTTTGTGCAATTACTTGCCCACTGGTCATTGGCTGTCTAGACTTTAGCACAATGTCACCAGCTTTTCGCGAATCTATTCATATTGTCCTGCCGCTCACCGTCGTTTGGTTCATCAGCATGATGCTGCCAGTAGGGTGGGCCATTGCCATCTGTGTGCTGTTGTTGATACTGATTTTATTCACCCTCTATTTCTTCCGCGACCCCGAACGTCTCATTCCGGAGGATCCACTCGCGATTGTCTCGGCAGCAGATGGTACGGTGACTGCTATTGACGAAATCGAGTCGGCCCCTTTTGGTCAGGGAAAACTCAAACGCATCTCGGTTTTTCTTTCGGTCTTCGACGTTCACATCAATCGAGTCCCCTATCAAGGAGTGATCCGGGAGATTCAACATACCGCTGGGAAATTTCTGGATGTCCGGATTCCCGAATCTGTCCTACTTAATGAGCGTCAGGATTGGCTACTGGAAACGACTCAAGGCAACCTGGTGGTTCGTCAGATTGCCGGATTGATTGCCCGCCGCATCGTTGCGTGGTCGAAAAAAGGCGATCTAGTCGAGAAAGGCCACCGATTTGGAATGATTCGTTTTGGATCTCGAACCGAAATTTATTTACCTGCGAGTTGCACCGTTGTAATCAACGTGGGACAGCAGGTTGAGGGAGGCAGTACCATTGTCGCCAAGTGGGCCTCTCGCCCAACGTAACCAATCCAATATCCCAATGCAACACGAACCTGAAATCAACACCAGGATTTATCTGCTGCCAAACCTGATGACGGCGGGGAATCTCATTTGCGGATTTTTGGCCGTTCTCAGGATTTTTGAAGGCTCCCTTCAACGAACTGCCAATGGTGGTGAGGGAAACGATTGGATTCTGACATACGAAAGCAGTTTGTATTTTATTCTGGGGGCATTCATTTTCGATATCCTTGATGGTCGTCTCGCACGTCTTGGCGGTCATGACAGTCCTTTTGGCCGTGAGTTTGATTCGTTGGCGGATGTCATCTCTTTTGGAGTTGCCCCCGCCTTGTTGGTCTTTCACATCGTGCTCTATCAACTTCAGGATAAAATTGGGTGGGCGGTTGCCTCCATTTATCTCGTTTGCGGCGCCTTGCGTCTCGCTCGATTCAACGTTTATGCCACAATCCCTCATCATCAGCCCTCGAAAGAGTTTACCGGTTTCCCAATCCCAGCCGCTGCGGGACTGGTTTCGTCCATTACATTGCTCATGTTGCATTTCTACGAAAAGGACCGGGATCTAGAACAGGGCTGGGGTAAATTTCTCCTCGCAGGATTGTTGGTGTTTCTCTCGTTCATGATGTTCAGCAAGTTTAAGTACCCGAGCTTTAAAGCTTTCTCTCTGCGAACCGAGCATTCACTTCCCAAATTTATCCTGGTCGTCGTCCTGCTGATACTAATTCTGGTATTTTACTGGTGGATGCTAGCGGTCGTCTTTGTCACATATCTCTTTTACGGCTTTCTTCGCCCCTTTCTTTCCCGCGCCATGCGCCGTGAAATCGAGGAGGACGAGGCTGATGAACTGGATCGATCAGGAAGCGGACCTCAAAAAGAGGAAAAGCCGTTTTAACCCGAAATCTAAGATTAACCTAGAAAGCGCAGAGGTTTTCCCTGCAGATTGGCGAAGATTAGATATGTATTGCCTGGCCGTGCGAGGCTAGTGCGGCCTCTGCCACCATCTCGGAGAGGGTCGGATGCGCATGAATCGTCGCATGGATCTCGTCCACGGTGGCTTCGAGCGTCATCGCTAGACCCAGCTCAGCGATGAGTTCGGTCGCATCGGATCCGACGATGTGAGCACCCAGAATCTCGCCATGGGGTTCACCAATGATGACTTTGACAAATCCTTCAGCCTCTCCTGCCGCCACGGCTTTGCCACTCGCACGGTATGGAACTTTACCAACCTTGAATTTAAGTTTCTGTTCTTGTGCCTTTTTCTCGGTGATCCCAATACTAGCAACCTGCGGATGGCAATACGTGCAAGCAGGAAAAACCGTGACCTTATGAGGTTTCTTACCGGGGACAAAGATTCCTTCAACAGCCTCAATAGCCTCGTGTGAAGCAACGTGGGCCAGCCATGGCGGTCCAATAATGTCCCCCGCAGCAAAGATGCCAGGGACGGAGGACTCGTAGCGATCGTTGGTTTTAATGTAGCCCTTCTCCAAGTCCAGCTTCAGACCATCGGCAAGCACGCCCTCCAGATTTGCCTGAACACCGATCGCCACCAACAACATCTCGGCCTCCAGAGTCTTTGTCTCTTTTCCGGAAGTGGAAACTTTTACGCCCGTGGATGAAACCTCGGTTTTCTCCACCTTGGTATCGGTCAGAATCTCCATCCCACTCTTCGTGAAAGATCGAGCCACCAACTCCGAAACCTCTCCGTCTTCCAAAGGCAGAATGCTGGGAAGCATTTCGACAACGGTCACTTTCGATCCAAAGGCATTGAAGAAATAGGCAAATTCGATTCCGATAGCACCAGCGCCCAGGACGATCACCGATTTCGGCTGCTTTTTCAGAACCAGAGCCTCGCGACTGGTCACTACTTTGTCGCCATCCACTTTCAATCCTGGGAGCTGTCGGGGGACACATCCGGTGGCAATGAGAATATTTTTAGTCTCCAAAACCTGTGTCTTGCCATCAGCCCCAGTGACTTTGACCTTCTTATCCTTCCCGACCTGACCGCTGCCGACAAAGTAATCAACCTTTTTATTCTTGAACAAGAACTCCACACCCTTCGCCATCTTATCGGAGACACCCCGACTGCGTTGAACAACTTTTTCGAAATCGAAAGTGATCTTATCAGCCTTCAACCCATATTCCTCAGCATGATTCATCAATTGATAAAGCTCGGCACTTTTCAGCAGGGCCTTCGTGGGAATGCAGCCCCAGTTCAAGCAGGTTCCTCCAGCGCGTTCCTTTTCGACACAGGCAATGCGTTTGCCCAACTGGGCGGCACGAATGGCCCCGACATACCCCGCAGGGCCCCCACCGATAACTATCAAATCGTATGACATATAAGATGAGCGTCACTCATAGCATAAAGTGGCGGTTCTGCCACAAGATAAGAAATCATAAGGAGGGGAGAGGATTTTTATCCACAGATTCCATTGATTACCTTCGCATCGCCATGATCTCTGCTGCGGGACGGTGCAACTGTAAGAGATCAGCCATCGTTCTCATGCTGGTCGCTGAGTGGTTAAAGAACCGTTTGTAGGCCCCACAAAGATAGTTCAATCCGGCTTCGCCCTCCGGAGTCCGCAGAAAACGGTGCTTGGGGCATTCCCCGTGACAGGCATAACGCACGGTGCACTCACGACAATACTTCGGCAGTGTACTGGATTTATCCTGACCAAATTTGCGCTGGAACTCTGACCCAACCATCTCCCCCAAGGACCCATTCAGGATATTGCCAAGTTTGTATTGCGGATAGACATAGTGGTCGCACGAATAAACATCACCATTGTGCTCCATCGCCATCGCCGTCCCGCAAGTCGGACTGAATACGCAAAGACCCGAACCCATGCCCATGGTGTTGCCTAGGGTGACATCAAAGAGTTGCACAAAAACCTTACCAACATCATTTCGTACCCATTCATCAAAAATGGTGACTAAAAACTCCCCGTACTGCTTCGGCTCGACACTCCAATCGGTCACCGGCAAACGAACCTCCCCCTCCTGATCCACACGGGGCGGCATTGCCAGATCCAGGCCAAGCTTTTTTGCCTCATCGTCTGCTAGACGTTCAACGAGCGGAATGAACTGGATGAAACCGGAGCCGATTTGCTTGAGGAATCGATACACCTCAAGGGGCTTTTTGGAATTGATTCGGTTCACAACCGTTAGTGTGTTAAATTCGACACCGTGCTTCTTGAGGAATTTCAACCCATGGGCGACCTTTTCATAAGTCGGTGCGCCTTTCTTGTCCACGCGATAAGCGTCATGTAATTTGGGTGGGCCATCTACACTCACTCCGACGAGAAAGTGATTCTCTGCAAAGAACTCACCCCATTCATCATCCAACAGCGTGCCATTGGTCTGAATGGCATTTGAGATCTGCTTCCCATGAGCATATTTGTTTTGGAGCTCGACGACTTTACGAAAAAAGGGGACGCCTAAAAGAGTTGGCTCACCGCCTTGCCAGGCGAAATTTATCTCCGACGCATTCTGCTGATCGATATATTGCCGGATGTAGGCGTCCAACACCTCGTCACTCATTTTAAAGTTTTCGTTAGAGGGAAAGAGCTTTTCCTTTTCCAGGTAAAAGCAGTACTTGCAATCCAGATTGCAGAGCGGACCAATCGGTTTGGTCATCACATGGAATGGTCGCTCCAGCGTCCCTGGTGTAACGGAGGTTGGAACAGAGTGCATCATTCGGACTACTCCAATTCCCTCGCTGTGTAACGATCAAAATTCATGTGTATTTGACGTCGCCGTTGTCCATGCCAACCTGTCTCCTGACATGATTTCGATTCGTCAGGTGAGAAAGAGCTACGGTCCGATCGACAACCCTGTTGAGATATTGCGAGGGGTTTCGTTGGAAATCCCAGCGGGCCAGTTCGTTGCGATTATGGGTCCTAGCGGTTGCGGGAAAAGCACGCTTCTTCATCTGCTCGGTGGGCTGGATCGATCGGACGCCGGAGAAATCCTCGTGGCAGATCAGCCCTTGCACAGGATGAACGACGACGGTCTCACCAAGTTGCGTCGCGATAAAGTTGGGATCGTTTTTCAGTTCTTCAACCTCCTTCCAACCCTCACTGCCGAGGAGAATATCCAACTTCCAGCCTCCCTTCAGGGAGTTTCCACCAGCGAGGCCTCCCAGAAAGCCAGGGTTCTTCTCGCAGAGGTGGGGCTTTCGAACCGGGCCACTCATCAACTGCACCAACTCTCCGGTGGCGAGATGCAGCGTATTGCCCTGGCTCGCGCCCTGATCATGAATCCCCCGGTTCTTCTGGCTGATGAACCCACCGGCAACTTGGATTCGGAGTCAAGCACTCGCATGGTTACTCTGCTCCGAGAGCTCGGCCGCAGGCATGGAACCACCATCGTCATGGTCACCCACAGCGCCGAGATCGCCTCCTCTGCGGACCGTCTCATCTCCATGCTCGATGGACGGATTGTCACATGATCCTTATGGACTTATGCAAGGCATCTCTGCTACATAAGAGTAGATTCCTAAGGAATCAAAATATGATGTTTAAAAATCAAGGTTTAAAACCACTTAATCGGTGTAAATCCCCGAAATCCCTGTCCGCTATAGCCATGTCGAAGGAGGATGTGGATAAAAACTGGTTTTAGGTCTGAGGTGGAGCCTTGTTAGTATATGACCAGTGAATGGAACATCCGAAACCGGTCCGAGAGCTGTGCACTTACTGGACAGCCATTTACCGAAAATCAGAAGATCTACTCCGCTCTCTATTTTGTCGATGGAGAGTACCTTCGCAAGGACTATGCCATCGAGAATTGGCGGGAGCAGGAAAAGAGGGAGGGGCTGCTCTCGGTCTGGAGTTCGCAATACAAGCCTGCTCCGCCACTTGTCGAAACCTTGAAAAAGGACGATGCAGAAGGCCTACTCCGGCTTCTCATTGAAATCAACGATCCCGCGCAGGCTGCAACTCGCTATATTCTTGCCCTGATGCTCGAACGCAAACGGATGCTCCGTGAAATCGACCGCAAAACGATCGAGGGCCAGTCCGTCCTCATCTACGAGCATCTCAGCTCCGGCGATGTCTGGATGATCACCGATCCTCAGCTCAAGCTCGCCACCATGGAAAGTGTCCAAGCCGAGGTTGCTAAACTCCTTGCTGAGGGAATCTAATTTGGATGTTCAGTTAATAGATGTACCCTTAATAATTAGAAACGGGAAGAAGGCTGAGACGAAGCCTCGTTAGTAATGAATCCCGCACCCGTATGACTTGGTGGAAGCGATCTGGACTGGTTTACCAGCCATTGCTTCATCGAGGGCCTGACTGACATAGTTCGTGGCCTTGGGGATATCCGCTGGCTCAGGAGAGGGAATACTATCGATCGCTCCGGAGTAAATCAGAACGCCCTTTGGGTTAATGACAAACATGTCGGGTGTTGACTTTGCTGAATAGGTCTTTCCAACCTTTCCATCGGAATCAATTAAATAATCTGTCGGGGCTGCCTTTCGGTCAGCAAGGATCTTTTTGATTTCTGCAGGAGGATAGTTGCCCTGTTTCCCTGAGCCAGATGAGCAAATGGAGAGCCACACAACCCCTTTGGCGGTATATTCTGTCTGTAATTTCTGCATATTCCCGGAATCGTAATGTTTATGAACAAATGGACAATCGGGATTGGTCCATTCCAGGACGACAAACTTGCCGGAAAACTCTGAGAGGGAGCGGGTCTTACCATCAGCATCCTTCAGAGTGAAATTGGGAGCGGTCTCACCAATTTTCAGATCGGCTAAGGCCGACGAGGCTAATAATGTTAATGAGGCAAAGGAACAAATCAGTGGAATCAGGATTCTTTTCATAAGATATTTCGGGTTAAATAGGCATCCACCATAGCTTATCTTGAACAAAGACGCAAGTGGAGCATTGTATTTTGATGTGGGACTGCGGTGGCCATGACGCCGCTTTCTGAGCGAATGAAATCTGTTTTAGATAATAACCAGCTTCTTCATCAGTACTTTGGATTTACGGCCACTTTGTTCGTATTTTTCGCGACGAGACGGTGGAAGAAACGATGGATCGGTTTCGGTAAACCCGCCTTTTTGCTCGAAGTAACTGAATGC
>Ga0206919_1208_pt1 | contig 12914 bp, 18 predicted proteins | sample Alteio_BWOrgHeat_67_FD_152962 | JGI IMG/M metagenome (GOLD analysis project Ga0206919, IMG submission 152962) | Enriched cells from forest soil in Barre Woods Harvard Forest LTER site, Petersham, Massachusetts, United States -... | ecosystem: Environmental > Terrestrial > Soil > Temperate forest >... | reverse complement strand
GCAAAAAGACGTGCAACTTCGAGGGTTGGTGGGGGGAGCCTATAATATGTGTGGACTAGATTATCATAAGAATAAGTTCCTTGAATCGATGCGGGTGAAACATTACAGCCCTAAAACTCTGGCCTCCTATAGTCAATCCCTCGCCACCTTTTTCCTGTTTGTGAGGGGGCAGGGTATCCAAGACGTGCAGGAAATCGAATCCGGTCTTGTCCGGGGGTATCTGGTATGGCTGATGGAACAACCTTACACCACGTGGACACGGCACGTTAAATTGCAGGTCGTGCGCCGGTTTGGGGAATACTTGGAAAATGCAGACGTGGTGCTTATCAATCCTGCCTTGGGCATTGCTTTACCCAAACTTGAAAAGCGTTTACCCCGGAACATTTTGACCGAATCAGAGGCACGACAGATTTTAGATGCGGTTGGAACCGACACAGCGATAGGAAAGCGAGATCGGGCTATTTTGGAGATTTTTTACACGACCGGCATTCGCCGTGAAGAAATGCTCAATTTGACGGTGGATGACGTGGACGAGTTGAATAGCGTTATACGCATCCGGGAAGGAAAATTCAGCAAGGATCGAGTGGTGCCTTTGGGAAACCGAGCCAGTCAAGCCGTCGCCCAATACAAGAACGAGGTCAGGAATGGCTGGGTAAAAGACCATGTGACCGAAAAGGCTCTCTGGTTGGGTGCCATTGACCCCCATCGTCCATTGAGTGAACAGGTGTTTACTCTTCTCGTGCGCGAGTATGCCCGGAAAGCTGGTGTGACCAAAAAAGTCACTCCGCACGTGTGGCGACATACCTGCGCCACGCACTTGATTGCTCAGGGTGCAGATATTGCTTACGCCCAGAGGCTCTTGGGACATCGCTCGATTTGCACCACTCAGCGTTATACCTGGGTGGCCGTTCCTGAAATCCAGCACACAGCCAAAACTCGGCATCCTCGCTATGGTGCAATCCGCCCTGTGGCTGATCCAAGTTTAATCCGAGCGAGGCGATGATGGAAACGATCAGTTTTGAAAGTCTTGTGGAGCGTTACCACGAGCATTACGAGATCCTGAATTTGTCTCCTTGGGCATGGAAGAGCCGGAAAACGTATTTTGGCCAATTTAGGCAATTCTTAGAGGAAGTAGGAATTAAGGATTTACGGGCGGTCACGACGAGCCATCTTCTAGAATTTCAAAGATGGCTGTTTTACCTGCCTACGCGAACCGGAACGGCTCGCAAAGTTGGAACCCAAAATCGAACAATGGAAACTATCAGGTGCCTTTTCAAGTTCTTAAAGCAGGACGGATACATTGTTTTTGATCCAACGGTCGGGATTGAACGGGCGAGGCAACCGCAGCCCTTACCCAAGAACGTGCTGACTCCCGATGAAGCTCAGAGGATTATTGAAACGCCAGACACCACGACCATCATCGGCTTTCGGGACAGGACTATTTTGGAGGTCCTGTATGCGACCGGCATCCGCAAGATGGAGCTGATTAATCTCAATATAGAGGATGTGGACGGAGAGCAGGGATTGCTAAGAGTCAATGGAGGAAAGGGAGCTAAAGACCGGGTAGTGCCGCTCTCAGAGATGGCGTGCAAGTTCTTGGAAAATTACGTCAAAGGGGTGAGAATGCGGCTATTGAAGGAGAAAGTTAGTTCAAGATTGTTTATCTCGCTGGAAAGTACCCCGATGGGACGCAATACGGTCGGAGAAATGGTTGTCAAATACGGGAAGCTCTCAGGAATCAAGAAACGAGTGACCTGTCACCTGTGGCGGCATACCTGTGCCACGCATCTGATTCAAAACAGAGCGAACCTTCGCCATGTACAGGAAATGCTCGGTCATCGTTCGCTTGCCACCACCGAGCGGTATTTGCATCTGACCATCACGGATTTAAAGGAAGCCCACCGGCAGTTTCATCCGAGGGAACAGCAGTTTATCGGCTGAAGAAATGCTCAATGTATTGCCAAGCAATCATTCATCGGTTATAATACTTGCATGAGCGTCATTGAATCCATTGTCAAAGATCTCGAAAGACTACCGGCTACCAAGCTGATCGAGGTGGCTCACTTCGTCCATAGTCTTGATCCCCGTCGCCGCGAGGAACAGCTCGCCTTGTTACGCAAAACCCAAGGGGTCTTGAGCGAAGAAGATGGAATTGCTTTTGAACAAGCACTGGCTTCTTCCCGTCGGGTGGAGGCGTAATGGCGCAAGGCATCCTGCTGGACACCAGTGCGATCATTCCTCATTTGCGCGGAGATCCTGCTTACCTCGCCCACGCGGAGAGTACGGATGAACCACTCTTTGTTTCGTTGACTGTCCTTGGAGAACTTTACAAGGGTGTACTCAAATCCAATCAACAGGATAAGAACCGCCAGGTGCTCGAAACCTTTTTGCAAACCGTGGCTATCCTACATCCTGATTCAGCCACCTCGCTTTACTACGCGCAAGTCAGCGTTGATTTGGAACGCAAGGGCAAGATCATTCCTGAAAATGACGTTTGGATTGCGGCTACCGCTTTAGAATGTGGCATGCCGCTCGTCACTCGTGATGCACACTTTCAACACGTTACTGGCCTTCAACTGCTGTACTGGTAGACCGTCGGAGTCGCCATCGCATTCTTCCCTTTAGCCGCTAAGTTCTCGCTTTGGCTATTTCTCCGAAATAGGAGTTGCCAAACTTGCTTCCGATGTTAATCCTCATCCCACGTAAGCCGCCATCCCTCCACTGGGTGGATGCGGACTTTGGGCTTTGTTCTTTGTTATGGGCTGTGCGAGCTACTGAGGAAGGTTGCTTTTTGTTTCCGGTGTACCCCCGGAATTTTTGAATGGGTTTTTCGTGAACCAAAATCCATGGACACACTTCGACCCCGAAGGACTGGATACAGATAAGCAACTGCATGAGCAGCAGGGACAGCTTCAAGGACAATTAGGAGAAGCAAAGGGAAAGTATGCCCAAGCAAAAAACAAAACCGAACAAGGTGTCGCGAAGAAAGAGGTGGATCGTCTCCAAAAGCAGCTTGATGGGATTAATGATCGAATTAGCAAAATGGAAAAGACGGCGGCTTACATTAGGGAAGAAGCGAAAGAGGCAACGATGTTCCCTAAAGGCGGCCAGGCCAGAGCCGATGCATTCAACTCTCTGGCGGATAATCTGGATGACTCTACCGCAGGATTTAAAGCGGCCTATGGGACTTATCAAAATCACGAGGCCATATCAAATGGAGCCCAGATGGCGGTTCTTACCCTGCTTACAATGGGAAGCGATGAAATCGTTGAGGGAATCCTTGCTCTCAAAGGTTTGGGCGGAGTTGGAGAGAGTGCGATAACTAACTCAGTTCCTAATGAGTTGGCTCGCGTTGTGCCAGGGAAAGGCCCGTTTAAGACGCTTGGTTCTCCCGGTAGTGCAGATGTATTTGTTACCAATCCAGCGGCGATTGCAGGAATGACGCCAGCCCAGATTGCGCAACGGTTAGGGATACCGGAGTCTGATGTTTATACGATCATGCGATTTCCGACACCAGGCAGTGGTGTGGCTTCTCCAATTTCGCGAAGCAATCCTGGTTTTGTAGGTGGAGGGCTTACAACTGGCAAAGCGCCGGAATTTGTTGTTCCTAACGGCCCACTCCCGCCAGGAACAAGTACGGAGGTGATTGGACATTAATCCTATGAGACTACAACCACACGAAACAGAATTGATCGGGAAGTGGATCAGCGAAGCCAAAGCAGTTCGTGGTGATGCGACTTGTGAACGAATCAAGTGGCTAACTGAGAATCATCTGAAGCAAATCGCCTTGAGTCCACAATATGGTGCCTGGGAAACTCTATTCCAAGATCCAGATGACCAACGTTACTGGGAGCAGATATTTCCTCAAAGCGAAATGCACGGTGGTGGCCCGCCAGCTTTAAAGTGTCTCAGCACTGAGAAGGCCAAGGCAAAATACAACATTACATAAAAGAGTGGTAATCACGCCTGCGCTGTTAAACCTCCCCGCCCCGCAACGGATGGCGTCATTGCGATGGTAGTCGATTGGCGGGGGGCATTGAGAATTGGCTCTGTTATAAAAAATAATGAATCTAGCTGAGCTAATCTGTTTGCTTGGCATTCTTGTCAGCACCTTAACCGGTCTGATTTCAGGATCACACCATGGCATTTGGCTTGGTATAGCCGGTACCATTATGGGGTTTGCCATTGGCTATGGTAGCATTGCAATTTACCAGCGGATTGACCATTTCTATTCGGAAGCTTGCAGCAAACATCCACTTTCCAGTAGGCGATTCGAGGAGAAATATAAGGAATGGATAGTGGCTCTCGTCTTTCTTTTGGGCAACGCCGTCATAGGCTTCATTTATCTTTGTGTGATCGGATCTCTGTCGGGATTGGCTGAGCATTATATTTGGAAGTTGATTTCCAAATGAAATAAACCGAATTTTCCATCAACCATGAAAAAGACCAAGGTTCGCTGTTGGAAAGCCATTGCTGGCTGCTCTGGTGAAGACCAGCAGACAGTGTTTTTCACTGTTCCAGATTTTGGCTATGAACACCGACTTTATATCTGTCCTCCATGCGGTACCTTATTTGTTATTGATAGCGTGGTAGAACAGTACGCTGAGCGCAGTTTTGACCAGGAGAAAGAGCATTTAAGATGTCCAGAATGTCAAAATGGACTAAGCGCAGCTCTGCCCTATCCGAAAAACTACCGCAACGCTGTGACGGGTGAAATTGAACACTTCGAGAGATTCTCGAACAAATATCCACCCGACAATGAATCAGTGATTTTAGAACTGTGGAATCCCCTTAGTGAAGTTCTCAAGAAAGGGAATACAGAATGAACTTCAAGTACACCCTACCGGATCATCTGGTTAAGAAGGTTGCAAACATGGCTGAGTTCGCCAATGGAGGCACCCAAGTAACGATCAGACTCAAAGATGGTGGCCAGTACAACTCGGCCCTAATTTCAAACTGCATGTGGATCGTCGCCATGCGTGGCCATAAAGACCTCCCATTTGATCTATCGGAAATTGAGGATGTGTTTCAAACTGAATTGGACAAGCGTCCAGCAGAGCGCGGGAATTGGGAATACTGGGATAACTGGCAATGATTACCCGGAGGAATTGTGCTAGAACCAGAACGGCCCAGTAAATTTTACAAGTACGTAAATCCAGATGTGGGCAAGCTCATTCTGCGGTCTAGGCGCATGAGATGGAGTTCGCCCAAATTGTTCAATGACGATTACGATTGCTTCTATTCGATTGCCCCGAAGTTCGATATGGATGCTGTTCTGAAAAAGGTCATGAAGTTAATGGCGGAAAAAATCACGCAAGAGGAAGATCCCGTTTTTCATCCTAATGCTCCGTCTGCGAGCTTCCTACGTTTTTTCAGATTGGGTTTTAAAGGACGTTCAGCGCAAGATGTTGAGAAAATTTTGTCTGGAGAAGGCGATACTAAAGAGTATCTGAAGAATTTCAGAGCACTATGCGATGAGGTTGAAGAACAATGGAAAAATGAACGTAATGATTTGAGGATATTGTGCGTGTGTGAAGATTATCGCAATCAATTGCTATGGACGAAATACGCAGATCACCATCAAGGCATTGCGCTTGAATTAGAGGCGAAGAGAGAGTTGGATTCCGCTCTTCTTGCGGCTGTCGAAGTCGAATACACTGAAGACCCCCCGGCTTTAGCCACAGAGGAGGAGTGGATCGCTGCTTGCATCGGGCTTGCCCCTTTGCCAACTGGTAGTGAAGTCTGGAGAAGGCAAGTTTTCACTAAATCCAAAGATTGGGAGCACGAGAACGAGTGGAGAGTCATAACGAAGAAGAGGTCGGACGAGACGCTTGCATATGCGAATTGCGAGTTTCTACCATCTGAGCTAACTGCGGTATATTTCGGGTGCAATATCTCCGATCAGGACAAAGCCGAAATGTGTTCCCTTCTACAGGGCGACCTTTCTCATGTCCGATTATTCCAGGCAAAACAGAATCCTCAGAAACCCGAGTTGGAATTCAGCCCGTTGAGGTAGGTGCTAATTTTATGATGGTAATTGACTCAAATCAAAGGTTGCCAGGTGCCTAAACCTAGGGTTACGGTTTTGTATGGCGCGTCTCCTTTCGCTCTTTGTAAATTCCTCCTTTTGGCCCTATATGCCAACGGTGTTAGTTTTTGTTGGTGCAATTATTGTTGCTAGTGGAACCTTTTGGGCTGGTTATCGACAATCGAAGTCATCTGCCACCATTAAAGCGCAAAGTGCTAAAATCATCGAATTGCAGGAAGAAAGCATCAAGGCCATAAAGGGTGCCGATATTTGCTATCTTCTGCCTCATGCGCCGTTGGGATACGCTGGCGGAAAAATATCTTTTATGATTTTGAATCCAAATAATTTACCTGTTTTTGATGTCTGCATCGATATTCTCAGAAATATTAATACCACAATTGATATGTCTCCTCTGCATTACGAGATCGGTAATTTAATCTCGTATGGAGTGAAGAATACTGTGATTGAGTTGGAGCCTGGCTATTATCAAGTCAATATTCGAGTGCGTAATAAAAAATACACGCAGATGATTCACTTTGAACCATTTCAAGGAAACCTTGGATATAGTAGTTCGGTTTCTGACTTTCAAGGTAATTACTTCCTAAAGACAACAAGTCCAGAAGGCTTTCCAAGCATTTACCCAATAAAATAAAAATTTATAATTGACTACAACCTCTCCATTACCGCGCATTTGTCGTCCTGCTACGGATTCCACCACAATGAAAGATACCGAACTGCAAAGAATCGTTTTAACCCATTTCTATAAGCAGCGAATGCATGGTGGTGATCTGACACCTCATTCAGATGATTTTAGTCCACCAATTCCAGAAGCTGAACTAAACAGGATATGCAATCAATTAGGAGAGAAGAAATCTTTGGAGTGGAGGAGGCAATTGCATAATATTTATGGCATTGGGCGAATCACGGCAAAAGGAGTCGCTGAGATCGAAGCGGAGCCAGCGATTTTGCCTGTACAGAATATTAACATTCATCATTCATCTGGATTCCAAATCGGAAACAACAACACGCAAAACATTCAAATCCAACTCCAGCAAGTTATCGACAAAATAGATAAATCCGATGCACCCAAGGAACAGAAAGACTCTGCAAAGGATCTTCTCAAGAAAGTGCTCGCTCATCCCTTATTTTCGAGCGTAGCTCAGCCGATTGTCACCGCGATCTTGGGTTCATAATGTTTCTCACCCCATTTTGTTTTGCGGCCCATTATTCCAAAACAGATCCGAAGCTCACTCCGATACTTGGTTCCATTTGACCGGCCTTGGCCCCGGCGGGGGGGGAGTGCCGGTACCCCTCGGACGATTTTAGGATGGTGATGTTGAAATTGTCCCTTGCTAATGCGCCAGTGCGTCCCATGGACACGGAATATGACATACACTCTCGTCCATCAGGGGAAGCTGAATTTGCCTTCACCAATCCGCATGTCATTGTTTTCAAGCTCCATTGCATCAGCCAACTTTCGGCCATTCGGCCCGTACATATGTGTTTCAATCAGCTTTTCGATCCAGTCGATAACCTCAATGAGTCGTTCATCATCCTTCTGCTCCTTGAGTTCATGGTTAACGTCCGATGGATTGATGTGTGCGACAGCTCGATTGGCTGCCCTTAGGACTTTTACTAAGGAATCAAACCTCGGGTCTTTCTCCGCGTTAGATACCTTGAATGGTTTGGGCTTGAAATGGGGGTGACTCGGGTTTTTATCCTCCAGTTCACTCTTACCTTTGGGAAGGCCAACCCCTAATTCATCACAGAAAAAGCGCACCATCAGAATGGAAATATCTTTTGAGCAGCGGAAGAAATCGCGCGGTTTGTCCCATGGCAAGGCACCGATATTCTTCTTACACTTGGGTGAGTATCTGTTCCTGAATGTCGTCAACAGATTTACGCGATGCGGAATGTGTTTATCGAAATATTCGTCTTCGGTCATATCTGGACTCTTGGCCGGTGCCGCCCCCGGAAACCATTCGACGTGCTGATCCCCAGCGCGGCCAAGATAGGTGACTCTTTTGCCACGCAGGAAGGCAAAGTAGCTTTGGACACCAGCTTCCATTGCTCTGTGGGTAAAGTCACGATACTTCTGGCCCTTTGTTTGACTGTCTAGGATCGCCGCTTTCAGTTTTTTGATCGACAATTTCGAGGCGACCGCAGGCAGCTCTCCGTAGGAGATCGGAGTTATGGCAATGTCAGCATCCTTTCCGTAGAAGGTCTTTCGCAGTCCGACATAATCGACGTGGTAGTATTCCACCCCGGCGGCGAGCAGATGGCAGACAGCGTCAGGAAAGGACATTGTGCCAGCGAGGGTTGCCTGAGCAGTCTTGCCAATGATTTCAGTGTTCATGGATATGAATTAACCGGATTGATGGCGGTATGACCAGAGCATTTGAGGCCACAATCAGGGCGCAATGTCTAGGCCAATCTACCGGCCAAGGGTCAAATTTGTTCCCACGAGTTACCACAGCGTGGGAGCTTTGTTGGAGCTTGTGGGAACTTCCCGTTGTCATGTGTGGGAACTCTGTGGGAAGTTGTAGGAACGGATGGACGATGGTTCATTGCCGTCACGGTTAAATATGCGTCGGAAGACGTCGGGTAAGGGGTTGGTTTTACAACCAACCCCTCCCCTCGGAACCGGACTTGAAAGTTTCCCTTCATCCGGCTCGAACCATATTCAAGCATCCTGATGGAGGCCGGTATCACATCTACTGTTCGGTGGTGACATCGTGGCGATCATTTTGTGAAGCCTGCGCTTCTCAAAATAAGCGTCCCATGCCGGGTCAAATGGATTTGCATCCGTTTTGATCCTCGGATAGCGAAAACAGGAAATGCTGGCCGCTGAGACCAGCTTGATCCATGGGTTCTTATCCGTTTTGGGGCATAGTTCCCTTTTCGTCGCGAATACCCAATCACGGCCCTTGATGAAGTGAAAATACCGAGCCTTAATCCACTTCCCCCCTTTTAGGGGGTGCCGCTGTCGAGCCCACCACCAGAGCTTTTGCCAAAGGAGATAGTCAATTTTACTGAAGGTGCTGGAGGACGAGACGAACCGATGATAGTTGGCCCATCCCCGGATGACCGGGTTGAGCTGACGAATCAGGTTCTCCTGTCGTGCACCACGATTCTTTTCGATGATACCTCGGACTTTTTCCAAGAACGCTTTCACATTCTTATCCGAGGGACGAACCAATAGTTTGTCCCCGAATTTGCGGAGGTTTTGTCCAAGGAAGTCAAACCCCTGACTAATATGCGTGATGTGTGTCTTCTCTTGTGAGAGTTGCAAACCCCGGTCGCGCAGGAACTGTTCAACCAAGGGCTTCACTTCATTTTCCAGCAGTTCCTTGCTTCTGCCGGTAATGATGAAGTCATCCGCATATCTCACCATGTTAACCATAGGGGACACGGTGTGGCCTTTGACGGTTTTCCGTGCAAAGGTTTTCTTTAGGAGTTTTTCCAGTCCATCAAGGGTCATGTTGGCCAACGTAGGCGAGATGATACCGCCTTGCGGCGTTCCCGCTTCGGTTGGAAACAATTTACCATTTTCGATGAATCCGGACTTCAACCAACCTTGGAGCACACGCCCATCCGTGGGGATGTTCGCCTGCATCCATTCGTGGTTGATATGATCGAAACACCCTTTGATGTCACCTTCCAAGATCCACTGAGGAGAACGCTTTGTGGACAGTAGCCCGATGCAGTGTCCAATTGCGTCTGCCGTAGAGCGAGCTGGTCGGAAGCCGTAGGAATGACGATCCGCCTGGGTCTCCGAGACGGGTTCCAGAGCCAGCAGGTGTAAAGCCTGCATGGCCCGGTCTTTCATCGTTGGAATACCGAGCGGTCGCTGCTTCCCGTTGGCTTTGGGGATATAGACCCGCCGTAATGGCTGAGGTGTATATCCGCGACGTCGCAGGGAATCAATTGCCTTCTCTTTGGTTGCGGGAGTGCTCCATAACTGACGGTCCACTCCCGATGTTTTGCTGCCTTTATTTTCTGTCACTCGTTTTACAGCCAAGGCTTTGCCGCAAAACGAGTGGGTCAGCATCCATTGCAGGGCTTTCACCCTGCCGTGTTTGCCTTCCCGTGATGCCTTCACAATACGAGCTTGTAGCCTCCTGACCTTTTGGGCACATTGGTCAAAGTTGATACTTTGCCAGGCTTTTTGGCCGGGGGACGCACACGCTATTTCTGCGTTCATTTGCTTTTCCTCCTATGGGGGTTCTACTGCTTTCTTGTGAGTTATGATCTGTTGGAAGTGGGCGCATTATCATGCAGAGCCATTTGGCTCCTATCCGCCCGATTACAGGGCGGCCTTTGCTTTTTCCAGCATCCTCTGCCCGCTGCGTCATCGGCTCGTCTTGCGACGAGCTTTCCTCGCGAGAGGGACGCATCGGGTTTATCGTGTTCCGCATCAGTAACACGGATGATTTAGCCCCTGCTTATCCACCGGCAGCCTTACTGTCCGTGTGTTTCCATTAGTCGAGAAACACCTAGCTGCGTACCTTTTGGTCCAAGCCTATTAGCATCTTTGGCTTGTCTGACTTAACGATGGGAACGGCAATTCACCTGGGTTGGGCGTGTCATCCAGCCTAGCCCTTGAAGCGCCTGATGCTGGCAGTTGCAGACGGTCTCTCACGAGATCATCCGTATTTCTCTATATGAATAAAGAAATCAAGGTACGTTGTCGTGGCAGCTTCAGACCAGGCCGTTACCAGCCTCGCCTGTGCCACTAGGCTACTGCGGACGGAACCGCAGGTTCAGTTTATGGAGGTTTTCTTTTCTTCATATTGAACAGTTACTGATGCGACCTCACGTCGCACTACTAAGTAGTCATGGCGTCAGGCTGACCGTTTATGTTTAATATAGGGCATGTCGCCCTCCTCATCCTTGGCCGCTCAGTCGCTTGGGGTATCCTCCCCAACCGGACTTTCCCGGCCTTCCGTTCCCGTCGCCTATCCGTCGTCGCTCACGGCCCCAGCCCTCTCTCACCCGTTCGAGTGCTCCCCGGTTCCCATTTCGATCCCTCATGGGAACCCCTCAACTAGTCACCCAGGTCTAGTTTCGGAAGAACTCAGGATAGCGGAAAGTCTAGTCCTCGTAAAACCTCGTTCTTTTGCCTTTCCGCGCCCCGCCATCCAAAGCTGGTGGCCTCTCACAACTCCGCAGGTCAAGCCTGCTACGTGAAAACCTTAAACCCAAAAATAATCCAGTCGGATTTATTTTAATTAACTTATGAGAAGTAATATCAAAAACAAAGTGCAATTGAACGTAATGGTTCCACCTGAAACAAAAAATCACATGCACGAAATCGCAGAGGCCCTTGGAATGAAACCGCACAATGCGGTGGAAATCGCTCTCGCGAGACTTCACGCGCAGATTAAATTGGACGGTCGATCCGAGTCCGTTATCGAAATTCTGATGCGACTTGAATCGAAAATCGATCAGCTTCACGACGAAAGTTGAAGGGGTTTTATGAAAAACGGACTCATGCCCGTTAAAAAATCCACGTGGCGTTCGTCACTGGATCTCGAATATTTGGATGAGACTTCTCAGGTTAAACAGGAGCAAATGGAAAAGTTTCAGCGGCAAATTGGGAAAAAACTCCGTCAGTTTAATGATTACGCCTCCAAGGAAAATATGGGAGAGGTTCACGTTGCCGGGTTCCTTCATGATGCAGTGGCCTCTAACCCGGATGGCACCAGCACCTATCCAGGAAAATTGGATAATGATGAGCGCAAACGCAGGATCACAGCCGCTTGGATGAAAAAGCTCCAGCAGTCCGTGTATGGCCGGGGCGCAAGAAAGGATGTGATCCAACACCGGCTCGTCTTTTCGATGTCCACCGAGCTTCACGACAAATGTGTGAAGTCAGGGGTCAATCCCGACAAAGTTTTGCATCAATCCATGAAACGGGTGATGGGGAAGTTTAAGGACAACTTTCATCCGAACGACCGGATTGCATACGCCTACGGATTCCACCACGACACCGATAACCCTCACGTCCATGTGGCCCTTTGTCCCAGGACAGCGAAAAATAATTACGTCGGATATTCAAAACCGAAATACAGTTCCAAAATATCTGGACACCGAAACCAGTTCGCTTTCATGCAAAAAGCGTTCAAGCAGGAGTGCCAAAGGTGGGGGGAAACCCTCTCCACTCCTGAGAAGATTCGTGAGCTTCGTTCACTCAAACAGTGCGAGGAATACTTTTTTCATCGTCGTTACACGATGAGTCAGGCCATCCAGGATCGTAAAATCAATTCACATTTATGCAATCGCGTTTCTCAATCCCAGATGCTTTTGATCAAACTCCGCGAGGAGATTGATAAGATTGAATCTCAACGCAAAATAGAGCGCATGGCGCGTATGGTTGGTGAGTGTTTCGGATGGAAACGATTCACTCCTCGTATTCCTCTGGTCAAATCCATTTCAAAAATCGGGAAATCCTCGCGCTCGATGCGACTCCAAGCTCTAAGGAAAGATTATTTTAAGCTCCGGGCCATTTACCACCATGAACTCAAAACCATCAAACAAAACAACATCCATGAACCCTCACCCTTTAACCGTCAACAAAACTATCAACGATGCCAAAGAACTTATACCGCCTATTCAGGCCGCCGGTTAAAAATAAAACCAAAAGGATAAGCAGGACGAGTCCAAGCCCACCGCCGCCTATCATCGGGCCTCCAAGGTAAAATCCACCGCCACCTAATACGAGCATCAATAAGAGTAAAACAACAAGTATATTCATAGGAGCACCGTACCACTCACAAATTCGATTGATAGTGGGGCCTTCACCCCAGTGTCCTGACATACCACGCCTTTCGCATCGCAGAAGAGCGGGACACTGGTGCACAAAAAGGCCGGATCTAAAGAAACC
>Ga0206919_1207_pt1 | contig 12931 bp, 21 predicted proteins | sample Alteio_BWOrgHeat_67_FD_152962 | JGI IMG/M metagenome (GOLD analysis project Ga0206919, IMG submission 152962) | Enriched cells from forest soil in Barre Woods Harvard Forest LTER site, Petersham, Massachusetts, United States -... | ecosystem: Environmental > Terrestrial > Soil > Temperate forest >... | reverse complement strand
CCTATTAGCCGCGACAAGCGTTGGCTGGTAGCGAGAAAAGTCACCTCGGGGGAGATGGAGGCTTAATATGATTCAGTCAGAAACCAGACTTAAAGTAGCCGACAACTCCGGCGCCAAGGATATCCTCTGTATCAAGGTGCTTGGTGGCTCACGCCGTCGCTACGCTGCAGTCGGCGACATTATCACCGCTTCCGTTAAATCTGCCCTGCCGGGTGCCGGCGTCAAGAAAAAGGAAATCGTACGCGCGGTCATCGTCCGCACCATCAAAGAAACCAAGCGTGCCGACGGCTCCAGCATTCGCTTCGATGAGAACGCAGCCGTACTTATTAACAAAGACGGCCTGCCCAGAGGCACGAGAATCTTCGGACCGATTGCCCGCGAACTCCGCGAGCACGGCTATATGAAGATTATCTCGCTCGCACCGGAGGTCTTGTAATGAAACTCAAGAAGACAGACAAGGTCATCGTGATCCGCGGCCGCGACAAGGGTAAGACCGGTACCGTTATGGCGGTACTCCCAGCCTTGAACAAGGTTGTAGTTGAAAACATCAACGTCGTAAAGAAGCACACCAAGCCTTCGAACAAGCAGCCAAGAGGCGGCATCCTGGACATCACCAAGCCAATTGATGCTTCCAAGGTTATGGTAATCGACCCGGCCTCGGGCAAACCCGCCAGGATCGGCTACGAGATCAAGCCAGACGGCTCCAAAGAGCGCATATTTAAAGTCTCAGGCAACTACGAAAAGTCAGCCAAGAAGGCAGAAGCAGCCCCCAAGAAGGCTGCCGCCAAGAAGCCTGCTGCTAAAGCAGAGACACCCACCAAGGCTACCAAGTCAGAAGGTAAGAACTAATGAATAGATTTAAAGAAAAGTACATGAAGGTAGCGGTACCCGCCCTGAAGACCGAGTTCAAGTACAAGAACCCGCACCAGGTACCTCGCATCGAAAAGGTGGTTGTTAGTGCTGGTGTCGGCCGAGCTGTCAGTGACTCAAAGCACCTCGAATCCGCCTCCCAAGTAATCGCACAGGTTACAGGCCAACACCCGGTAACCACCGTCGCCAAGAAGTCCATCGCGAGCTTCAAACTTCGTGAAGGCAATAAGGTTGGCACGACCGTCACTCTGCGCGGCACCCGCGCTGAAGAATTCCTGGACCTACTGGTCGGCGTCGTTCTGCCTCGCGTTCGCGACTTCCGCGGTATTTCCGCCACCGCCTTCGATCCTTTTGGTAACTATAGCCTCGGTATTTCAGACCACAGCATTTTCCCGCAAATTCCATTCGAAGAGGTTGGAGCCCAGCAAGGACTTCAAGTTAATATCGTCACCACTGCCGCATCTGCGGCTGAAGGTAAGAGGCTACTAGAGTTAATGGGCTTTCCCTTTAGGAGGAACGAATAATGGCACGTGTTGCATTAGTAGTAAAAGCTGCGCGCAAACCTAAGTTCTCAACCCGGATTGTCCGTCGTTGCCAGGTTTGTGGTCGACCCCGCGGCTACATTCGTAAATTCGCGCTCTGCCGCGTCTGCTTCCGTGAGTACGCCTCACGCGGGCAGATCCCCGGCGTCACTAAGGCGAGTTGGTAAGGAGTACAAATATGTTTAACGATTCCATCGCCGATCTATTGACCCGCATTCGCAACGCCTCCACGGCCAGGCATTCAGTTGTTCCAATGCCGTACTCCAAAATGAAGGAGCAAGTTGCTGAGATTTTGAAGTCCAATGGCTTCATCTCGGACGTTAAGGTTACCAAAAATGGCAACTTCAAGTCCCTCGAGCTTAGCCTGTCTCCTGACCCTGAAACCATTACATCCTTGATCCGCGTTTCTAAGCCGGGTCGCAGGGTTTACACATCAGCCAAGGACATCCCGTTGATTCTAGGCGGCCGAGGCCTCGTCATTGTCTCCACTTCGGGCGGCATCATGACCGGACGCGACGCTCGCAAGAAGGGCCTGGGCGGCGAATTAATCTGTAAGGTATGGTAAGATGAGCCGAATTGGACGAAAACCAATTAGTGTTCCAGCAGGTGTCAACGTCGAACTTGACGGTCAGCACGTGAAGGTAACCGGGCCTAAGGGCGCACTTGAACTTGACCTGCTTCCGGGCATCTCAATCAAGCAAGAAGGCGCCGAGCTGCTCGTTGCCAAGGCTGAAGACACGGCCCAAGCCATGGCCGCCTACGGACTCATGCGTACCCTCGTCGATAACATGGTTATCGGAGTCTCAAAAGGCTTCACCAGAGCTCTTGAGATCAACGGTGTCGGCTTCCGTGCCGCAGTTGCCGGGCGCCAAATCAACTTGAGCCTCGGATTCTCCCACCCAGTAGTGTTCAATCTACCGGATGGCGTTGAAGCCAAAGTCGAGAAAAACGTTATTACGCTGTCTGGATACGACAAGCAAGTAGTTGGCCAAGCTGCTGCCAACATCCGCTCGCTGAAGAAGCCAGAGCCTTACAAGGGCAAAGGTATTAAATATGTTGAAGAACACATCCGTCGCAAGGCTGGTAAGACGGCGGCCAAAGGTTAAATCATGACAAATTCCACACTAGACAAGAAAATCCGCCGACACGCACGAGTTCGCGCAACCGTAGTTGGCACCAAGGACCGTCCAAGACTGTCGGTTAAGATTACATTGAGCCACATTGTTGCCCAGGTTATTAATGACGCCACCGGCAAGACCCTAGCCTCTGTTACGACTGTGGGTTCTGATCAGAAAGGCACCATGACTGAGAAAGCCGTATGGGTCGGCGAGCAAATTGCAGACCGTGCCAAGAAGGCTAAGGTATCCAAAGTAGTATTTGACCGCGGAAGCCGTATTTATCACGGACGCCTACACGCCCTGGCAGAAGCAGCCCGTACGAAAGGATTGGAGTTTTAAATGGCAATCACTCAGGAACCCAAAGAATTCGAAGAAAAAGTAATTGCCATTGACCGTGTTGCTCGCGTGGTCCGGGGTGGACGACGCTTCCGCTTCCGCGCTACAGTAGTTGTAGGTGATGGCAAAGGCCGAGTTGGTGTCGGCGTCGGCAAAGGATCTGAGGTAATGACCTCTATCGCCAAAGCCGTAGCCAGAGCCAAGAGTCAGATGATCACCGTACCGCTAAAAGACCACACCATCCCACACGAGATTCAGGTCCGTTTCGCCGGCGCCCACGTTCTCTTAAAGCCCGCTTCGGCTGGTACCGGTGTAATCGCCGGTGGTGCAGTCCGTAACGTAGTTGAAGTAGCCGGTATCCGTGATCTTCTAACCAAGTCGCTCGGCTCATCCTCCAAAGTTAACAATGCCTACGCTACAGCGCTTGCGCTATCGCAGCTCAAGGCTCCAGTTGTCAAAGATAAGACCGGCTCTAAGGCCAAGGCCGATAAAGTAGCCGCGTAGGAACAAACATGAAGATACATGACTTAGAATTAGAAACGACCAAAGACCGCAAGCGCGTCGGACGAGGTATTGGATCCGGCTACGGCAAGACCGCCGGACGTGGTACCAAGGGTCAAAACTCCAGGACAGGTGGCGGTGTCCGTCCCGGTTTCGAAGGCGGTCAGAACCCACTGTCCAAGCGTCTCCCTAAGAAGCGTGGATTCGTTCCGCGCGTTCAGGTGCTCTACCAAGTCATAAACGTCGAAAGCCTTGAAAAGCTCAAAGACGGTACTTTAGTAGATGCCGCCATACTGGCTAAAGCTGGACTAATTAAGCACGAAGACGGTCGCATTAAGCTCCTGGCCCGTGGTGAACTCACCAAGAAGCTCACCGTTCAGGTCCACGGTTCTAGCGCCTCCGCTATCGCCATCGTTGAGAAGGCCGGCGGCAAAGTCGAAGTCATTGACTACGTCAAAGCCCACTCCAAAAAGGCCACTCGCCCGAAGACTGAGGAGGCCCTGCAAGCCTAATGAACCTAGCCACGCTCAAGCAGGTCTATAGATCACCTGATCTGCGTCGGCGTGTGCTTGTGGTACTTGGGCTTCTGGTTGTTTTCCGTTTCCTCGCGCACGTCCCAGTGCCAGTGCCAAACAACGCCGCGCTCGCGACATTCCTAAAGACCATCTTTAACTCCAACTCGGTGCTCGGGTTCGCAGATGTGTTCTCTGGTGGTGCTTTAGCTAACTTCTCAATCATTATGATGGGCGTAGGCCCATTCATTAACGCGTCCATTATTATTCAGCTTCTGACCCAGGTAATCCCTCAACTCGAGTCACTCCAAAAAGAAGGCGATGCCGGCCGTCGCAAGCTCAATCAGTACACCCGTCTACTAACTCTGCCACTAGCCGTCATTCAGTCATTCGGTATGGTATTCCTTATCCAGCAAACCTCGCTTAGGGTCAACAACACAGACCTAATCGGCCACCCGAACCTGTTCCAGTGGCTCATTATGATATCGACTATCACGGCCGGTACCATGCTCTTAATGTGGATCGGTGAGATCATCACGGAAAAGGGGATTGGTAACGGTGTTTCACTTATCATCTTCTGCGGTATTATTTCGAGGCTGCCTACCTCTGCCGGCCAGTTTGCGACCCTTGCATCCGGCGACGCCAGTAAGATTCTCACCCTCGTATTGTTCTTAGTTGCGACAGTCGGCGTAATTGCCTTTGTCGTGCTTCTAAATGAAGGCCAGCGTAATATTCCGGTCTCGTATGCCAAACGCACGAGAGGGGACCGAGTCTATGCTGGCGTGGATACACACTTGCCACTGAGAGTCATTACTGCTGGTGTTATCCCAATTATCTTCGCGCTGGCTTTTCTTTCCGTTCCAGGCCTACTGGGCCAAGTGCTGTCTAGTGCCAAAACCGTCTGGGTGGCCAATATTGCCAAGGAAGTCGTCACTCTATTCTCGCCAACCGGCACCGTCTACGCAGTCAGTTACTTCGTACTAGTGGTTGCCTTCACATTCTTCTACACCTCAGTCGTCTTTAACCCTAAAGATATTGCCGAGAATCTTCAAAAGCAGGGAGGCTTCATCCCAGGTATCCGCCCAGGGAACCAAACCGCTAGCTACTTAAAGCGCGTCATCAACCGTATTACCCTCGGTGGAGCCATCGGGCTTGGTATCATTGCCGTCTTGCCATTCATTGCCTCGAGCATCACCAATAGCCAGGTCCTCACCTTCGGCGGCACCAGCCTCATCATCGTGGTTTCGGTTGCTATCGAAACGCTCAAGCAGCTTGAAGCTCAGGCTATTACCACTTCCTACGAACAGTACTAGCTCTCAATACATATGCAAGCTCGGCTATTCAATAAAACGCAAGCCTCTTGATTAACTCAAGAACTATCGTACAATAATGTTTCAAGACTCAACCAATATCCCTGAGAGGATAGTCCTGTGCAAGCGTACTTCACGCCAGCGCTGCCCATCCTCTCCGGATGGCCGATCATTGCGCACCTCATCACCCTAATCCACTTCATGTTCGTCAACTTCCCGCTTCTATTCCAGATAGCGGGCAAAGGAGTCGGCGTACCTTCCATCGACGTGCTCGTGCACGAGGTAATCCGTTCTCAAGCCTTGCTCGGTTGGCTTATGCTCGGAAGCTCGCTAGCAGCCAAGTTCGTCGGGCTACCTCAGCAGATCGTGACCAACTTCAAGGATCGAGCCAGCCCAGAAGGCTACAAGTGGTTCATTATCCTTGGCTTCGTCTCGTATCTGACCCAGTCGGTCCAGGCCGCCTCGGCCAATGACTACTGGATGGTCGTTGCCCAGGCTCCGGGCGCAATCTTTACGGCCGCTCTGGTGATCCAGATGCGTCTGTACAAGAAGCCTCAGGTAACCATTAAACCCGAGATGTCGCCAACCGCGGCTCCCCGTTCGGTCTCGGCCATCTTGAGGCCAGGACTTCCGCCAAGAGCCATGCTGACGTACAGGGTCGGCGATGCCGAGATCGGCATACCGGCCGACCTGCACATACAACGCGACGACGGCCGCTGGCCGATAACTCGCTGCTATATGGAAGCAGGAGCCGACGGACAGGCCGGCCTAGTCATCGAATACGGCACGGAGCCGCCTCCAGACGCCATCATGGGCCTAAACCACGACTGGTGGGTAGCTTACCAGCTAGATGCCGGCGGCAATCCAGGCCTGTAATAGGCCAAAAAGCCCGTAGTGCACAGTTTGTCCGTGCGCTACGGGCTAAGCCCGATTTCAAGCAATCTTGCAGTCAATCGTCGGATCACCGACAAAATACCACTTCCATCTGATAAAAGACTTTACAACCCTGTAACAATTACCTATAATCATCTACTGTAGTCATTGATATGTCAGACCCAAAGAAAAGCACAAAGTCGGGAACTTCCGGCAAGAAGCCTACAAAGGAAGTAATTGAGCTAGAAGGCACCGTCCTTGAGACTCTACCAAACGCCTTGTTTAGGGTAGAACTCGAGAACGGCCACGTTGTTTTGGCTCATATTTCTGGAAAAATGCGTATGCACTACATACGTATAATTCCTGGTGACCGCGTGACTTTAGAGATGACCCCCTACGATCTCTCCAAGGGCCGAATTACATATAGACATAAATAGTTAAGTTTTTGAGGACCACCCCGTGAAGGTACGTGCCAGCGTCAAGAAAATGTGTGAGCAGTGCAAGATAGTACGCCGTGAGCGTGTGGTTCGTGTTATTTGTTCAGCTAAACCACGACATAAGCAGAGGCAGGGTTAATGGCACGTATCGCGGGAGTCAATATTCCAGATGCTAAACGAGTTGAAGTCGCACTAACTTACATCTTCGGTATTGGCACGACCACCAGTCGTAAGATTCTCGAGACCACCGGCATCTCAGCCGATGCACGCGTAAACACTCTGACTGAAGCTGAGATCTCAAAGCTTCGCGAAGTCATCGACAAGAATTATCGAGTAGAGGGTGACCTGCAGCGAGAAGTCTCTTCAAACATCAAGCGTTTGAAGGAAATTAACTCATACCGTGGTCTTCGCCACAAAGCTAACCTTCCAGCACACGGCCAGCGAACCAAGACTAACGCCCGCACCAAGCGCGGTAAGAAAATTACCATGGGCTCAGGTCGTAAAAAATCAGCAGCTAAGACTTAGGACATACACGTGGCAAAGACGATCACCAAAACTTCTCCTACTACAGCCCGCCGTCGCAAGATCAAGCGGTCGGTTACCAATGGCCAAATGCACGTGCAGGCTACCTTCAACAACACGATCATCACGTTTACCGACGAACGCGGCAACAGCCTATCTTGGGCAAGCTCTGGCTCTGCTGGCTTTAAGGGGTCTCGCAAGAGCACTCCCTTTGCCGCCCAGACCGCTGCAGAGCGCGCTGCTACTTCAGCCAAAGAATACGGTATCAGCCGGGTAGATGTTCTCGTTTCAGGTGTTGGCAGCGGTCGTGAATCCGCTATCCGTGCTCTTACCACCATGGGCATCACGGTATCCAGCATTAAAGATGTTACCGGCATTCCTCACGGTGGTTGCCGACCACGAAAGGCCCGGAGAGTCTAATGGCACGAAACCTTACCCCTATTGTTAAAATGAGCCGACGGGAAGCCACCCCGCTTCACCCCAAGGCCGTTAAGGGTCTTACTAAGCACCCATATAAGCCAGGTCAGCACGGCCCCAACTCTGGACGTTCAAAGCCAAGTCAGTACTCAATCCAGCTTCGCGAGAAGCAAAAGGTAAAGCGCATGTATGGACTGCTCGAGAAGCAGTTTGCCAAGCTAGTGCGTGAATCTGAGCGTCGCACGGGTAATTCCGGTGACATCATGCTGACCTTGCTCGAGCAGCGTTTTGACAACGCCGTCTACCGCCTGGGTCTTGCACCATCTCGCCAGTCAGCCAGACAGCTGGTTACTCACGGCCACTTCATGCTCAAAGGCCGTCGCGTTGACATCCCTTCCATCCTGCTAAAGCCCGGCGACGAATTTTCAGTCCGTCCCAAGAGCGCCGGTAACGCATATTTCAAACAACTTGCACAAGACCTGGCCGGTCAGGACACCAGTGTCCGCTGGCTCACATTTAATGCCAAAAAGCTCACCGGTAAAGTCACCGGATTGCCGGCCCGTGAAGATATCAATGAAGAAATTCGCGAGCAGTTAATTATCGAGTTCTACTCAAGGTAAGAAAGGACCACGTAAAGTGTTACATCCGATTCAGCTCCCGGAGCTTAAGCCGGTACAAGAGGAAGGCAATAAAGCCACATTTGCAATTGAACCATTGCACTCCGGCTATGGTATGACGCTCGGCAACTCGTTGCGCCGCGTTATTCTGTCCAGCCTCGGCGGTGCAGCCGTCACGGCCGTCAAGATCGATTCAGTAGCCCATGAGTTCTCGACCATCGAGGGCGTCAAGGAAGACGTAGTCGAAATTATCCTAAATCTTAAGAAGCTACGCTTCCGTGTTTACTCGGAAGAGCCTCAGTTCATCGTGCTTTCTGCTTCCGGCAAAGGCGAGGTCAAAGCTTCAGACATTAAGACCACCTCAGATGTCGAGATCGTAAACCCAGATCAAGTTATTGCCACCCTTGACAATGACAAGGTTAAGCTAGGCATGGAGATCAAGGTTGAAAAGGGTCGTGGATACGTACCCGTTGAGAGCCGCGAAGCTGAGAAGCTTGAAGTCGGCATGATCGCAGTCGACGCACTCTACTCTCCAGTAGCCCGCGTTCGCTATAGTGTAGAGAACACCCGTGTTGGTCAAATGACCGACCTGGACCGCCTCGTTATGGAAATTGAGACGGACGGCACCATCAACCCGCACGAAGCCATTCGTCAGGCCGCCGAAATTCTAGTCGAGCACTTCCAAGTTGTTGCCGGCAAAGTATCGACCGATTCAACTGTTGCCGCTCACGAAGAGCGCTCTGAATCAGGTGCTGCCAAGATCAACATCGAGGAAATCAACCTGAGCCCGCGTACCACCAACGCGCTCATCAACAATGAAGTTAAGACTGTTAAAGATTTGCTAAGACTGACCGACTCAGAACTACGCGAGCTAAAGGGCTTCGGCTCTAAGGCTTACGACGAAGTTAAAGACAAGATTGCTGAGCTCGGCTTCACGACGGAGAAGGTAGGCTAAACATGCACCGCCACGGATACACAGGACGCAAGCTCTCGGCAGAAGCCGGGCCAAGGCGCGCGCTTATCCGCGGGCAGGTTACTTCACTCGTTTTGCACGAAGTAATCCAGACGACCGAAGCCAAGGCTAAAGAAGTCGCCCCACACTTTGAGCGTCTCGTTACCTATGCCAAGAAGGGCACCCTAGCTAGTGGTCGCGCCCTCAGGGCTCAGCTACTAACTGAGAACGCTGTCCAGAAGCTGCTCCAGGAATTAGTCCCAGCCTTTGAAGGCCGCCAGGGTGGCTACACTAGAATAGTTAAATTGGAAAACCGCCGCGGCGACAATGCCCCTATGGCCCAGCTTTCGCTGGTTCTAAACGAGGTAGCGAAGCCAAAGGCTAAGGCCGACACCAAGACCGCAAAGGCTTCTTCCAAGCCTGCGAAAGCCACCAAAGCTGCAGAGCCAGAAGAAGCTCAGGTCGTCGAAGAGCGCGAGACCGTGGAGGCCGCATCATGATTAAGACTTATTCCCCAAAACCAACCGAAATTACCCATGACTGGTACATAGTAGATGCAGAAGGCAAGACCCTCGGTCGCCTGGCTACTCTGGTTGCAACCTACCTATTAGGTAAGCACAAGGTACGCTACAGTGCCCACCTGGACTGCGGCGACAACGTAGTTATCATCAACGCCGAAAAGATCGGTGTTACCGGTGCCAAGCTGGAAGATAAAATGTACTACCGTCATTCAGGTTACCCGGGCGGTATCAAAGAGACCAACTTGGCTACTCTGCTTGAAAGACACCCAGCCATGGCTCTAGAGCACGCTATCACCGGTATGCTACCAAAGAACCGACTACTAGACGACCGTTTGCGCAGACTTAAGATCTACGCTGGCACCGAACACCCTCACGCCCCTCAGAATCCCAAACCGTTAGGAGATAAGTAAGATGGCCGACCAAGAGCACTACCATTACGCCAGAGGCCGCCGCAAAGCTGCTATCGCCACGGCTCGTCTTTACCCGGGCAAGGGAGAAATCCTTGTAGGCGAAACACCTGTTAGCGAATACTTCAACAACGCTGCCTTAGTTACCGTTGTCGAACAACCCATCAAGCTCGCTGGCCAAGAGCAGAAGTTGCGCATTAGCCTGCACCTCAAGGGCGGCGGCAAGCGCGGCCAAGCAGATGCTGCCAGACTTGCTATCACTCGTGCCCTCAACGTCATGAGCGAAGATCTGCGTCCAACCTTCCGCAAAGCCGGACTCCTTACCAGAGATCCTCGCGAAAAAGAACGCAAGAAGCCAGGGCTCAAGAAGGCCCGCAAGGCACCACAGTTCTCCAAGCGTTAATATCGTCCTTAAAAAGACCTCTCCGGGGGTCTTTTTGCTATGTCAATCGCATCTTTTGCGAACCCCTGGTACTTGCGTATTCTCGGAATCATGGTATGATATTAGCCGAGCATCCTGGAATGCCCACCAAAGGGACGCACAGTACATCTCAAGCCACTTCGACACCCTACAGAGACGGAGATAGCAATGGGCAGCTACATTGACAGCGACGGCAATCGCCGCCATGACAATGGCACCCTGATCAGTTCGCACCCGGGCGTTGACGCCCCCTATAGGGATCCTGATCGGTCGAGAATGAAGGCTCGGCAAAAGGCAATTCTGGCAGAACGAGAACGACGGAGCAACACGACCACCAATGGGTACGGCACATCGGTGATGATCTACATCGTCGCCTTCGGCCTGCTGCACCTGGCCTGCACCGGCGGTCTCGTGGCCAGGCCGCAAACGGTACTTGTGAGATTCATCCTCTGGTACCAGCAAACGATCTCCAACGGTCGTAATGTGTGCCCGAAGGGCGCCGGCCACAATTGCTCCTCCGTCAGCCTTGAGGCCATACGGCGGCACGGAGCACTTCGGGGCGGCCTGATCATGGTGAGGACGGTGTTGTCGTGCAAGCGCGAACAGCGTCACGCCACGACCTCCTGACCTGCCGTCCCGGCCTTCACAGGGCCAGTACCCCTGGATACAGGCCACTACCACACACCATCGACCACCATGGTGTAAATGATTGCGGTGATCGGATAATTCCAGATCACCGACACTTTAAGACCCCGACCGTCCACAAAGAAAAACTGACCATCTATTGAGCGTAAGCGTTATAATAAAACCGTGGAGCACAGAAATCAGAAAGCAATCTGGTGGCTTATCGCAATTTCGGTAAGTCTTATCACGGTCGGAACGACCGGGTTTTTGCAATTCGAACACATGTCCTTTTCCAATGCGCTCTACGAGACGCTCATCATTCTGTTGGCTCACAATGACTTTGCTGCCGTCTCAGACCCCCGTGCTCGCATCCTCGTTGTATTCCTAATACTAGCCAGTCTCGGCCTTATCGCTTATTTGCTTAAGTGGTTAGCCGAATATATGATGGGGCTAACAAGTAATGTTCGAAAGCTGCGTGTGAAAGCAAAAGTAGACAAGCTGTCTGGCCACTACATAATCTGCGGTCTGGGCCGGGTAGGTTCTCAGGTGGCGGGAGAAATGTTCCACGAGGGTGTGCCCTTCGTTGGCTTAGACAAAGATCAGACTAAAGTAGACGAAGCCATCGCCAAGGGCTATCTCGCCATGGCTTACGATTCGACTGTCGAAGACTCACTAACCGAAGTCGGCATTGAACGCGCCTCCGGTCTTGTTGCCTGCCTCGGTGAGGACTCACTCAACCTGTTCGTAGTTCTAGCTGCCCGTTCGCTAAATCCGCACATCTACATCGTCGCCAGGGCCAATCGCCCCGAGAACGAACTAAAACTCAAGCGTGCTGGCGCCGACCGCGTGGCCATGCCATATCAAATCGGCGGCTACCATATGGCCTCCATGGCTCTTCGCCCCAATGTTGTCGATTACATGGATATAATGACTAAAAATGGGGTTACTGAACTTGAAGTGGAAGAAATGCTCGTCGGTGACCACTCCAAGCTTGCCGGCCACAGACTCGGCAAAGCCTTAGCAGACGGTGAAATCGGCGCCACGGTTATCGCCATCAATGGAGTAGATGGAACGAGTAGAGTACATCCAACTGGCCAGGAAGTCATATACCCAGGTGACCGCCTCATAATACTGGGAGCCAAACGCGATCTGACCAGTGCATCGGAGCTTATCAGGTGAAACGCACTATCAAGGTCGCTGAGGGAGCCGCCGACAAGCGGCTCGATGTGTATTTGGCTGCAAATCTCAAGATTACGCGCAATAAGACGCAAAAACTCATTGAAGACTCCGTTATGGTCAATGGCGCTCGCGTCCGTCCGAGCTATCTCTTGTCGCAATCAGACATTATCGAAGTAATCGAACAAGCGCCAGCAGACAAAGCCACTATCGAGCCGCCCAAACTAGACATAGTCTACGAAGACCACGATATTCTAGTCGTAAACAAGCCACCGGATCTAGCCGTCCACGCCGGCAACGGCCGTCCAGGCGAGCCGACACTGGCCGACTTTGCGAGACTGCATACATCAGATCCAGACCCCGAACGCCCTGGCATTGTGCACCGTTTAGACCGCGACACCTCGGGCCTACTCGTTATCGCGAAAACGGAAGCTGCCAAAAAGTACATGCAGGAGCAGTTCGCTAGTCGCACCATTAAGAAAACATATACATTACTGACCATCGGAACTGTCAGCCCGGCGGAAGCAGTAATACGTCTACCCCTAGACCGCGACAAAGCCCACCCAACCAAACGAGCGGTCGTTTCGAGCGGTCGCGAAGCAATTACTGGTTACATCGTTCTCGAGAACTACCCGGGTTATACCCTTATCAAAGCCAGTCCCCAAACTGGGCGAACTCATCAGATCAGGGTACATTTTGCCGCGCTCGGCCATCCGGTAGCGGGAGATGCAGTCTATGGACAAACCAAGCGGCCGTTGGGTCTTCCCAGGCATTT
>Ga0206919_1205_pt1 | contig 12954 bp, 20 predicted proteins | sample Alteio_BWOrgHeat_67_FD_152962 | JGI IMG/M metagenome (GOLD analysis project Ga0206919, IMG submission 152962) | Enriched cells from forest soil in Barre Woods Harvard Forest LTER site, Petersham, Massachusetts, United States -... | ecosystem: Environmental > Terrestrial > Soil > Temperate forest >... | reverse complement strand
AAACTGCTCAATCTAGCCGTCAAACGCAACCTGGAGCGATTCCCAAACGACTTCATGTTTCAGCTCACCAAAGAGGAATATGAAGTTTTGAGGTTTCAAATTGCAACCTCAAAACAACAGGCTTCAGAGGAATCGCAAACTTTGAGGTTTCAAATTGCAACCTCAAAAGATCCGCGGGGCGGTCGACGCTACCTTCCTTTTGCCTTTACCGAGCAAGGCGTGGCCATGCTTTCAGCAGTCCTGAAAAGTACTCTGGCTGTCCGTGTAAGCATTGAAATTGTTCGCGTGTTTGTGCGACTACGAGGGGCGTTGGCTACACACAGGGAATTAGCTTTAAAATTAGAGGCCCTGGAACTGAAACTGGGTAAACATGATAATGAAATTCACGCCATTTTCCAGGCAATCAATCAATTGATCCAACCTCCTGAATCCGAACCTAAGCCAAAAATTGGATTCCACCCATGAGAATGAGACCGAGGTTAGATTATGTAGTGAGGTAGAGAGGCCGCAGGAGAATCTGATTTCTATTGTAAATTATTCAGTACTACTATATGATACTACCACTGAATCACAAACAACGAGCCATGCTGGAACTGATATTTAAGGATCCCATATCAAACACTTTGGCTTGGCGTGATGTGGAAAGATTGTTAACCGTGTTAGGAGCCGAAATTACAGAGGGGTCGGGATCGCGGGTCAGAATAGCACTCAATGGTGTGAGAGCGGTGTTTCATCGACCTCATCCTAGACCCACTACCGACAAGGGTGCAGTGAAGAGTGTTCGTCGCTTCCTAATGGAAGCCGGAGTCGTACCATGAACTATAAAGGATATACAGGTAGCATTCGTTATGATGATGAGGTCGAGATCTTCCATGGAGAAGTTATTGGATTGAGGGACGTCATTACCTTTCAAGGCCACAGCGTCACGGAATTGAAGAGGGCCTTCCGTGAAAGTGTGGACGATTATCTTGCTTTTTGTGCCAAGCGTGGGGAATCACCTGATAAACCGTGCAGCGGCAGATTCGTTCTCCGCCTCTCTCGCGAAGTCCATCGTCGGCTCCTATCAGAGGCTGCCGCCGAGGGAGTCAGCCTGAACGAATTAGTTGCCAGCCGACTTTAGAGATGTATTCGGAAGCTGTAGACGATGCGAGTAGTGCTTTGGAGTCCGGAATAGTAAATAATCTGTGAAAATCCTTGAAATCTGTGGATGAAAATCAGCCGCCCCCCTCTTCAATCATCTCCCGTAATATTTTCTTTAGCTCCTCAATGTCCTCCTCCGAACCACCGGCAATCTCGAACATTTTTCGGCGAACCTTCTTCCTAAGAGTTTTTACCTTCTCCTGGGCCGCAGGAAGATCCATCTTGTTCGCTACCACCAAACACATTCGCTGGGCCAGTTCTGGACTGTAAGCCTTCAATTCTTTCCGAAGCGTCGCAAAATCCTCCCAAGGTTCCCTCCCCTCCTGCCCGCTGGTATCCAGCACAAAAAGAAGTATCCGACACCGCTCAATATGCCGTAGGAAATCGTGACCCAGACCACGCCCCTCGCTGGCTCCCTCGATCAACCCAGGAATATCAGCCACGGAGATCTGAAAAAAATCAGGGAACTCGATCACTCCCACCATTGGAGTAAGTGTCGTGAAGGGATATGGCCCAATTTTAGGATGTGCTTTGGATAAGCGCCCCAGCAGCGTTGACTTCCCTGCATTGGGATAGCCCACCAATCCAATGTCGGCCATCGATTTGAGCTCGAAAACAAACTGCCCGAACTCCCCGGGCCATCCATTCTCGTACTGGCGAGGTGCTTGATTCGTGGAGGATTTGAAATGCCGGTTACCCCGACCGCCATCGCCCCCCTTGCATAACATGAATCGCTCACCTGGCTTCATCAGATCGGTCAACACCTCTAATTCCTCGCCATGTTCCGGAAGAGGAAGAAGCTTTTCAGGTGTGGGATCGAACTCTTCCGTTGAGGGTGCAGTTCCGCCACTCAACCGACTTACCACAGTTCCCGGCGGAACCTCGATAATTAGGTTCGGAGCGTTCTTCCCTGTGCACTGCTTGCTGTCGCCGTTCTGACCATTCTTTGCAAAATGATGAGGTTGGTGTTTGAGGTGATTCAGGTTATTCCGATGTGGGTTAACCTCCAGAATGACATCCGCTCCACGTCCGCCATCCCCACCATCGGGTCCGCCATGAGGACGGTGCAGCTCCCGCAGGAAACTCACACATCCACGTCCGCCTTTCCCTGCGCGCGCATAAATTCTAACTCGATCGACGAACATAACTTTTGAAGAGCTTTAGGTGTTAAGATTTAAGTTTTAAGCAGACACAAGAAGTAAGGCCATGCTCACCGCAAAGAACGCAGGGGACATAAAAGAAAATAGGTTGTTATTTTTTGGGTGCCTCATTCAGGGGAAAAAGTAAAAAGTCCATTAGCATTTAAACAATGAATGATCCTGGCTTTGCGCTGAGTTCTTTGCGGGAATAATGTATTGGTCTCCTTTTTTACCTCGAATTTTTGGTTTTGAACTAAAAAAAAGGCGGCGTTTCACACGCCGCCCTTAAAGTTCTTCAATGCCAAGGACTATTAATTAGCCGAGGCAGCCGCTTCCGGCAGCACGTGTATCAGACGCTTGGACTTGTCAAATTTCACACGACCATCAACTAGGGCAAAGAGTGTGTGATCACGCCCCATCCCAACATTCTTACCAGGATTCAATACCGTGCCACGCTGGCGAATCAATATATTGCCGGCAACTACCTTCTCACTGCCAAATTTTTTAACACCCAAACGCTTGCTGACGCTGTCGCGTCCGTTCCGTGTACTTCCTTGACCTTTTTTATGCGCCATAACGATTTCTCCAAGCTTACTGAAAATTACTTCTTAATTTTCGTCACCTTCACGCGGTTCAACTTCTGACGATGACCAACCTTGCGATGATATCCCTCGCGTCGACGATACTTGTAGGCAACTACCTTCTCACCTTTTATCAGATCGACCACCTCAAAGCTCACCGAAGCACCCGCCACATTGGGCTTGCCAACCTTGACCTCGGAACCATCCACTATCATCAAGACGTCGTCAATGGTAGCGTTCTGACCTGAGTCAACGTCAAGCAACTCGATATCGAGCTCTTCTCCTTCGGAAACTTTATACTGTTTTCCGCCAGTGCGAATAATGGCAAACATAAGTGGGCTGGCCAGCATGAGGAATCCGCCCAAATTAGCAAGGGAAATTTTAAGAGTGCTTCTAAAACTATCGGGTTACGCTAGTTTTCTAGAAGCATCCTTTAGAATTCCCAGCCGAATAGAGTAATTCCGCCCGAAGAGTTTCTTTCAAGAGCTGAATGATTAGCGGAGGCAGCGTTGGGAAAAGGATTAGAGATGAAATTCCGTGACCCATTCCCCAAACTGGCCGGGGCCAAGGGGGAAAAAACCACCAGCCCATGTTGGATTAGGGCAGGGAAAACACCGATTGGCCGAGGTCCGGTCGTCTTTACCACCACGGGTCGCTTGCTTGATGTGGTACTGGCGAAGTTGCCACTTGAGGAACTCGACCGAGATTGACTGTACTGTTGAGCCGATAAAAAAACCTGAAAACTTACGATCAGGACTAAAACAATGACTGCGATCTTCATACCCGTAAAATAAGCGGCAATCGAAGTAAGGTCAACTAGGGAAAAGTTGAGAAAAGCTAAAAAAACGAAAATCTAACCAGCTAAAACAATACCAAAAACCACTCTACCCTTAATTAAATCTGTGAAAATCAGTGTAATCTGTCGATAAAACCGTCTCTTCCGATTTTTCATAATCGAATGAACTTCTAAATTTTTAAGCGAGTGACTTGCCAATCGGAAAGAGTTCCGATATATACCACCTCTCCCAAACTGCCGCGTGGTGCAATTGGTAGCACATCAGATTCTGGATCTGGGTGTTCTAGGTTCGAGTCCTAGCGCGGCAACTTTCTGCCATTTCTTGACCTGTCAAGACAAGGCCAGACTTTTCCATCTTAACTCTTTTGATACCAGTAGGTTCCAGAAGATCATTTTGATTGGATTTACTGTCAGGCTTGGACTGGTCATGACCTGCCCGGAACAAATCTTGTGGGTCTATTTGTGTGTTTGCGGTATGTGAAGTAAATAAACTGGGAAGATTAAATACGGCATCCGACACCGGCAATAAGCCTGTATCGGTATAAGTCTTTGTCGTTAATTTAATGTCGCTATGTCGCATGATTTCCATTGCGATACGTGGAGATGTACCAGCTTGGGCCAAATTGGTAGCGAGGGTATGACGGAGTGAATGAAAGTCGGCTCTCCGACCCTGGTCTCGCGTTCGAACAAAATGGGGAAATGGATGAAGCTATAGTCGAGTATCAAAAGGCATTGAGAATCAAACCGGACTATGCCTTAGCCCACAATAACCTCGGCTATGTTCTCTTAAAAAAAGGCGAGGTGGAGGAAGCAATTGTCCAATTTGAGGAGGTTGTGCGACTGAAACCAAACGATATCACCGCGCAAATATATCTTGAAAAAGTGCGTGCCGTAGCAAGACATGGGACTCAGCCATATCCGATTGGGTTCACGCTTGACACAGCTGAACCCGGCGTTGAAAAGTGTCTTGGTTGAGGCATCAAGCGTCTCTGAATAGGTTAGTTTATGAGCACTTTTTCCATACACTTGCTTAATTCGAATGTACATCGTCGGGAGACGTTCGACTGTGGGGTGGTGGAATTGAATCGATACCTCAAGGAGCAGGCGGGTCAGGATATGAGACGGATGGCGTCTGGGTGTTGGGTGATGAGTGACGAACGAGATCCAGAACGGATCCTCGGTTTTTATACCCTTTCCCCGGAAAGCGTGGAGTCCCAAAGTTTGCCTGAGATGGAATCTGCGATTCGAAAGAAGATCCCGAATTACCGACGTCTTGGTGCAATCCTCCTGGGACGACTGGCCGTGGATCGCCACTATCAAGGTCAAGGGATTGGGGAACGGCTATTGTTTGATGCATTTCACCGGGCGCACCGAGCTGAAATCCCTTCGGTTTTGATGGTAACTGATCCCAAGGATGCCAAGGCGGAGGCCTTTTATGTCAAATACGGGTTCGAACGGCTAAACTCAGAACGTCTCTTCTTGCCCATGTTTAGGATTTCGAAACTTTTGGAGTCGGCGGATTAACATCGCTTATGACAGTCTTCCGATATCGACTTAACGCCCGTCTCATGCGAGCAGTTGGTGTTTGGGCAGGGGACAGCAGCGCTCCCATGAGGCGTCTGGATTCCTCCTTGTTTAACTGGATGATGTTACGGTGCTCCAGGACTTCCGAAGCGGCTTTTCGGGCCTGGCTGACGACAAAACTGGTGACAGATTGCCCAGTAACGGCGGCAGCCTCCTCGATCAAGTGTCTATCCAAAGTGGAAATGCGGGCAAAAAAGCGAGTGTCCTTGCCTTTTACTCCGGAATTCCGTGTTGCAGAAAGTGTCGCCATACTTATGATGTACGCACAAAATGCGTACAAATCAACATTTTCCTGAATAATGCCTCGCGATAATACCGAAGATCAGCTTGTCGAACATCGTTCGGAGACTTTGTAACTTTATGGGCATTGATACGATTGCAGAGATGTATGCGGACGATTACACCAATGGTCGTTGCACGATAGGAGGCAATCCAGGTGTTGCTGCGGTGGGATGTGACTCGGAGGCCACACCAGTAGGAACCATTTCTGTTCATGAGATACAGAAGCGTTCCGGTCATAGTACACTTGACTCACAATGGAAGGAAAAGCTCTCAGACAGGGAGATCAGCACGGTGTCCTATGTGCCCGGTCTTGCCGACACCTCAGCTGTAATGGGTTATAATCTGGTTTCCCTGGCAACCGAGCATGCCGCTTTGTTTAGATCATTAACTTCGTCTCTTTACTAACGATGCATGCCTTGGAGATAGAGGTCTGCCCTCAAGTCCTTCATTGGCGGATTGGGCGCTTACGACCTGATGGCCCATTCAAAAACAACCAATGAACGAAGGTTAGTGGCTATTGTCTTGGTTGTTAGAGATATTTCTCAGAATGGTAGCAATTTGATTGCGTTCATCGACAATATCATCCAGCTCTCCTTTGTGGTAACTAATATAACTGGATGTATCGAGGCCCGAGATCTCTTGCGTGCATCTATCTGAGGCACTCTGAAAGAAGCTGCTCTTAGCCTGGAGATAATAATCCCCTCCCATGCTCTTTTTTGCTAGTTTATCGTGCAGATCGGAAATGTAATCTTTCAAGTAATTCTCATCATTGGTATACGAACTCCATGTGATTCCTCCCTTGGAAACATCCTGGAGAAGCGATACGAATTGCTCGGTATGTTTTTTGAGAGCTTCTACTTTCAGAGCTTCTGCGACGAAGTTAGTCCAACCAATCGTTTTCCATGTGGGCACCGTGTCCAGTCGATAAGCAAAGCGACGTACCACATTATTGAATTTTGAGTCTTTATCCCTGCCTTCAAGTTTACTTTCCAACGTATAGGTTGCGATTCCAATGACTTTTCCTGTTTTAACATGAATAATTGGGCTGCCCGAATTGCCGGAAACAAATTCAGCATCAATTTCTACCAAGTTGGGGCCGATGCCAGTGACCTTTCCCGTAATTTGCGTGACCACACCAGCACCCATACTGTTGCCCAAGACGATGATTGCATCTCCGATGGCGACGTTGTGACTTATATCATCCAAAAGCTCAACACCCTTCATAGTTGAATCCGTTGCGAAGGATGCAATGTCGCAATCTTGTGCCACTTGAATTGTATCAGGGGAATAGGATTTACCGTCCATGAACTTGGCTTTAACTGTGTTATTTCCGCTCAGAACATGTGCATTTGTGACAAGACGAGGGCCGTCTTTGAACTGAGCAATGAATCCGCTACCAGTAAATTGATCACCTTCAATGATTGCCATAGAAGAAGTAAAGGCATTGGGATCAATACTCCCGGTAGAAGCTGGGTGCGGAGAAGTAGCTGGGGTTACAGGTGAAGATGGACTTGGAGACGGACTTGGAGATGAACTCGCCAATGGTACTGCGTGCGCAGTTGCGAGGTCGGCTTTGGTAACTTCCAGCTTGGCAGTGGCAACGGCAAGGTTGGTTTTGGTGGTTGCGAGTTCTTGTTCGAGGGCTGCAACCCGTTCTTGATCTTTTGTATTTGTATCCTGTAGCTGATTGATTTTCGTTTGTGCATCAGCCTGAGATACATCGGATGCTGCGATTTTGGCCATCAACTCTCCAAGCACTTTATTTTGATAGAATATGCCAGCAATCAAACCTAAGCAGACAAGCAGAGTGAGGTGCAATTTCATGGCTCGAATGGTTATGAGTTTGCGATAGATTAATCAAGATTTTTAGAGAAGCCTTTTGGCATTGCCATGCAAACACCGCGCATTTGGCTGGGTGCATTAACCCGCCCTCAAAGACGGTTGCTCGATGGCCACGATCCTTAAGGGTGATTCTAAAAACTAGCGTTTCCCGCGCGTAGAAAGAGAAGCCATCAATGACGAGGAACGAGAGAGGGGCATAGTTCCTCGCCATTACGCAAAGTGTAAGTATCCCTGTCCCTCGAAATGATTTGCTAAAATTAGGAGTTCTTGGAATATAGACGCTCCCCTCTTAACGGAGCGTAGCTCAGCCTGGTAGAGCGCTTGGTTTGGGACGGCAACCAAGGTATTTTACCCATTTTATCTTACATGCGCTTGCCTTCTCTTTCCTCATAAATAAAGGCTTCCAAGCCGATTCAGTCTCTTACTCATGTAATCTCAAATATGCCCATTTTGATGCCACCGGGTTACAAAAACGGGTTACAAATTACCCCCTCCAGCTTGCCATCCCACCCGTGGCCTGCTTCAGGGCTCCACGGCAATCCCGACATTGACCCAAAGGCGGATACCGGGGATTATTAATGCCAAAACTCAATCTAAACCATGAATGAACATTTCCAAGGTTGGACTCTGTTGGGTCAATACCCCCTTGGAGATCCCGACGGTGTGGGAAGTTGGATTCTTCATCACGGTAACGAAGCGGCTTTGCTGGAGCTTCCCCCAGATGAGCACCTGATTGATGATGCGGCAAAGGCGGTGACGACCTTGGGTGTCGTGGTGAAATATATCTTCGTCTCCCACGACCACGAGGATCACCTTGACCCGCGCCTTCTGACCAAGATGAGAAGTCATCCGCCATTCCAGAATGCCGTATGGATTGCCCCGAAGCCTCGGCACATAGGCATCACACAATTCGACTTGGCCGGAGAACCGCTCTGGCTCGTTCATGCGCCCAAGCATAGCTTGACCGATACTGTGACCATCTTTCGAGGGGTAGCCATGACGGGAGACATTGAACTCGGTACACTCAGGTCAGTGAACCGTGAAGTTGGAAAGAAGGTGAAAGAGAAGAGCTTGGCCTTCCTCGCTGCTTTCGAGAGTAACCATGACTATCACATCCATACCATCATCAGTGCCCACCTAAACGACATGCGCCAGAATATTCACTGGTCAATGGATGTGAATGCGGAATCTGTATGATTGATTCGTCTCGAATCATTCGCAGGCTAAAAATTCATATTTTTAACCCAAATATTCCCGGTATTACTCAATATGAATTTTACGCATGGAGTCTTCTCAAAAGCCAGTGTGGCTAGGTGATAATTAGTAAGAACAATATCTTGCAGATTCTGATCTATTTCCAGATCGGTAACGTCTAGGCCTTGCGCTCTGGCTTCGTCCCGGTCAATTCTTCTCCCATGACTCTTGTGATTCTCGGATCGATTAAAATAATTCGCCACAGCCGCAGATTTAATAACCGCATCCGGTCGATGATGAAAGTGTCGTTTTGCAAGCCAGCGCGCAACCATTTCTTCACCGTAGTGCAAAGCATCTTTCGCTTCTCGCAAAAGGGCAGGGCCTAGGGTCTGTAGTGCGGGGGCCCATACCGCCGCAGTCCTGACATCCTGAATAATTTCACTCTTAGCTTGGTCGAATTGATCTACTATCGCACGGGCTGATGCGCTCCTACCACCAAGAGGCATTTGTGGATCAATAGGGCCCAACTGGCTTTGCCTTCCCATAATCAGTCGATTCGAGGCAAGGGAAATCATAGTCCCCGCAGACATGGCATAGGCTGGAATGATAACTTCAATATCTGTAAACTTCTGGTGCAGGTACTCGACTATGGTTTCCGTTGCATTTGTAATACCACCAGGAGTGTGGAGTAACAACGTTAGGCCCTTTGACCAATCCATTCCATGCATGGCAGACATGAAGCCATTAATGTCCTCAGGATTTATTTGCAAAAAGAAAGGTGCAGCATGTGGCTTTTGAAGAAAGCCAGAAGCATAGAATATTACATGCCGTCCTCCTCTTACCTGGGACAGGCTATCAATCCACTGTATTTGTGCGTACTTCAGCCAATTATTAGCAGCTGCCGGGTCTTGTTGATGTCCCTCTAGCTCTGCTAGTAGTTGATTCCAAGACGGCATACATTGGCTATTGCTTTACGGCACAATAGCTCAGTGTTCCTGTCATCGTGTAGTCCGAACGAGAAGGAAAGGCATATTCTGGTTGCTCCGGTAAGGCACAAGCAGCAAGAAATGGCTCATACTGCTTACGTGCTTTATCCAAGAGAGCAAATATCTGAACATCTTCCTCGGAGAGCGGCTTTGTACCTGACACGTAAGGTGATTCCATCTACGCGCATAGTAGTTTGGTGGTAGATTCCAGGTCAATTCCAAAAATTGAAGAATGGGACTTACTTTTGAAACCGACAAGGCAAGTCACACATCATATCCTTACCTTCGAGATGCCTCAAGGCCTCCTCATGGGTCACCAGCAATCAGACCTGCTTCAATATTTGACGCCCATCAAACAGGTGGAGGAGGACACGGGTACCACGTTCTTTAACCGGCTGGAGGCTGGGAAGCGGGTGGTGATGGAGGGTGAGTGGGCGAGAGGGTTGTGGGGAGTTTAACCCATCCGAAAACGTTCATAATACTACCTCCGGCTATTTCGTAAGGACTGAGGGCATCATCCCGAGTTACATTCCCATAACTCAATTGGAACCACTGGTATTAATGGGAAAAATGAGAAAAAGGAGAAAAAGGACTTTCGGATCATTTCATACTCTCTCATTTAACTTTAACCTTGACTCATATCTTCTTTCATTGTAGGCTCATTGCAAGAACGAGTTTATGGCACTAACAAAAGAGGAAATTTTAGAAATGAGACGGTCTCTCGATGACCAATATAAAAGGGATCGTGAAACATTGGATCGCATGCTGGATTTGTTTTCCAGATCTCCCACATCGATCTCGAACGGAGGCTCCTCCTCAAAAAGTGACGAGGATACACATCTTTCCATTCCCGAAAGGATTTACCTCTACATCCAGCAAGTTGATGGGAACTTTACGAAGCAACAGCTGAATAAATTTATTGAAGAAAAGGCTCCAAAGTTTTCAAAGGGATTAAGTGCACAAGCTCTTTCTGGGGCTCTTTGGAAGCTAAGTAAGGATCAAAAAATTAAGATTGTCATCCCAAAGAAAGGGATTGCGGGAGCTATTTACGCAAAAGTCGACGCATCCCAAGCTAAGTAAATTTTATGAATATGATAAACAAGAGCGCACCCTATAACGGAGCTGAATCTATGGATAATGCGCTGTGATAAAAATGGAGCGGGCAGTGTGGCTATCTTTTGCGGGAAACACCACACTGCCCGTTAAGCAAAAGAAAAGTTTTTGAAACTTTCCTTAATCGAACGAACTCCGATTAGGAAGCGCGTCGGTTGCTATTACACCTGTGCTTCTAGCACAAGATAATTGCCGCGTCAACATCGAGTTCATAACATGGAGAAATGCCATGTACGTTAAGAACACAGAACCATTCGGCGATTCGGCCCCTCCGGGTCACGAGTGGATTTATCGTCCTTGGATTACTTCTCGCAAGACAGGGAAACGAATCTACCCCAAACGGGCTAGGTTCTTTCGGCTTCTTGTAAAAAGACGGTAATCATCATCGACAATACTGCCTTGGGATAATCCTGGGGCAGTATTGTGGTGTTTTATAATGTTAGGTCATGAACTCAACCATCTTCCCAATTTAAATTCCCCCTTGCTAATTCGTCGAACTGTCCCATGGACGCGGCATGAACGACCATTCACGCGACAAGTCCATGACATACACTCTCGTCCATCGGGGGGAGGAATTCACCTTTGCCATTGACCGCCATGGCAACGGGCGATGCATTTGCCGAGGCAATGTCCGAGGGCACCTGAAAAGGGAAGGCAACCTCGACCTCAAGGATCTCTTGGGCGATAAGCGGGCGAGGAAGCGGATTGACCAGCTTGAGGAAGAGTTCTCTTTCGATGTCGTCCTATCTGAATCCCTTTCCTTACTACTATGGAGGATGTACCATACGGCTGATGAGGCCACGGTTGAGACCAGAGCTTTCGAGAGGGAGATTGATCGGATGCTTGGAGAGATAATCGGGGGAGTTGGATGACAAAAATGGATCAAAGATCATCAAGGGTGCTCGCTGTTTTAACCCCGTATTTTTTTGCCAGCCTCATCTTGGATATGATTTCGTCCAGCTTCTCAATTGTTTTTAGATCAAGATTCGGTAAGCTCTTTTTGTGATAGAGGATGCTCTTACAAATACAGTCCTCAAGATTCAAGCCTTGGAGTTTCTCCAAAAATTTTCCTTGAAATTGTTTATCGGGAAATCGATCTCCCAGATCAAGTACTGTACCCCGAGGAACATGAACTCTTGCATTCTTGCTTTTTTGAATCGTAGTTACTGTTTGCTCGATCAGTTCATCTATCCTCACTCAAAGATTTTGCCATACCCAAAATTCATTTTCCACTAGTTTTCAAACACCAACTGATGGATCACATGGAAGTGACTAGCTCACTGCTCCAACTGCGAGAGAGCACAAGCTTCGTCGATGATCCTTTTTTGTCTTGGAATTAGATCGCCGATTGTTACGCCAAGGACATTCGCCATTTTCTGAAGTTCAAAGTCTGCCAACCATCTAGTCTGAAGTTCAATTCTGGCGACAATATCACGGCTGATATTCCAGCCATGCCTTTGGCATTTAGCCGCCAGTTCCGGCTGAGACATCCCAGCGGCATAGCGAGCCTTTCGGATAAAAGGCCCAGCCACATTCTTGGGGTTAGGTCGCGTGCGGGATTCCACACTTGACTTTAATCGCAGTGCTTGTGTTAAAACGTGTGGAATTCCACACGTTTTGTGAAACCCCATTTTTCGCTACTCTACCTATTTCTCCTGAGTGGAAGACAATAATGTAAAACTTTTCATCGTGCGCTGGAAAAATTCCGGTGCAGCGGAACGCGCCAACTATCAACTATTCCTATCGGAATTATGCGATGTAGTTGGTGTCCCTAGGCCAGACCCTACTGTTCCTGACGACGCGGAAAATGCTTATGTCTTCGAGCGGTCAGTAACTTTTCGCCATTTGGATGGCTCAACAAGCACAGGACGCATCGACCTTTACAAACGTGGATGCTTTGTGCTCGAAGCCAAACAAGGTGTCGAAAGGCGGGAGCAAGAAGCTGTGCTTTCGGAAATTGGGAAGGCAAAAGTGAAGTCTGCAAAAAAAGGCACTGCGACACGTGGTAGTGCTTTATGGGATGAAGCAATGCTCAAGGCCCAAGGCCAAGCCGAGCAATACGCCCGCGCGCTTCCGGCAAGCGAAGGACGTCCACCTTTACTTATCGTCGTTGATGTCGGCCACAGTATCGAAATCTACTCTGAATTCACCTGTAGTGGTGGCACCTACATACCCTTTCCAGATCCGCGCAGCCATCGCTTATCGCTTGACCGGCTAAACGACCCTTCCGTGCGGGATACGCTTCGGCTCGCTTGGACAGAACCCCGAGCACTTGACCCTGCCCGGAGAACCGCTCG
>Ga0206919_1204_pt1 | contig 13143 bp, 12 predicted proteins | sample Alteio_BWOrgHeat_67_FD_152962 | JGI IMG/M metagenome (GOLD analysis project Ga0206919, IMG submission 152962) | Enriched cells from forest soil in Barre Woods Harvard Forest LTER site, Petersham, Massachusetts, United States -... | ecosystem: Environmental > Terrestrial > Soil > Temperate forest >... | reverse complement strand
CTCAGACTGGATAATATGACAAATACGGCAAATGCTGTTAACATTCACTATGATATAAAGAGTAATAATGGCCATAGCGTGTTGGTCTTGGCGCTGGTGCAACATACGGCACAAACCAGGGTAATGGCGGGCGAGAACAAGGGCCGCACGCTATCGCACGTACAGATCGTTCAAAAAATACAGACCGTATCGGTATCCGGTAACAAATCCGGCACAGAGAAGATCTCATTACCCGGTGGCGTAACTGCATCAAATAGTGAAATTGTTGGTTTGATACAGGATACCAGCACCGGCGAGATATTAGCCGCCTCGCGCATTGGGTTAAACGGTGCTATCTGATTAAAATGAAAGCCATTAAAGAAAAGCATTCCTTAGCTATGCGCTGGTTCCACTGGATAAACTTCCCGGTGCTGGGTATCATGATTTGGAGCGGGATGCTGATCTATTGGGCCAATGACGAATATTACATCAAATTGTTTAGTCAGCGCTTTCACTTTTTCCCCGATTGGTATTATAACCTGTTGCATATTCCATCGAGGTTGGCCGAGGGCATGGCGTTCCATTTTTTATTCATGTGGTTCTTCACACTGAACGGCATATTTTATGTGTTATATACCATTATTTCGGGCGAGTGGCGTGAATTAGTGCCTAATAGGCGCTCGTTTAAAGAGGCCTGGTTGGTACTGCTGCATGATCTGCACATCCGCAAAATGGCGCCTCCGCAAAATAAATACAATGCCGCGCAGCGCATTGCCTATACCGCAATCATTGTCATGGGCATAGGTTCGGTCATTACTGGGCTGGCCATTTACAAACCCGTACAGTTCTATTACCTTACCTGGCTATGCGGCGGTTATCATTTCGCCCGCATTATCCATTTTGCTTTGACGCTGGGCTATGTATTCTTTTTTGTGGTGCATATTATACAGGTCATATTAGCGGGGTGGAATAATTTCCGCTCGGTAGTATCGGGTTTTGAAGTAGTAAACACGCCGGAACCGGTAATTGAAACAGCTCATGAAGAAAAAGAAAGTTAAAAAAGAACTGACGATCGAGCAAAAGATCAGCCGGCGCAATTTTATCTCGTTCGCCACATTCGTTGGGCTGGGTGGTGCGGCTGTGGGCGGCTGGCGTTGGCTATATACATCAGCTATTGAAACTCCCGGCATTACCGCAGGTGCACACAAGCCTCTGCGGCGGGCGCTCAACAAAACCGAGCTTTTCTTCCGCCGTTTTTTTAGTGACGGTCATCTTGTAAAAACTTATCCTAAATCCATGGCTGCCAAGGTAGTGCGGCATAATAGTGATATAGGTTCAGAAGGGAAAATGCCGCCGGAGACCTGGTGTTTACAGGTTACCAAAGCATCCGGCGAGGTGTTGCAGATCAGCCTCGATGAATTACGGGCCCTACCGAAGACGGAGATCGTGTTTGCCTTTAAATGCGTGGAGGGCTGGGACCAGATATCGCATTGGGGCGGATTAAAGTTTACCGATTTTGTTGAACACTTTGGCCTGCAAAAAGAGTCGCAGCTTCAATATGTGGGATTAGAAACACCCGATAAAAAATACTATGTGGGCATTGACATGCCCAGCGCTTTACATCCGCAGACCTTGCTGGCCTATGAAGTGAACGATCGGCCGCTACCCGGCAAACATGGACAGCCTTTACGGTTGATCATTCCGGTAAAATATGGCATTAAAAACCTCAAACGTATCGGCTCCATGACCTTTAGCAATAGCCGCCCGCGCGATTACTGGGCCGAGCAAGGCTATGATTATTATTCCGGACTTTGACCGGCGATTAACCTTTCGTAAATTTTTTTAACCAGGCATTGGCGATATGGCACGGGCTTTGCCATATAGGGTAAAAAGGAGTTGGAAATGAAGAAGATACTGATAGTGGATGATAATAGCCTGATCGTTGAGATCATGTCGTATATTTTAGCAAACAAAGGTTATGAAGTAGAGGCATTGGACAACGGCGATGAAGTATTAGATCACATCAGGACCAACCAGCCCGACCTTTTAATATTAGATGACGATCTTCCAGGGATGACAGGTTCCGAGATCTGTAAAGTGATGAAATCGGATGAAGCACTGAAACGCCTGCCTGTTATTATGTGTTCTGCGAATGATTGCATTGACGCGGTGCTTCAGCAAGCCGGTTCACCAAATGACGTACTCCAGAAACCATTTGATATCGACGCCCTGATCGGCAAAGTAGAATTGCAGCTGGCGGCCTGATCAACTCAACTGTTTCATCAAATCATCAAACGCACTGCGCAATTCGGCTAATTCTGTCTCCAAACGGCTGACGCGTTCTTCCATTACACTACTGCTTTTACTGTTCGTTTCCTCTGCTGCTTCGTAGCTTGTAACATCCGGTTCGCCGGCAAACAAGTGCGCATACCGTGCTTCCTTTTGTCCGGGTCGTTTTGGTAGTTGTACAATATAAGGCGGCTCTTCACCTGCCAGCTTTTCCAGCACCTGCGTTACTTCTTCTATCGTTTCAAATTCATACAACCGGCCCGAGTTTGTATTGATCTCTCCCGGTGTTTGTGGTCCGCGTAATATTAATAGGCACATCACTGCCACTTCCGACGGAATAACCGGGTACACAATAGCAAAATTGTGTTTGTATTTTACTACTCTGCTTGAACCGCCTGTCGCTGTAGATATCAACCCTCGTTTTTTAAGCGAGTTGAGTGCATGTACCACCGTTTCTTCATCATAATTAACTACGGGACTACGCGAGGTTTTTTGATTGCACGCGGCGGTAAGTGAATTAACGGTCATAGGGTAATAGTCGGGCGTCGTGCGCGCCTTTTCCATCAGCGAGCCTAATACACGTAGTTCAGCGGCATCTAATACAGGTAAATCCATGTTGTAAATATAAAGCGATTAATTATATTTGATAAGCAACCTAATATTAAACCATGACCACAGAAGTAATTGAGCATCCACTCACGTTGGAGGTTTACGGCTTTTCGGGCGTTGCCCTCGATAAAGACTATGCCGGAATGGCTTTCCAGCTTTCGGGTAAGATGTGGAATTTGTTAAAGCCCCTCGGCATAAAAAATAAAGGACGCAATATTTGGGTTTATGAAGACGGCGACCAGGTATTTGCAGGGGTTGAATTGGACCAGATCGCCCCGACTCAAAGCGGACTTGAACACAAAACAATTTCTCTGCCGCGGTATGCTTATTATAAACACGTTGGCCCATACGGCCTCATTGCGCATGCCGGCGGGAAAATGCAGGACGAGATCAAGCTAAATGGATACGTGCAGGCATTGCCGTATATAGAAATATACGGTCATTGGGTGAACGATGAAAGCCAGCTTGAAACCGAATTAATAAGCGCTATCCGCTAAATTTGATTTGCTTGCTGGTTTTAAGATTGGTTACTTTGTAACTAATGTCACTGTTTATCGCCTCATTAAATTCCGGAAGTAACGGCAATTGCTATTATGTTGGTAATGAGCGCGAAGCCGTGTTAATAGATGCCGGCATCTCCTGCCGGGAAACAGAAACCCGCATGCGGCGGCTGGGCCTGCCGATGCAAAAAGTGAAAGCCATCTTTATTTCGCACGAACATTCAGATCATATACGTGGCGCCGAGGTGTTGGCACGCAAATACCGGATACCTGTTTACATCACCGAACTCACCCATATCTCCGGCAGCTTGTCTTTTGACCAACAATTAGTTTTCCGCTTTAGCACCAATCAAACGATTATGGTCGGTAACTTAAAGATCAAAGCTTTTTCAAAACTTCATGACGCTGCCGATCCGCATAGTTTTATGATCAACTGCGGTAATATTAACGTCGGTGTGTTTACCGACCTCGGCGCACCTTGCGAAAACCTGGTTGCACATTTTAAGCAATGCCATGCCGCTTTCCTGGAAGCCAATTATGACGAAGAAATGCTGGAAAATGGTCGTTATCCATATCACTTAAAACGACGCATTCGCGGCGGCCATGGGCACTTATCCAACAGACAAGCGCTGGCGGTATTTATACAGCACCGATCGCCCAATCTTACACACCTTTTATTGGCACACCTTTCAAGGGATAATAACGACCCTGCATTGGTACACAATTTGTTTAATGCACATGCAGGTGAAACAGAGATCATTGTGGCATCGCGATACGAAGAAAGTGCTGTTTACTATGTAGATGGTGTAAGCCATTCATCGGTTAAAAATGAGCCCGAACAATTACAATTTAGTTTATTCTGATGTTAGTTTAAATATTACGCAACTGGTTTTATTTCAATAGTTTAATAATGACTCGTTTTGTTTAAAAAAAGCAACTTATTATTTCTTTAGCGCGTAATAAAAAACAAGGAATGTATATTTATACACACCTAATCAAATGAGCCTTTCCCCTAAGGAAGAAAATATTGCATCGCTGCTGGACGAAGCCTACGCCTGCCGTACCAACAACCTGAAGCGAAGTATTGAACTGGCCGACCGGTCGCTCTCATTAAGCAGAAGCCTGGACGATAAGCCGCTTATTGCCCGTAGTTTAAGTAATCTCTCGTTATTCAACATGATCATGGGCGCGTACGACGATTCGATTAAAATGTCGGAAGAGGCCATTAAATACTTTGAAGAGCTGCGCGATGAAAAAGGAATTGCAGACGCTAAGTACAACATTGCTGGTGTTTATTATAAAACGGACAATTTTCACCTCGGCCTGGTAAACCTGATAGACTGTATCACCACTTACCGTAAGTTCGGCGATTATCATAACCTATCCAGGGCGTGTAAGTCTCTTGGTACCATTTATGAATATTTTGCCGATATCAAGAACGCTATTCAAACTTACGAGGATGCTATTGAGGCGGCAAAAAGGGTGGGCGACCTTAACCTCGAATCAAATGCCTATAATCCGCTTTCGGGCATCTATCTGAAACAAGGAAATATTCCCAAGGCGCTGGAACTCATCGAGCGATCCATCGCTATCAAAAAACAAACCGGCGATATACGCGGATTAGCCTTTGGTTATTATGGCCGCGGTAAGATCAACCTGGTAGAAAAGAAGTTTAGTGCCGCCGAACGCGAGCTTAACGAAGCCATCAATATTCACCGTGAAATGGGTGAAACGTTGGGTTTGGGCATGGCTTATCATAAAATAGCCAGCCTGTATATAGAGGAGGGCGATATTACCCGGGCTAAGGAGGCTTTGCATTTAGGATTAGCGTATAGCAGTGAGTACAACATTGTAATGGTGAAGTACAAATGCTATTTCCAGCTTTACCGCCTGTACAAAATGGAGAACGATCCGGTCAATGCGCTAAAATACCTTGAGCTTTATCACCAGCAAAAAGACGCCGTTATTAATGCACAAACCTTGAAGGTGATAGAAAACTATGAACTCATCACCCAAATGGAGTCGCTGGAGAAGGAAGCACGTTTACAGTTGGAAAAGGCCGAGATCATTGAGAAAAAAAACCTGGCCGAGCAGTCTGCGCGGATCAAACAGGATTTCCTTTCAACCATGAGTCACGAGATCCGCACACCACTGAATGCTGTGATCACCATCGCGTCGTTATTAGGTGAAAAAAAAGACGAAGAAGATCAGCAGTTGATCGACTCGCTAAAGTTTGCTTCCAACAACTTGTTGCTCATTATCAACGATATTCTTGATTTTACCAAACTTGATGCCGGTAAAACGAAATTAGACTTGCGACCCGAAAACCTGAAACGCTTGCTCGAAAATATTAAGAAGATATATGAAAGCATGGCTACTGAAAAGGGCCTGGAGTTGCGTTTAGATATTGACCCCGCCCTGATTGATAGCTATGAGTTAGACGAAACCCGTTTATCGCAGATATTGGGCAACCTTGTTACCAATGCCATTAAGTTTACGCAACAAGGCACCGTTGACGTAAAGGTTACTAAAACAGGCGGCGACGAGGATTCTGACAGATTACTCTTTGAGGTAATTGATACGGGTATAGGAATTGGCGAAGAGTTTCAAAAAGATGTTTTTGAAAGCTTCTCGCAGGCACAATCTGCCAAAACCCGGAAAGCGGGCGGCTCGGGGCTTGGCTTAGCTATCGTTAAAAAATTGGTAGACCTCCACGAAAGCGATATCAAACTGAAAAGTACGTTGGGTCAGGGGTCCGTCTTCTTTTTCGAACTACAATTAAAAAGAGCCGCCTCGGTAGCTAAGCGCGAAGCCCGCCAGGCAGAAAGCCTGAATGGTAAAACCGTTTTATTAGCCGAGGATAACCTGATCAATGCAATGGTGGTTGGTAAGCTGCTTTCTAACTGGAAAATGGTGGTTGACCATGCTAAAAATGGCAAAGAGGCCGTTGAGAAATCTAAAGCTAAAAGTTTCGATTATATTTTAATGGACATCCACATGCCCGAAATGGACGGTTATGAGGCCACACAACATATTATTAACGAAGACAACCCCAACAGCAAAACTCCTATTTTCGCTTTAACCGCTGACATAACAGCAGAAGCACAGGAGGAATATCAGCCGATGTTTAACGGCTTTTTGCGGAAACCTATAGAGATAGATAAACTATACGAGGCCTTTATTCAATCTGTGTAGTTTTCGTCAACAATTCGTCTGGTTAAATCTACATTGCTGCAATTGCCTTGGGTTATTTTTCCGCGGCTAATCATATTTTGTTAAAGTAAAATATTGGTTTTTAAGTTGATAGGTATTGGGTAGTTTTCGTTTGTAACCTACGGCATCTCGTTTGAAACGAAATTTAATATACAATAGAGAAATATATTAAATTTTTGAACAATGATACTGGGTTTTGTAAATGAGGATGTGCCGCAATTGCGGTTTGAGGTTACCTGGGACGATAGCAAAACAACGCCCCCTTTTAAATTAGAGGTCGGTTCGTCCGGCGCCGTTGATCTGGATCTATACGGAATACCAGCAGGGGCTGAATGTCATATAAAAGCCTGGCAGGAGGGCACTCAACGGGTATATATTCCTCAACAGGAAATAGTTTATAAGAAGTGTTATGGCATTGTTGGGACCATCAAATTCGTTAAGAGCCGATTTGTATTAGGTGGCAATGTTCTTACGCATCAGGCTGCGTAATTTATATGATCTTATCAAAGCTCCGACGATCATCGGAGCCCTGATAATAAGTAGTCGGGATGGCGGGATTCGAACCCACGACCTCCAGCACCCCATGCTGGCGCGATACCGGGCTACGCTACATCCCGTAAAATACGGGTAACAAATATAAACTTTTTGATTGTTGACAGCAATGCCATTTTACATAGCCTGGCCGGTTATTTTACCCGCCCAATGCCATGCCCTGCCGGGATCCTGGCGTATAATGCTATCCAGTAAACTATGATGCAGGTTGGTCGAGTCGTTCAATACACCGGTTTCATGGTATTTATTTAACAAGACATATCGCAACTCCTTTGTAAACGATTTGAAAAGTTCGGTTAATACAGCATTCCGGGCTGCATCGGCCATGGCCATTAAAAAGCTGATGTGTGCATCTATATATTCCTCCGGTTGGTTGGCCTCGGCGGCACGGTTCCGTTTTGCCAGGAAGTGTTCCATTTTAGATATATCGTTACCGGTGCGGTTACTGGCCGCCATTTCGGCCACCTTCATTTCTAAAACGCGGCGCACTTCTTCAATTTCTGTGGCATCTGCACGTTTTAATCGCTGGAATAGTGTTTCATTGATACCGGAGTTATCCTCTACAAAGGTACCCAGGCCCTGCTGCACACGAAGGTAACCGGAATTGGTCAAAATTTTAACCGCCTCGCGAATGGTGGATCGGCCCACGCCGAAACGGTCCATTAGCTTTTGTTCTACCGGAAGTTTTTGATTTACCTCGTAGCCACCTTTTAAAATCTGTTCCTGTAACTGTGCAGCAACTTCAGTTGCCAAAGATTTACGTTGAATTATTGCCATCGCATCATCAGATGAAAACAAATTTAATTAAACAAAGTAGTTTTCATAATTTATCTTCACTTTTATCCGTTTTTTATACCTGTTGCAAATTCACTATCTGTATTGAACTTAATGTTATCTAAATGAAAAATCTGCTGTTCGTTTTTATCGGGGCCGGGCTTTTATGTTTGTTGGTTTCGTGGGGATATGACGGCCATTATGCGGTAGCTAAAATCGCGGAAAGTCACTTAACACCCGAGGCACAAGCCGGCGTTAAAAACCTGCTGGGCCACAAGTCGATGGCGGATGTAGCCAGCTATGCTGATGAGATACGTTCCGATCCAGCCTACAGATCGACCGGCGATTTCCATTTTCTCAATATTCAGTTAGGGTTAAGCTATGAGCAATTTGAAGCATACGTGCGCAATGACCCCAAACCCAATATTTATAAAGCCTTAATTGGCTTTACAAATGAACTGCGTGACGCTACCACCAGCAAGAGCAAAAAAGAATTTGCCTTAGAATTTATTATTCACCTGGTGGGCGACGCCCATCAACCCATGCACGTAAGCCGTGCCGAAGATCGCGGAGGCAATAATACCAGCGTTACTTTTCTTAACATGGGCACCAACCTGCATGGCTTATGGGATGACGGGCTGCTTGCCAAACAAAAGATCAACTATCATGACCTGGCCGCTAAGTATGATGATGCCACGCCGCAACAAATCAGCAAATGGCAAAACGACGATATTATGATCTGGCTTTGGGAATCATACCAGATCAGCAGTATTTTGTACAAAGAAGCGGCAGAGAATTCCAATTTTGATGAACAGTACTACCAGGACCACATACCCATTGTAAAAAGCCGCATCGAAAAAGGAGGCATTCGCCTTGCCGGTTTGTTAAATAATGTTTTTAAACCTTAGGCGGGGTGCAGCTCCGGCTGCTCAAGCAGGGCGGCATGTTTGGCTTTCAAACTTTCTTTGCGCAGGTAACGCCAGTGCATTAACCCTATTAATAAGGCGGCAACACCCTCACCTAAAAGGGTATTAGTGGTGCCTATCCATTTCGAAACTGCACCAACTAAAAGACCACCCAGCGGTTGCATGCCGAAAAACGCCATGGCATACAGGCTGATCACCCGGCCCCGCATGTTTTGCGCTACAGTGGTTTGTATGATGGTATTGCTCAGCGTGATCTGCGACATCATCCCAAAACCGGCAATGGTAACAAAAGTAAGCGCCAGCGGATAGAAATGTTCATGCGAAAAAAGCATCAATCCCGCGCCGAAAATCAGCGTGTTAATGGCCAGTATCTTTTTAAGATTGGCGCCGGGTTTTTGCGAGGCAAGGAAAATGGCCCCTGAAAAAGCTCCTAACCCAATAAAACTATCAATGACACCGAAGGTGGAGGCCGTTCCTTTGAAAACGTCGCGGGCGTAATAAGGAATCAAGGTGCTGAAAGGTAATACCAGCAAACTAATGAGCCCGAGCATGATAATAATATATAAGATTGATGGCGTGCGTTTAATATAGCGTAATCCTTCTTTCATCTCGCCAAAGGCGTTTTTCTTGTGCACTTTTTTAACATATTTCGGTAACCGCATCATCAACAATGAGCCGATAACCGCCAGGAAACTGATGGCGTTCAGCAAAAAACAAACCGGGTCGCCAAATTTTTCCAGCACAATACCGGCAATGGCCGGCCCGATGAGGCGCGACAGGTTAACCATGGATGAATTTAACGCCAGTGCATTCGGCAGGTCGTTTTTATCATCTACCATTTCATAAACCAGTGATTGGCGCGCCGGTACATCGAAAGCATTAATAGTGCCCAATACAGCGCTCAGCGTCAAAATTTCCCAAACTTGGTAATGATTAGCAAAGATGAGCACAGCCAGCAAGCCGGCTTGTATCATCGATGCCACCTGCGTTGTGAGCAAAACTTTAAACCGATCATACCTGTCGGATACCACACCGCCCAACATCGATAGTAAAAATGATGGGAACTGGCTGGCAAACAACGACACCCCTAACATAAAAGTAGAATGCGTAAGCGAGTAGATCACCCAACTTACCGCCGTCTTTTGCATCCACGTGCCAACCAGCGATGCTGATTGCCCGTAAAAAAACAGCCTGTAATTCCTGCTCTTAAATGCTCTGAATGTGGTTATTTGCATGATCCCTTTTTCCTTGTTTATTCAAACTCTACAATTTTTATTAATATGGGTACTGCCTGTTTGAGTAGTCGTTCTTCTTCCGGCGAGCAGGTTTGCTCAATAGCTTTGGATAACCATTGTTCGCGTTCGCTGCGCACACGCTGTAAAATACGCTCGCCTTCTGCGGTCAATGCAATCAACACTTTACGTTTGTCCGTTTCTGATGTGGTGCGGGTAATATATCCCAACTCGAACAGGTGGCTTAAAATCTGTGACATAGATTGGTTAGTGATCTTTTCAATCGCCGCCAATTCACTTGGTAGTAATTGCTTATGCTGATGAAGCAGCCCGATAGTGGAGCGTTCCGTTAACGATAGCTGTTGTCCGGTCGCCGACTCTTTTCTTAGCTTTTTAATGAGCCGGGTAATTACCGTGCGTAGTTCTGTAACTTCTGTGCTATTCATTTTATTGTAAGGCAAACTAATAAGTTTACCTTACAAATATACATCTAAACAGGAATAACTTTTATCATCGTTATATCATTTCCAATGAAACTAATCTTTATTTTTCTACGTTCTAACACCGTAACAGGCTTTTCCCTTGGGCCTGTAAACATTTCTTTACAACAGAGTTTTCGTTTTTTGTGCGGATGTTAGTACTTTAGTGAGATATGCAACCCTCTGAGAATTACAGCCTTTTGATAGATAAGGTTAATACCTTTATCAGAAAATATTATTTCAATAAAATTCTTCGCGGGTTGCTGTTCCTCGGTGTAGGATTGTTCTCTGCCTACGTTGTCATCACCCTGTCTGAGTACTTTGGTAATTTTAACACATTTTACCGAACACTTTTATTTTACGGTTTCATTTTGCTCAACCTGGCTATCATTGCCCGGTATGTAGTTCCGCCATTAATGGCGCGTTATAAATTGGGCAAATCTTTAACCCACGACCAGGCAGCGCAGATCATTGGTGAGCATTTTTCGGATGTAAAAGACAAACTGCTTAATACGCTGCAACTAAAAAAGCTTGGCGACGAAGAAAACTCGCAAACAGCCCTGATTCGCGCCAGCATTGATCAAAAGATCGAAGGGCTACGCCCGGTTCGTTTCCCATCGGCTGTGAATATCCGCGAAAACCGCCGCTATATTAAATGGGTGCTGTTTCCATTAGGTATTATCTGCATCATTGGTTTTGCAGCGCCTTCTATTTTAACAGAAAGCACCAAACGGCTTATCCGCCACAATGAATATTTCGCGCCGGTAGCGCCCTTTAAGTTTATTGTAGAAAACAAGGCGCTATCAGTTGTACAGGGCGAGAACCTGGCATTGGATGTTAAACTAAAGGGAAACAACCTGCCCGCAGACGTTTACGTAGAAACCGCCAATAATACGTTTAAGCTCGACAAGGCAAACACCTCGTCCTTCCGCTATTTGTTTACCAATATTCAGCAAAACACCACATTCCGCCTGGTGGGCAATGGGTTTTCGTCGGAACCATACGAGATCAAAGTAAACCTGCGGCCATCACTATTGCATTTTGACGTCGATCTGAATTATCCGGCCTACCTGCATAAAAAGAACGAAACGCTGCCTAACGCCGGCGACCTGACCATCCCGGCAGGAACCGTGGTTAGCTGGCATTTTCATACCCAAAACGCCACCCGGTTGCTGTTTGACATGAACAATGTTGCGGCAGAGGTTACGTCAACCGGTAATGATGCCTTTGATCATCGCGAACGTATTATCAAAAACTCGGTTTACAAAGTTACGCCGGTTAATAACCTGGTTAACCGCGTCGACTCGGCCCTGTATCGCATCAATGTGATCGAGGATGAGATTCCATCTATCAGCGTCTTGGAAAGACCCGACTCGGTGAGCCTGAAGACATTTTATTTTACGGGCAAGATCCAGGATGATCATGGATTTTCTGATCTGTCATTCCATTACACCATCGGAGCATCCGGCGATAAGGCCAATGCGCATAGCTATACCAAACAGGTAAAAGCCGATCTGTCGCAAACCCAGGCCGATTTCTTCTACCTGTGGAACCTGAAAGATATGGGTATTAAACCCGGCGACCAGGTAAGTTATTATTTTGAAGTGGCTGATAACGATGCCGTGAATGGCCCGAAAAAAGCCCGCTCTGCCGAGCATACCATTAATGTGCCCGATGAAAAAGAGTTAAATAATCAATTAAACGCCAGCAGCGAGGTCATCAAACAGCAAATGCAGTCGGCAGCAAAATTGGCCGGGCAGATAGAAAAGGAATCTCAACGGTTGAACCAGTTGTTGCTAAATAAAAACAGCCTGTCATTCGATGAGAAAAAAGAAATACAGGACCTGTTAGAAAAACGCAAGGAGCTGGATGAGCTGGTAAAACAAATACAGGACGAGAACCGCAAGAATGCTTATAACCGCCAGGAAAGCGGGCAGCAAAGCGAAGAAATGCAGCAAAAGCAGCAAATGATGGATCAATTGCTGAACAATGCCATGGATCCGAAAATGCGCGACATGCTGCAAAAACTGCAACAGCTTTTACAAAACGACCAAAAGGAAAGCACCCGCAATGAATTGCAGAAAATGCAAAATGACGGCAAATCATCCAAGCGGGAACTGGATCGTATGCTGGAGTTGTACAAAAAGCTGGCGTTTCAGCAAAAGCTGAATCAGAACATCAACCAGTTAAACCAACTGGCCGATAAGCAGGATAAGCTCTCTGACAAAACTGATCCGCAACAGGCAGAAAAAGACGCCAGGCAGCAGGCTGCCGACCAGAAAAAGCAACAGCAGGGCGACCAGAAAGACGCTGATAAATCTAAACAAGGCGATAAAAACCAATCGCCGCAGGATAAGAACAATCAAGACAAGAACAGTCAGCAAAATCAGAATAAGCAACAGGGTGATCAAAAAGATGCTGATAAGTCAAAGCAGCAAAGCGATAAAAACAACAATCAGCAACAGAAAGCCGGCGATCAAAAAGATCAACAAAAGGCCGGTGATCAGAAAGACCAGCAGGACCAGGGCAAAATGAGCCAGGAAGAGCTTCAAAAAGAACAGGATAAGCTGAACAAGGAATTTGAGGATTT
>Ga0206919_1203_pt1 | contig 13311 bp, 11 predicted proteins | sample Alteio_BWOrgHeat_67_FD_152962 | JGI IMG/M metagenome (GOLD analysis project Ga0206919, IMG submission 152962) | Enriched cells from forest soil in Barre Woods Harvard Forest LTER site, Petersham, Massachusetts, United States -... | ecosystem: Environmental > Terrestrial > Soil > Temperate forest >... | reverse complement strand
CCGGTGATCGTTCCCATCGTGTTGATCTCGCTTAAATCGTTCCTGGTGATCGATCCTAAACTCACCAACAAATGGCTGAGTCTGTTTTTGTCTTTAGGCGACCCGATACTGGCGTTAGCAGTAGGTGTTTTGTTAGCTTTCGCTTGTAAAAAGAAGTGGAATAAAATCACCGTGGGTAAATTGTTGCAGGAAGGCGCCGAAAAGGCCGGCGGCATCTTAGTGATCATTGGTGCAGGCGGCGCCTTTGGCGCGGTGTTAGCCGCTACCAAATTGGGCGATCATTTAAGCGGCGCATTGGCATTAGGTAGCCTCGGCATATTCCTACCGTTCCTGGTGACCTTTGTTTTAAAGACCGCGCAAGGTTCGTCCACCGTGGCGATTATTACGGCCGCTTCTATTGTGTTGCCATTGTTGCCTGCCCTGGGGCTTAACACGCCTGATGGAAAACTTCTATGCGTATTAGCAATGGGAGCGGGATCGATGATGATATCGCATGCCAATGATGCGTATTTTTGGGTGATCGCTAAATTCTCGGGGCTCGAATTAAAAACGATGTTGCGGGTTTATTCGGTGGCTACTATACTAATGGGATTAACCTCCATTTTGATGGTCTTTATCTTATCGAAAATATTGATCTGATATGCACATCCTCATCGCGCCAAACGCTTTTAAAAATAGTTTGTCGGCAACTGATGCTGCGGAAGCGATAAGAATTGGCCTGGCCCAAAGTAATGTAAAGCATACTTCAGCATGTTTCCCGATTGCCGACGGCGGCGATGGCACCGCTGGGCTCATTCTCAAAAGATGTAACGGAAAAAGTGTAGAAGTTCATGTTAATGATCCCTTAAGCAGGCCGATAAAAAGCGTTTTCGGGTTGATCGACAAAGGTAAAACGGCAGTCATAGAAATGGCCAACGCCTCCGGGTTACGTTTATTAAAAGCCGATGAACTGGCGCCCATGCAAACCTCATCTTATGGTACCGGGCAGCTAATGAAACAGGCGCTGGATGCCGGCGTTAACAAGATCATTTTAGCGATGGGGGGCTCGGCAACTGTAGATGGCGGCTGCGGCATTCTGAATGCCCTGGGCATTGAATTTTTAGATGAGGCCGGGCAAAAGCTGGCGCCATATCCTGCACAATTAGAAAAGATGGCATCGATTAACATAGCGGGGCTTGATAAAAGAATAGCCAATTGTGAAATTGTGGTAGTATGTGACGTGGACAATAAACTCTTAGGCGAAAACGGCGCGGCCGCAGTGTTTGGTCCGCAGAAAGGAGCAACGCCTGACGAAGTAAAACGGTTAGATGCTTTTTTGAAGAAGTTCGGTGAGATCACCCTAAAGCAAACGGGTAAGGGTATCGCCAACCTGAAATATGGCGGTGCCGCAGGCGGCGCCACGGCCGGCATTCATGCCTGGTTGAATGCCAGATTGGTAAACGGCATTGAATACTTTTTACAACTCACCGGTTTTGAAAAGAGCCTTGCTAAAGCCGATGTCGTCATCACCGGTGAGGGCAGCATCGATACCCAAACAATGCAGGGCAAGGGCCCTTTTGGCGTAGCGCAAATGGCAAAACAAAAAAACCTACCCGTTATTGGCCTGGCGGGAAAAGTGCCGGTTGATCCTGATAAAAAGCTGCTCCAATATTTTGATATACTATTAGCCATCGGCAATGAGCCTGTTGAGCTATCAGTCGCCATAAAAAACACCCGGGAAAATCTCATCAGAACAGCGACTTCCATTGGTAATATGCTGGCTGTCTGAAATACCCTTTTTTGGTATCTATAAAAAAAAGCCACCCGGACAAACCAGGCGGCCTTTTCTTTATCAATTGGCATTAATCAATGCACGAAAGGATCGATCATTTTGATGCTGCCGTCAGGATTGTGGGTCAGTTCGGTCACCTTTACATTTCTTAAGTGGTTCCTGCCCGATAGTTCGTTATCGTGATAAAACAAATACCATTTGCCTCTAAACTCAACGATAGAGTGGTGCGTGGTCCAGCCTTGTACCGGTTTCAGGAATACGCCCTGGTAAACAAATTTGCCCATCGGTTTGTCGCCAATGGCATAGCATAAAAGATGTGTATCGCCGGTTGAATAAGTAAAGTAATATTTGCCGTTGTATTTGTGCATGAACGAGCCTTCAAAAAAGCGGCGGTCATGGTCTTTGGTAGCTAATTCTACACCGTTTTGATCAACTAATTGCACATCCTGTGGCTTACCGTCAAAGTGCAGCATGTCTTTGCTCATTTTTGCCACTTTACAGCTTAAGGCCGGCGCGTTTGGTTTGCCCATGTCGGTTTTTGAACCATTAGCATCGTATTTTCCGGTTACCCATTTCTGTAATTGTCCGCCCCAGATACCACCGAAGTACATATATGAAGTACCGTCATCGTCAGTAAAGACAGCAGGATCAATGCTAAAGCTGCCCGGAATTGGCTCAGGTTGCGCCTTGAATGGTCCAACCGGACTGGTTGAGGTAGCTGCACCGATCTGGAAGGCGCCTTCTTTATTCCGTACCGGGAAGTACAGGTAATAAGTGCCGTTTTTAAAAGCTGCATCGGGTGCCCACATTTGCTTGCTGGCCCATGGTACGTCTTTCACATCTAATGCAACGCCGTTGTCGGTTACTTTGCCACCGATGCTGTCCATGGATAGCACGTGGTAATCGCGCATGGCGTATTCGTCGCCGTTGTCGTTATCTGCTATTCCGGCATCAATATCGTGCGATGGATAAACATATATTTTACCATTAAATACATGAGCCGACGGATCGGCCGTGTAAATACTGGTGATCAATGGCTTTGACAGGAACTTGGGCTTCTTTGCAGAATCGGCTTTAGCCGAGTCAGCAGCCGCAGTTTTGGCATTACCCCCGCATCCGGCGGTTACTATTAATGCCGCTGCTGCAAAAACAGCCGGCAACGCAGATCTAAGTTGACGATACATCTTATAATTGGTTTAATGGGTTAATTGTAGCTAAGGTAATCGATTGCAGACAATTCTCAAAACAAGAAATGGCTCAACCAGCAATTAACAATTTTTAACCTTTAGGTAGATTATCCTGATGTTCAGCTAATATTTCCTTTAAACGTTTTATAGCTTCATCTTTTTTAACGGTAGCTTTTTCTGATTTGTCATAGATAGACATCAACACAATGTTATATCCGTCTTGGGTTTTGCTTAGATGGAAATACATTACTCTAAAGCCGCCGCTTTTTCCTTTTCCTTTACTTTTATCTGCTAATCGAACTTTATAAATACCTTCACCATAAGCCCAACAAGGCATTTTGAGTAAGTTCTGTTATGAAATTATCTATGGAAAATCGAAGAGTTGGATATTTTTTGACGAGTCGTTTAGCTTCTCTTTTGAAGGCAAGAGATACAATGATGTTATTAGTCATTCCACAATTCGGATGCGGGTATGCCTTTTATAAGGCCATCTTTTATCATCAAAGCCTCTTTATAACCCTCTTGCAGCAATTCAAATTCTTTAGGACTCAAATCATCACTATCTATGTCGATATGGCCGCCGACCTTTTTTATAATATCGGCAATATCAGCGATGACACCGCTCTTATTGTCCGGTAATTGTATCGTTAATGTTGTCATGGCTTTTAACTATATACAAATATACCAAATAGCAATGGATACATTGTGAAAAAGGATTATTTCACCTTGCACAATAACATCAACAGATCTACCAACCCATGTTAATTAGCCAGTAGCACCAATACCGGTAAATATACCTTTCTTACCATTTAACCTTTGCCTTTAGCTGCTATTTCGGTGATGGCTTTTACCAGTTTATCGAGGTCGTTCAAAGAGGTGTAAACATGCGGCGTTACACGCACACAATGGATGTTCTCATAATTGATGCCTACCGTGTGGATCTTATATTTATTGAACAATGCGCTATCCAGTTCGCCGGCCGTCATACCGTCAACACTCACGCCGCAGATGGCGCAGGAGTATTCTGATTTTAGAGAGGTATGTAACTTTACTTTTGGAATGTCCTTCACACGCGTTGCCCAATAGTTTTTGAGATAACGGATACGCTCTTCCTTACGTTTATTGCCGAGGCCATTCTGAAAATTCACCGCTTCGCCAATACCCTGCTCGATCGGGAAACTACGGGTACCGATGTTCTCAAATTTGCGGATGTCGCCGCTGTTGGGGTTATCGTCGCATAGCAGTGGCCAAACTTTAGAGATCTTGTCCTTCTTGATCCACATCATACCGCTGCCAATAGGGGCGGAGAGAAATTTGTGCAAGCTGGTACCCCAATAGTCGCAATGCAGGTCTGGGATCTTATAATCCAGTAAAGCAAAAGAATGCGCACCATCGCAGATCACTTCAATGCCATGCCGGTGTGCCATGTCGGCTATTTTGCGTACCGGCATGATCTGTCCCACCCAATTGATGATGTGCGTAACGTGTATGAGTTTGGTTTTGGAGGTGATGGCATTTTCATAAGCTTTTACGATCTCTTCATCGTTCTCAATCGGGAAATCGAAGCTGAGCTGTTTGTAAACAATGCCCTCGCGTAAAGCCCTTTGCCTGTAAGCGCTTACCATGTGCGGGTAATCTTGTTTGGTGCCTATCACCTCGTCGCCTGCTTTTAAGGGTAAGCCATAAATAATGGTATTGAGGGCCTCGGTGGCATTGCGGTCAACGGCTATTTCCTCCGGATCGCAGCCGGCAAGTAAAGCCAGTTTCTCACGCAGGGGTTCGCGTCCCTGGTCGAGTATGCGCCACATATAGTAAGAGGGTCCCTGGTTTGACAAATCGTTATAACGTTGTACCGCCTGCTGCACCACGATTGGCGAGGGCGAGACACCGCCGTTATTTAAAATAATGATGTTGGAGTTTACCGAAAATGACCTTTGTATCACCGACCAGTAATCTTCATTCTCAGCAACCTGTAACGGCGTTAAGTGCGTTACTTTTTTCCCTGCAGATTGCCATTCTTCGGCATGTGCCAGGTTAAACAAACTGGTGGCAGAAAAAGCGCCGGTTAAGGCGGCGGCCTGCCTTAAAAAGGTGCGTCGGTTGTTTGTCATTATTAATTATTTACCAGTTAATCCTTGATCTGTTAAAGCAATCTATAAATTTAATAATTTAGCCCGTAACATATAGGCAATTTTCGGCGTCTATTAGTTAAATTCAAATCATGCGCAAAGTCGCCCTCTTCGTGTTACTAATAAGTTGCCTTTTGGGCGGCAGCGCCTTTGCCGACGGGCACCTGCGATTAAAGGGCAAATCGAACGGCAAGCCTATTTATATAGACCCCGATCCGCTGGGCGATTTCCAAACTATTACCGTTCCAATCAAACGCGCAGGCAACCTGATCATCGTCGAAGCGCAGTTAGATACTACAATTGGCAACTTTATTTTAGATACCGGTGCACCCGGCCTGGTGCTTAACGAGACGTACTTCCGCGATCTGCCGCATGACAGCGAGAAAGAGACAGCGGGCATTAATGGCTCGGCGAAGCAGACATTTAGTACCACCGTGCGTAACCTGGCGATCCTTGATCTTCATTATGATCGCCTTACTGCCGATGTAACCGACCTATCCGCTATTGAAAACAGTAAAGGCATACGGGTATTGGGTTTATTAGGTACACGACTTTTCTCGAAGCTGGCTATCACCATCGACCTTTTTAACAACGTGCTTTACATCCATAAACTCGATGAAAAAGGCGACATCACAGCGGCAGAGCGTGTTTTTACTCATCCGGATATGAAAACGGATTTTAAATTCTTAAATGATGTAATGTTTATTAAAGGTATGATAAACGACAATGAAATGTGGTTTGCCTTTGATACCGGTGCCGAGAGCAACCTGCTGGATTACGACAATTTTAAGAAGATGGCTAAAAAAATGCGCGTCATTAATAAGTCGACTTTGACAGGTATTGGCGGAACGCATTTTGAAAACGCTTATGCGTTGTTTGACAACCTGGTGGTGGGCAATTACCGGTTTAAAAATAACCGCATCTTGTTTACGCGGCTCGACCAGTTAGGCAGGGCTTATAATAATACGGTGGATGCCATTTTAGGCCATGACTTTTTTTCGCGGGGGATATTTACGATCAACTTCGTGAAAAAAGAATTTGAAATGTATATTTATACTTACCCCGATAAATGATCCGCATGCTGAAATATGGTTGGCTTTGTTTACTGCCATTTTTTATGGCAATGAACGGCTTTGCGCAAAAGCCAGGCAATCTTATTACCACCGATCATTTAATAATACTGCTCGATCTGCACGAAAGTAACCCCATGCTACAAACGGTACTGAAGAATGCCGGCCTGGAGCATATTGATATCAATGCCGTTAAAGACAAAGACTATTCAGCTTTGCAAAAACTGGGCTGGAGCGCGCAATTGTTGCCCGATGGTATTCTGCATTTAGAAAAATCCATTGGTGTTGCGGTCAATCTCAATGTCACCGTATGGCCGCAAAAACCGGCGAAGGGTGGTTACCCGGGCGAGGTGGTGGCCGGCATAAATAACTTCGCCCGTATCAGCGTCCGTGAGATGGAAAACGGGATGACGCGTTTCTTTGTACCGGGCAACCAGGGCGCTAAAAGAGTGATGCTGGCGGGTAATTTTAACAGTTGGAGCACTTTAAAGGGGTCCATGACCAAAACAGATAGCGGCTGGATACGCGATGAGAAACTGGAGCCTGGCGTATATGAATACAAGTTTATTATCAATGGAAACTGGACTGTAGATAATAATAATAACCTTCGGATTGATGATGGTGAGGGAAATATAAATTCTGTTTACTATCGCTATAATTTCACTTTCCGTTTGCCGGGCTATACTGATGCCAATCGTGTATCAGTAGCTGGTAGCTTTAATAACTGGGATGGCAATCAATTAGTATTGCGCCAGGTTGGCAAAGCCTGGGAGATCAGGATGTTTTTGCATGAGGGTGTACACGCCTATCATTTCCTGGTAGATGGTAAAATTGTTACTGACCCGGCCAACAGTCTTACCGGTAAAGGCGATGATGGCAATGTGGCGTCTGTGATAAATTTTGGCCAGGTGATCAACTTTCGTTTGGGTGGCTACGAAGATGCTAAACACGTTTACCTGAGCGGATCGTTTAATAACTGGGCCCCTGATGGTTTAGAAATGAAGCGGGTAAACAACACCTGGATATTGCCGTATACACTGGCTACCGGCAATTACGAATATAAATTTGTAGTTGATGGTAAATGGATACCCGACCCCACCAACCAGCATCTTGTGCATACCAAAGGACAGGTAAATTCCTTTATTTCGGTTAATCCGAACCATACCTTTAAACTCAAGGGTTTTAGTGATGCGCATACCGTAGCTTTGTCGGGTACTTTTAACAACTGGACACGTGATTCTTATACAATGGAATATAAGAACAATGAGTGGTCCATCAGTTTGCGCCTTGCGCCGGGCAAATACCTTTATAAGTTTATTATAGACGGTAAATGGATCATTGATCCCGGCAATAAGCAATGGGAGCAGAACCAGTACGGCACCGGCAACTCGGTTATCTGGGTGCAGTAAAGTACAAAAAGCGTTCCAGGGTGTTTCACTTCAATTATCCATGTTGCTTATAATCAATAGGTTGGCTAAAAATGCCGTTCCATGTGTTTCACCTGCGCAATGGAACGCTCATCACTTTAGCAAACTGGAATAAACCAGGTCCTCAAATTTGGTTTCGATGTCATAGTGCGAGTTGGGTGTTTGTTGCAGTACAAAAACGCATACCAGATGGGCTTTTGGGTCGGCCCAGTAAACGCTGTTGTAAAACCCGCCCCAGCCAAAAGAGCCTTCGTTGCGCGGCAATTTATTAGCAGATTTTGCGGACGTCAATTGAAAGCCAAGCCCGAAATTATCCATGCCGTTAAAAGTGAAATCCAACTGATTGCTGGTCATCAATTGAACGGTACGTGGCGACAGGATGCGATGACCGTTATAAATGCCGCCATTCAGCAGCATCTGCATAAAAATGGCATAATCAAATGCAGTTGAAGATAAACCCGCGCCGCCCGAGAAATAGTGTTTATTCATTAAAGGATAATCGGGATCAATGTGGCGATATTGATGGTCCCAACGAATGACGTTATGCTGATTGTCTTCTGTGTAGACCGCAGCCAGGCGATTGGCTTTTGATGCGGGTACATTGAAGTAGGTATCCTTCATGCCCAGTGGCCCAAAGATGTTCTTTTGAAAGAACTGCTCTAAACTTTGATGGCTGATGACCTCGATAATACAACCTAACAGGTCGACGCTGAGGCTATACTGCCATTTTTCGCCCGGCTGAAAGAGTAATGGCTGTTTTGCCAGCAATTTCATCTTCTCAAGCAAATTGGCATTAAAATAACCGAGGCCCGATGGAATGCCTGCGTTGGTATAAATGGCATTGCCGGCGGGTGTGCCGATGTCATTGTAATCCAGTCCGGAAGTATGCGTAAGCAGATCGCGGATGGTGATGTCCCGTCGTGCAGGAACGGTGGTATAAGTGGTATCGGCAGCGTTAAATTTTGCCAATACGGTTTGATGGGCGAACTCCGGGATAAAGTCAGACACCGGCTCATCCAGCGTTAATTTACCTTGCTCATACAAGACCATGATACCCACACTGGTGATAGCCTTGGTCTGGCTCATGATGCGGAAAATGGCGTCCTTTTCCATCGGCTTTTTGGCCTCGGCATCCGCATAACCGTAGCCTTTGTATTGTACCAGCCGGTTATCTTTAACAATAATGGTTGCCACACCTTTTACCCAGCCTTTGTCAATATAGCTTTGTATCATGGTATCGATCCTTCTTAAACGCCCGGCGCTTACCGATGGGTTGGGCGCATTACTTACCTGTATGGTTTGTGCCTTCAACAAACAATAACTGGCAGTTGCCACAACGGTAAAAAGTAATCGAAGGATAAAATTTCTCATGATCAACAAAGGAAATAAAAAAAGCGGCCCCTAAAAAGGGGCCGCGCAGAGATTTTCAGTTAAAATAATTTTTCCTGCGGAGGGGTAACGCCTTTTAAGCGCAGGTAAATAGTACACTGGCCGCGGTGGTGGGTTTGGTGCTCGAAAGCCTTACCAAATGCGCCGGAGCGGCTCACTTCCTGGCCCTCCAGTTTTACCTTTTCGCCCATTTTATCAGGGGCGACAGATTCCAGGCTCTCGATCACAAAATCGTAGCTTTCCATTACGGTTTTGATAACAGCTTCTTTTTCGGGAGCTACTGTTTTTTCTGCCGAGGCTTGTATTGGCATCTTTTTGCCGCTGGCAGTAGATGCGAAGAAGAAGTTTGCATCCGCTAAATGCAGCATTTGCTGTGCGTAGGAGCGGATCTCTTTCGTTGGTTTAAATCCGTAACCATCGGCTGGCATGGCGTCCAGGTATTCTTTGGTGTACTCTTTAGCGCGGCGCCACTCGGCTACCATTTCTGTTTTGCTGAATTGTGCGTATGTTGCGCTGGCAGCGAACATGAGCATCGTTACTAAAAAAGCTAATCGTTTCATGGTGTTTTGTTTTGTTTTACATTAGTTATTGGTGGTAATAGGCTTAAATTCGTCTATTTTCATCGGCGGTTGTAATGCCTTGTGGATGACATCCTCGGTTGTGAGTTTGCTTCCTAACTTAAAGGTAGCAGTTTGACGGATATCGCGCGAAGAAGCGCCAACTTTTACTTTATATTCTCCCGGCTCCGCTATCCATTTTGACTTTTCTGTATAGAACGACACCAGGTCGGCTTCACGAATAGAAAAAGTAAGTTGCTGCGATTCACCGGGTTGCAGCAGCCTGGTTTTATTAAAGCCCCGTAATTCCTGCATCGGTTTATCAATGGTTTTATCCGGCGCGCTGATGTATAATTGTGCTACCTCCCGCCCGGCCACTTTGCCGGTGTTTGTGATACTAAGCGATGCGGTGATCATGCCATCAAACTTCGGGGCACTCAACCTGATGGGTGAATACGAAAAATTGGTGTAGGACAGGCCGTAACCAAACTCATACATCGGTTTTACGTTGAAGCTGTCATAATAGCGGTAGCCCACATAAATGCCTTCCTGGTAAACCACCTGCGTTGGTTTTTCGGCAGGGGTGCCCGGGAAATTCTTAGCCGATGGCACATCGCTGTAATTCATCGGGAAGGTAGTAGCCAATTTACCAGACGGATTTACTTTACCGCTCAATATATCGGCAATGGCATTACCTGCTTCCTGGCCGGGCATCCAGGCTAATAAAATGGCATCGCAATCATCCTGCCAACCCTTCATATCTATTACCCCGGCGATGTTTAATACGGCTACCACTTTTTTATTATGACTGTGAAAGTCGTGTGCAATTTGATGTATCTGTGCTTTTTCGGCTTCGGTGAGGTTGTAATTGTCTTCAAGTCTGCGGTCTGCACCTTCGCCCGAATTGCGGGCGATGGTAATAACAGCTAAATCAGCACTATTGGCCTTTTGCGCAATGATATCGTTTGATACGGTCATTTCAGGAATAACCACTTCGCGCCTGCGGCTGTTATTTCCAGTGGGTGCCTGTGCGCGTACCTGTTTAAAATAGTCGGTATAGGCTGTTTCGAGGCTTGCATCCGGCGAATAGCCGGCGTTCGACAATCCTTTAAATATAGAGATCACGTAAGCTTTATTGACGTCGCCGCTGCCCATACCGCCTGCTAGGGTATTATAGGAGCCGTTTCCAAAAGCAGCAATAGTTTTTACAGGTGACCCGAAAGGCAAGGCACCTGCATTATTTTTCAATAAGATCATGCCTTCTGTTGCCGCCTGGCGGGCCACCCGCGCATGCGCTTGCAGATCGGGTTTGTTTGAATATTGATATTTCAGGAAAGCCGGCGTCTTTACAATGACTTTTAAAATATGCAGTACGTTGGTATCCAACTGGCGCATTTTGAGCGAATCGTGCCTGACGGCAGATATGATAGATTGTACCTGGCTTGGCCGCCCGGGCATGATCAAATCATTACCTGCGTTCATTTCGGCGGTCCAGTCGTGGCCGCCGCGCCAGTCGGTCATTACAAACCCGGTAAATTTCCATTCATCGCGCAAAATGGTGGTTAACAGGTCGCGGCGCTCTGCTGTATAAGTATCGTTTATTTTATTATAAGAAGACATAACGGTCCAGGGAGTACCGTCTGAAATGGCAATACGAAAGTTGCGGAGATAGATCTCGCGTAAGGCCCGCTCGCTGATGATCTCATTAATACCTGTGCGGTTGCTTTCCTGGTTATTGGCTGCAAAATGCTTCACCGACGTGCCTATGTTGTTAGTCTCTATGCCGCGGATAAAGGCGGCTGCCATTTTACCCGAAACTAACGGATCTTCCGAGTAATATTCAAAATTCCGGCCGTTTAACGGATTACGCTGGATATTAATAGCCGGGGCCAGTAAAATATCAATGCCATATTCTTTTACCTCATTACCAAACGCCCTGCCTACCAATGTTGCCAAATTGGGGTCCCAGGTAGAAGCTAATAAAGTTGATACCGGGAAACCGGTGGCGTAATAAGTTTGTGTACTGTCGCCATTACGAATAGGGCTAATGCGCACCCCGGCCGGGCCATCACTTAATACGATGGACGGAATACCCAAACGGGGAATAGCTGTTGTATTACCTGCGGCGCCGGGTACCTTTGGTTGTTGCTGATTGGCGACATTACCACCCGGCACACGTCCGGCCCCAACCACCAATGCAGCCTTTTCTTCTAAAGTCATGGCTGCCAGTACTTCCTGGGGTGTATTACGGTTTAGCAGAACTTGTGCATGTACTACGCTTTCTAAACTCAATAAAGACAACACGATGATAAAGTACTTTTTAGCTATCATAGATAACAGCAGGTTTTAATTGTAAAAGTAAATTTAACAATAACCTGTCTATTTAAATACTGCAATGACTAAATAGTCGGTGAAATAACTATAAGTTATAACGCTCCAGTTGTTCTGCGATGAGGTGCAGTAACTCTTCGTTTACAATGCCTCCATCTTTGCAAACGTGTAAGCCGTGGTGCCCGTCGGGTTCAAGGCTGGCTATAAATTTACCATCATGGAATATTTCGTATTTGCAATGCTCGCCTTCGTGGTGCATATAATCGCGCACCTCAAAATGATAATTTGTTTTATTGCTGGTGACGGATATTTCGAAGTTTTCCATGATGATATCTTAATCTGATAACCAACGAGCTTGATTATTGTTGGGAAAATGAATTTCCATCAGCAAAAAAAGCCCGACTAAACTAGCCGGACTTCATATATAGCCTACCACTTAATTGTTACATTGGGGTATCAGAAAGCCAGATGATCCATGTGGGGTTAAAGCCATCTTTTTTTCCTTTTCCGGGCATGGGAGGGCGAGCTCCTTTTTTCAATGAGGGTACTGCAGCCCCACCGGAAGCAAATTCATACACACGGGCAATGCGGCCGCCTTTTGCATTTTCAAAATATTGGTTAGGAAAACACGGTTTGAGCGTATTCGGCTAAAGATTAGATAGGCGTTTTGGGCTTATTATTGGTAACGGGTTATTAGAAACATGGATGCTTTGATTATTTTTGCGGCATAACTAAGGTTATTTCGACATGAAACTCATCACAAAACGCCTGATTTTACTTGGCTTGCTGCCTTTTTTATTTTCGTGCGCGGTACAAAAGCCGCTGGCACCTGCGGTTACCGCGGTTGACATCCCGAAACTTATTCAACCAGTTTCCAATATCGAGATCCCGGTAAGTGTAGACCTCAAGAATTATTTTGTCCAGGCAGAAAACTCGGTGCCCACCAAATTCTCAGATAATCAGCAACCCTGCGAAGGCCTGAAATATAATTATGTGTTTACCCGCACGCCGTTTACTATTACCGGTAGCAATAATACGGTATCGTTAAAATTTGTGGGCAGTTATGGTTTTACAGCTTCTTATTGCGCTAAGTGTGCTACTATTCTGGGTTCGGAACCAAAATGCTTGTTACCAACCCCAGCGGCGACATGCGGTATGGGCAATGAAGCAGCCCGGCGGATGGAAATATCTTATCAGTCAACCATCAATGTGACGCCCGATTTTCATTTACGTTCAAAAACCATTTTAAACCCGGCGCCAAATCCCATTGACAGGTGTAACGTGCTTTTGGGAAATATTGACGTAACCAACAGGTTGATACAGTATATCACCGGCCCGTTGAATGACCTGGGCAAACAGGTGGATACAAAGATCGCTGCTTATAATGTTCGCCCGATGATCGAAGACCTATGGAAGAACATGGCGGGTGAGATAAAAATGGCAGATGTTG
>Ga0206919_1202_pt1 | contig 13316 bp, 6 predicted proteins | sample Alteio_BWOrgHeat_67_FD_152962 | JGI IMG/M metagenome (GOLD analysis project Ga0206919, IMG submission 152962) | Enriched cells from forest soil in Barre Woods Harvard Forest LTER site, Petersham, Massachusetts, United States -... | ecosystem: Environmental > Terrestrial > Soil > Temperate forest > O... | reverse complement strand
GATCGTGATCGGTGCAGTTGCCGTAACGATAGAACATCCACCTGAAGCAGCAATTGTATAAGTGACTGTGTAGGTGCCTGGTGTACTCGTGCCAGGAGTAACATCACCAGTTGAAGGATTGATCGACAGTCCGGCGGTAGAAGAATACGTTCCACCCGAAGTGCCTGTTAAGGAAACAGAAGTTACTCCTGCACTGGAGCAGACTGGTGTGGTATAGCTGATGGAAGCAGTCGGCGCGGCGGTGATCGTGATCGGCGCAGTGGCTATCACAGCCGAACATCCGCCAGCGGCAGCAATCGTATAAGTAACGGTATAAGTTCCCGGTGTACTGGTGCCGGGAGTGATATCTCCCGTACCAGAATTAATTGTCAAACCACTGGTAGAAGAGTAAACCCCACCGGAAGTGCCTGTTAAGGAAACAGCTGTTACGCCTGCACTGGAACAAACCGGTGTGGTATAGCTGATGGAAGCAGTAGGTGCAGCGGTGATTGTGATCGGCGCAGTGGCTATCACAGCCGAACATCCGCCAGCAGCAGCAATCGTGTAAGTAACGGTATAAGTGCCTGGCGTGCTGGTGCCGGGAGTGATATCTCCCGTACCAGAATTAATTGTCAAGCCACTGGTAGAAGAGTAAACCCCACCGGAAGTTCCTGTTAAGGAAACAGAGGTTACGCCTGTACTGGAGCAGACCGGGGTGGTATAGCTGATGGAGGCTGTAGGTGCGGCGGTGATCGTGATCGGCGCAGTTGCTATAACAGCAGAACATCCGCCAGCGGCAGCAATCGTATAAGTAACGGTGTAGGTGCCCGGTGTGCTGGTTCCCGGAGTAATATCGCCTGTTGAAGGATTGATCGACAGTCCGCTGGTAGAAGAGTAAACCCCACCGGAAGTTCCTGTTAAGGAAACAGCAATTACGCCTGCACTGGAACAAACTGGTGTGGTATAGCTGATGGAAGCAGTAGGCGCAGCGGTGATCGTGATCGGCGCAGTTGCCGTAACGACAGAACATCCACCTGAAGCAGCAATTGTATAAGTGACTGTGTAGGTGCCTGGTGTACTCGTGCCAGGAGTAACATCACCTGTTGAAGGATTGATCGACAGTCCGGCGGTAGAAGAATACGTTCCACCGGAAGTTCCTGTTAAGGAAACAGCTGTTACTCCTGCACTGGAACAAACCGGTGTGGTATAGCTGATGGAGGCTGTAGGCGCAGCGGTGATCGTGATCGGTGCAGTTGCCGTAACGATAGAACATCCACCTGAAGCAGCAATTGTATAAGTGACTGTGTAGGTGCCTGGTGTACTCGTGCCAGGAGTAACATCACCCGTTGAAGGATTGATCGACAGTCCGCTGGTAGAAGAGTAAACCCCACCGGAAGTTCCTGTTAAGGAAACAGCAATTACGCCTGCACTGGAACAAACCGGTGTGGTATAGCTGATGGAAGCAGTAGGCGCAGCGGTGATCGTGATCGGCGCGGTTGCTGTTACGGCCGAACATCCGCCAGCAGCAGCAATTGTATAAGTAACGGTATAAGTTCCCGGAGTGCTGGTGCCGGGAGTGATATCTCCCGTACCAGAATTAATTGTCAAGCCACTGGTAGAAGAGTAAACACCACCTGAAGTTCCTGTTAAGGAAACAGCTGTTACGCCTGCACTGGTGCAGACCGGTGTGGGATAGCTGATGGAAGCAGTAGGCGCTACAATAATTGTGATCGGCGCAGTTGCCGTAACGACAGAACATCCGCCTGAAGCTACAATTGTGTAGGTAACAGTATAGGTCCCCGGCGTACTAGTCCCCGGAGTAATATCACCCGTGCCAGAATTGATTGTCAATCCGCTGGCAGATGAATAGGCGCCTCCGCTGCTGCCGGACAGCGTCACAGGTGTCAACGCGGAGGCAGAACATACCGGCGTTGCATAACTTATCGTTGCAGCAGGTTGCGGGGTTATTGCAATCGCCAAAACACTGGCACTACTGGTTGTGCAACCGTCACTCGCCGTGACGGAAAGGTTGCCACCAATAGCAGTACCGGAAAAATCTAAAGATGCTGTCGTAGTATTTCCCCCGCTTATCGTCACCCCGGTTGCACTGTACGTCCAGGTGTAGCTCGTAGCACCCGGAACAGCCGCGATAGAGTAAACTTGCGCTGTAGCGGGACTACAAACGGAACTGCTGCCGGTGATCGAGCCGGGTGCAGATAACACGGGAGCGGTCAGGGTGGCATTCATACGGCTTGAAATACATCCGCCGGCAGTCGTCACCGTTATCCTTGCATAAACCCCGGCCGGAAGCCCTGACAGGGTCACTTTTCCTGATGCAGCCGTTTTTGTTACGGGAGGCTGATCCACACCATCCTGCCGGTAGTTGATGGTATAACTCACCCCGTTGGTCAGGCCGGTGAGGTCGATGGAGCCATCCGTTGCTGTGCAACTGCTGGGATTGGTGCCATTGGCAGCAGAGATGACAGGTACGGGGTCCACTGTTAGCGTTACAGGGGTTGAAGTAGCGGCCACGCAGGGCGATGTACCCGAAACCACGCACTGATACCGGTAGCCCGACATAGCCTGGGTGATATTTGAAATACTCAGTGTTGCAGAGGCTGAATTATTGTAAATCGAATTGTCGGAGATATTCGAAAATCCACTGCCTGTATTTACCTGCCATTTGTATGAAATTCCGGTACCTGTTGCTGCAACGTCCAGGTTGTGGCTGTCTCCCACGCAAACTTCCAGGTCGGAGGGTTGTGAGGTGATCGCCGGCATCTCATTGATGGTAAAGGCAGGGAATCCCGAAAACTGTGAAAAAGTTCCGCCCGCAGTTGCCGCCAGGCGGAAAACGTAAGCGCCTCCATGCGGTGTGTTTTGCGGGATAGTTACCGTTACGGTACCGGGGGTGGGATCTGTGAAGGTGGTCAGCGTTACCGGGCTGGCAAAGCTTCCCGTTCCGTCCGATAGCTGCAAACTGAAAGTATTACCAGATGAAGAATATCCGGAGGTAAAATATATCAGGGTTATCGATTGGCCGCCGCAAAAAGGTGGCGAGGGGATGGAAGTAAGAACGATCGTCGCCTGCGCTCCCGCTGTCGACGACATGAATAAAATGAAAGATATACCTAGTAAAAGGCTTTTCATTCTGGATATGGGATTTTCCTGGATTTTATCTCTGATGTTAGTGTTTGGCAATGCACAAGTGCATCATCAGTGCAACGAACAGCAGTCGATAACAAATAAATACTCTTTATTTTTCAACCGAAAAATTTTTCGTCAATTTTTTTTACAAATCAACCATTCTTTCACGGCCAAATTCGGCACCAGGAAGTCCATTCGCATGAAACCCTTTGCTGGCAAGTATTTCAAATATGCTACCATATGTTAATACGACTTTCACAAATTGAAAGTTGCCCTATAACTAATAAAAGAACAGGCACAGCAACCCCGGTCAACAAATAAAAAAAATCACGCAAGTATTACTACATCATTATTATATATATAGTATTTTATACATGCTCATCCTGATTAAATACAGGCAGTTCTGTGATGATTTCAACACGATTTCCACCGTTATTTATTGAAAGAACTCCGTTTTTTTGACTGCGATTTCTTTATCAATTATCAAGTATTTCTTAGCAAAGGCAGGGGAGAAGCCTTGTCTCAGGGATATTTCTACATTTTTTTCAGCGGTATCCGATATCGTACCAGCCATGCTTTGTATCGGATCCAACAGGTAATAACAGCGGACAATCCCGCGGAACAAAAAAAATATACACTGAGGGAAACTGAGTGGTGAAGTATTGCGGAGCAGGTCATCGGAGACCATGACCTGTAGTGTCCTTAGCCCAGACTGGAATACGTGTGCCCCGGTCCGGGGACCGTTATTTTATCTTCCTGAATACAATGGATTCGCTTTCCTTGCGCACGACGTGCCCGTAGAAATCACGCAGTGACTGGTATTCTTCGGGGGCGAAGAATGTTTTATTAATGCTGAGACTGCACCGCAACTGGATATCATCAGCATGCTTTTCCACCATGTATTCAAACAGGCCGTCATGCTCGTTTAATCGTATCCTGGCAGACTTGGGCAGTTCATCGACCGTGTACCCTTTTGGGATGTCCATTGTAAGGATGTATGTATCCTGCCTGGCCGATGAAAGCTCCACCGGGTATTCTCTCGATGCTGCATGAAAGGGGTTTTGCCGGACCCCGTCATAAAGAACAGGGTTGAAATATACCAGGTCATTGTCGCCAAACATATTCAGCTGCACATCGAACCGGAGGTTAAGGGGAACCTCCGGGTTATCTATGGAATCGATCGCAAGATGACTGATCGCTATGTTTTCGGAACGGGTGCCATCTGCAATGGATTTCAACAGGTCATCCTTATGGCCCGATGCCAACAGGCCCCGTAGCCGCAGGGATTCGTTATCGCCTAACTGACTTTCGAACAGGCCGGACAAACGGTTATCTGTATTTGAAATACTGACAGTAGTCGTTTTCATTTCTAACAGGCTGTCTGCCTGCAGCGGTACAAACGAAGTGTCTTTCGATATTACGTGAGCATAACCGTTATAACATTCTTCTTCCAGTTTGCCATAACCCAGGTATGGTCGCGAGGCGTCAAGATAAAAGGTTTCACCAGCCGTCATCACCCTGCATATGACGTAGTTCAGCTGCGCCAGTACCGGAAACTTCTCACTGGTCCTGCCATTTGAGCGCGTGCTCAGCAGCACTGGGTCAGCGATAAATCCCTTACTTCTCAACAATGCGACGAGTAACAGGTTGATTTCGCCTACTGTACCGCTTTTCCGGCGAAAAACCTCTTCAAGCGTTGTTTTGATGTGGGGATCGTTGTGGTTGGTGCAGGTAAAATTTTTCTGTACATAGTAATATACCTGCTTTGCCTGGATCAACCTGTCAGCGCCGGGGGTAACAGCCTTGTCCAGTGCATCTTTTGCCCAGACCATTTCCCAGCTGAGGGTTTCGCCAAAATCCTTCTCCAGCAATAATTGTTCAGATGCTTTTGCCCAGGTGCTGTATACATCATTTGTTTTTTCACCGTCATAGGTCTGGTACAGTTGAAATTCGATCTTGTCCAGACAGTTCTGCGGCGATGACATATATGCTTCCATTTTCAACGCGGGCAAATCCTTCATGGCCCAGTGCCTTTTGTAGGTGATGGCATTCACATAGAACATCTTTTCGGTCTGCCCCAGGGTTGTACCTGTTTGCCTGAGTTCATAAGACTGGCTTTTATGATCGGTGGTGTTGACAACGAAGTTGTGGTAGCCGGTTGTGGAAGAAAGGTACACCAGCGTGCTGGGAATCGAAGCGGTATACTCACTCCAGAGCGTTGGGCATTCCATGCTTTGAAATGACCAGGAGGGCATATTGAAGTCAAAGTCAGACTTGATCGTATAGGTATATTCTACAACGGATCCTTCCTGAGCACCCGGGATCACGAACCGGACACGGGAATGGTTTACATCCTCTGTTTCCTTGTAAATATTGGCCTTCTCCAGTTTTGTCTCTACTACTTTTCCGCCTTCGAGGCGATAACTGGATGCGGATATGTCGCTCAGCACTTCTTCCCGTTGATCCTTTACATAGAGGGGGATCTGGATCGTAGCCATTGACAGGGCCGCCCTATTCAGAACTTTGAAGCGGGTTGTTTTTTTAAATACATGGCTGAACCAGCCCCTGGCATTGCCTTCAAAATGAGTTTCGCCAATGTCTGCGATAACAACGGCCTTGGCATTGCTGTCGATAGCCGGCGAGGCAGCGATCTCAAAGTCACTGGCTGCAATTTTTCCGAAATGAATATCGGGTGCGTGCTGGGCAAAAGCGGATACGGCTGATAGGTTGCAGGCAAGGACTACCAGGCTGAATTTTATCAACATAAGCAGTAGTTATACTACCGGCAATATTAATAGAAAATGCTGAAATTCAGTATCCCCGAAGTTTTTTTGACCTAGAACAGGAACATTTTCTCGCCGCCCACTTTTTTGTGCACACCCATTGTCTGAATATTATAAGTGAACGTAGCCATAAAGTAGCGGCCAAGCGTATTTGTCTGTGAAGTGGTCAGCACATTGTTCGTTGCGGATATCCGTACGCTTGCATTCTGATCCAGGATATCATTTATGCTTAACCTGAGAACGCCGCGTTCATCTTTGAGCATCGTGAAATTGATGGCCGCATTCCACCGGTAAAAATCCTTTGGAAGGCCCGGTTGGGTAACTCCGCTGTAGGTATAGTTGAGACTGGTTTCCCAGATCACGTGCTTCGGGGCACGCACGATTAATTCTGAGCTCCAGTTGTGAGACGACACTTCCAGTTTCTGGAACACGGGGTTGGTATAGGCGGTAAAGTTGTATCCCAGGCTATAACTGTTGTTCCACTCGAGCTTGTCATTGAAATTCAGGTTTACGCCGGCCCACTGATTCAGGTTGAAAGTGCTCTGCCAGCTGCTTTGCTGATTATACGATAACCGATTTTTATTCAGTCCATAGTAGGCGCCTAAATTCCACTGGAAAATAATATTCTGCTTGTTCCGGTATTGCCGGTTGATATTGTAGTTGAACCCGAAATTGGCGCTTCCATCGGCATTTACCGGCAGGTTCGTTTGAATGCCGTGGCTGTCTACCGTCGTGCTCTGTATCACATCGTTGTTGGTGAAAGAGGCATTGGAGTTCAGGCTGATATTGAGGTTCTTTTTTGGATCGTTGAAATAGTAATTGATCGAAAAATTCTGGCGCTGTGCCGGAAGAAGGTTGGGATTGCCGTGTACGATGAGATATGGATTGCTGTTATCGGCCACCGGCATCAGGTAAACATAGGAGGGTAGCGTAACGTCTTCGCTATAATTGAAGTTGAGTTGCTTGTAAACGATGCCCAATCCGGGAAGCAGGTCATTCTGGTGTTGATGTATGGCAGCAGACAAATTGCCAGAAAGGTTGTTAACATCCTGGAACAGGGCTCTCGCAGACGGTGTGATCGTAAGGTTTTTCCACTTGAACTCCATTCCCGTGTTTACATAAAAACGGTTTCCTTCACGACTGAAATGACTGCTCAATCCCCCGTTCAGGACGTCATATTTCTGCGGCGAACTGGGATTAAAGGTCCCGACCCCATCATTCAGCTTGCTGTACTCATAGCGACTCCCGATGCGAAGCGTGATCACTTTAGTCAGGGGTTCGCTGTAGTTGAACCCCACACTGGCAGTTGTCTGGGGCACGCCTTCATTGCGCAACTGTTGGAGTATGCTGTCATAGGCAGTCGGCAAAAAGATATGCGTTCGCGAATCGGTGATATAGTTGTTGAACTTGTTGTTGATGTCCAGGGTGTGTGAGAAGGCAAAACGACGGCCCTTTTTTGTTCGCGACAGGCGGGTCAGGGTCAGGCTCTGCCGGTAGTAATAGGTATTGGTTTTGTTGTCCTGCGCGATATTGGCGGTGCTGAGCGTTCCCAGGAAATTGTTGTTGCTGATAATGGTGCTGAAGCGGCTCTCGTCTGCCAGCCCGATGGTATAGGTGGCGTTTACCTGGATATTGGTGAGCGAATCCGGCTTGAGGCGCGCGCCGATCCCTATATTGTGTGCGTTGGTGATCACCGGCCCTGTCAGCAGGCTGCTGTTACCGATCACGGTATCTCCATTAAATTGTTTTGTGTCGTTGCTGTTTTGCCGGTCTACCAGAACGTTGCCGTAAAAGTATTGCGCAAATATCGATTCTTTCAGGTTTGGCGCATGGTTCAGGTTGATCCCTGCACCCTTACTGGTGGCTATACCTCCGTAATTTGTGAGTCCGCCAAAGCTCACGCCATTGATTGACAACCCGGTGCCGGCGCCATTGTTCCATATACTGATACTGCTGCTGCCTGTTACGCTGCTGTTACGCTGCAGGCCGCCGGTTTGCGTAAGATCCGAATAGCTGAATCCCGGTTTATTCAGCGTATTGGCATAGCCCAGTACGCTTACCTGCAGCGTGTCCCTGAAAATATTGGCAATACCACCCGTCTCATAATTATTGTTTGTACCCAGGCCTGCGTATACTTTCCCAAACCAACCTTTTTTGACACCTTTTTTCAGGGTGATGTTCACCACTTTACCCACGTTGTTGAGGTTATCGTCGCCATTGCGAAGCATCTCCTCCTTATCGTCGGTCACCTGCACCTTGTCTATAATATTTGCAGGCAGGTTCCTGCTCGCCATCTTGGGATCATCGCCGAAAAAAGTCTTTCCATCCACCAAAATTCTGTTGACCACCTTCCCATTGACGGTTATATTTCCATCGGCATCCACCATTACACCGGGTAATTTCTTCAGCAGGTCTTCCACCAGCGCATTGGGTAATGTTTTGAAGGAAGACGCATTGAATTCGATGGTGTCATTCTTAATCGTTACCGGCGGCCTTTCCGCAAATACCGTTACCTCATCCAACTGGCTGGAGGTGGGGATCATTCTTACAGAGTCGATATGTATCGTCGGATGGGCAGCAGACAGTACAAAATCCTTCCGGAAGGCCATATATCCCGAATAGGTGACCATTACCCGCAGGGGTGTTTCGAACGGAAGTCCGGGCACCCTGAACTCACCCTCATCATTGCTGAGGCGGTAGGTCACGATGGACGTGTCCCTGGCCTTGAATACCGTAACGGTAGCCAGCGACAATATTTTTTTTGCAGAAGTGTCCGTTATTTTACCAGTGATCATACCTGTTTGCGCACTGGCCTGCAGACAGACATAGAACAGTAAGAAAAGAGAGGCAATTTTTTTCATAATGTCGTTCGGTTCGGATCATCGGATGATTTCCGCGTATAGGAGTGCGCTCCAACCCGAAGGTTGGAACACCGGTAAAAATAATTCGTTTACCGCAAATCTTTGGCTTCCAGGAAGGTGCCACGGCCAGTCATCTGAGCGGCGCCATAGTAGTAACCATGTCCGTTTGACACGGCGTATTTCTCCTTCAGGTATGTATGCAGGCTTTCGGGCATTGTTTTTCCGTCTACTACCAGCCGGTCATTGTCCAGCCCGAACCACGAGCGATCCCTGTCGATTGTGATGTTGTTTTTTTGCAGGTCCGCGATAATATTTTTCATTTTGGCAGATTGCTCGCTGAGCATTGCCTCATCTGCAGCGCGGCGGACGGCCATTGCATCTGCTTTAGACCTGCTCATGGCTGTAATATTTTCAGGCTTGTCTGGCCGGATGCCATTTCCATCCCGGTAATGTTTTTCCCGCGCTGAGTCCGTGCGGCGTGCGCGCAGTGAATCGATCCTGCCGTTCTTTCTCATTAAATTGATCAATTGTCTTTGTTCTTGTACCTGTACCGATTGTCTTTTCCATAACGAGTCCGGTCGGTGCGCGCGCAGTGAATCGACCCTGCCATTCTTTCTCATTAAATTGATCAGTTGTATTTGTTCCCGCACCTGCACCGACTGTCTTTTGTGGAGCGTGTCCATTTGCAGGCGCATCAGCCTTTGTTTTTCCTGGTGCAGCGTGTCCAGCCTTTCACGGTTCTGGTTGTACCGGTGGAGGAGTTCGCGGTTTTTTACCTCCATTTCCCTGCGTTTTACGTCCATCACCTGCCGCAGGCTGTCGTTCTTCAGACGGAATAAATTATTGAGGTGACCGAGACTGTCAGACCGCTTCCGCATCACCCGGTTTACCAACTGCATCTTTTCCCTCATTTCCTGCATACGTTCCCGTTGCGCTTCGCGTTTTGCGCGTGACACCTCCTTCCATTCCGTTTCAATATCGTTCAGTTCCTGCGCATATTGCGGCCTGTTTGCCTCGGAAACAGGAGTGCCGTTTATTTCCAGTTCCGTGATCTTGTCGTTTTCCTTGCGGAAATGAATTTGTCTGCCGGTCTTATCTTTTACATCCATTTCGATCACACGGTTTTGTCCATCGTCATTGACACTGGCAGACATGTGAGGATAACGGAGGCCCGCGGTATCATGTAAGGCCTTGCTTTGTGCCGGCGGGGGTTTTGGGGGAACGGTATCAACGGACAGCAACACGGGCAACTGCCGGATCAAATCGGCATGCTGCCGTACTGCCAGCTCCGGGGAGGAGCTCTTAAATGCCGCTGTTTTTTTAGGCATTGTATTCTTCGGGGTGGAAGAAACTGCCACACCAGCCCCGGTAGCTGCTGCAACTGCCGGAGGGTTTAGCTTTTTGGTGGCGGAAAACGAAAAAAGGGTGGCAGCTGCAACGGCAAGGGAAAGGAAACTTTTTTCCATGGTGTTCAGGGTTTTGTTCCGGTTATAAATAATGCGTTTTACGCGGTTGAGCAAGAGATTCTTCCTGTTAAAAAAGCCCATCCCGTAGCCAGAGGCCTGGCCCTGGTACTCCTGGAAGGAGAGGAGCGCCCGTATGAACCTTGGCTTGTCGTTCGTGATGCCGATCGCCACATCATCGCAGCAGTGTTCGCGCTCTTCACGAATGAGAGACGACAGCCAGTTGACGGCGGGATTAAAAAAGAAAAGGGTTTCCGCGAAACTCTGGAAAAGGTTTACCAGGTAGTCCCTTCTGCGTATATGCGCCAGTTCATGCAGGAGTATTGCCTCCACTTCTTCGGCAGACAAGTGCGACAGAAGCCCCAGGGGCATCAGGATCACCGGTTTCAGGAAGCCAATTACTACCGGTGTGGTAACGATCGCCGATTCGAGCAGCGATACCGGTTGACGGATCCCAAGGTGACGGATCAATGCTTCAAGACGATTTTTCCACCACACGTCAGGCTGTTTTGTCTTGTAGTGACGTACCCGCTGAACGTATACAGCACTGGAAAGCAACTGCACGGATTTGATGCTGAAGAAAAAAAGCCAGACTATAAAAATGACCGCGGCGTGTTCATTGCAATACTGGCTGATCTTTTCGGGCAGGGACAGCTCGACGGTTTTCGGGGAAAATAAAATGTCGGTATCCTGCGCAGTGTGCGTGGTCGTTGCGGGTAACGAAACTGCCGCTGGCAATCCGCTTGCGGACCGCAGTTCCAGGCAAAACGTGATGCCCGAAACGGCAATGAACAGCAGGAAAAGCTGAATCAGCAGCAGGTAGCGTAAGCGGGCGCCCGATCGTCGCGTAAGCAGCATCATAGCGGCCGTCAGAACAGCCAGGATCAATCCCTGCCAGAGCGAATGGAGGAGGGTCCACGACAATGCCCTGGTAAAGGGATTGTTGAAAAGTGATTCGATGGAGAGCAGCCGCATAGACATCGATGTTGGTTTTTATTTTAATTTATCCAGCAGGTCACGGATCTGCTGCAGTTCTTTTTTTGATGTTGTGCGGTTTCCCAGCAATTGCATCATCAACGAACTCGCTGAGCCATTATAAAGAGTATCTACAAAACGCCCCAGCAGCATATCTTTTGTTTTCTCTTCGCCGATGGCGGTACTGTAAATATGTTTCATGGAGGTTTCGTCGCGCCGGAGAATACCTTTTTCTGACATGATCTGCATCAGCTTGAGGGTAGACGTGTATTGTACCGGGCGCTTGCCGTTGAGCTGGTCATTCACAAAGCGAACAGTGGAAGGACCGTGCAGCCAGAGTACCTGGAGTATCTCCAATTCTGATTTAGTAGGTTCCGCGGGAGAGGAAGGAGCGTGTTTTTGTGCTTTCATAACACCAAGGTAGGAAATATTTCGTACGAACAAACATTTACCTTGATTTTTTTTTGCGGGCATAAAAAAACCGGCAGGGGGTGCCGGTTTTATAAAGGGATGTGGATGTACTTCTCAACTGATCTCCAGGATGATCTTTCCGGTTGCGTGACCGGCTTCGCTGAGCCGGTGTGCTTCCCGGGCATCTTCAAGGGGGAATTTTTTCTCGATGATCACGCGCAAACGGCCGTTGTCTGCCCATCCTGCCATTTCCTGGAGACGCGCTCCGTTGGAGTCGACCATAAAACTCCTGGCCTGAACGCCGTGTTTTTCCGCTTCCTGCTGATCGGCACCCACCGTGGATACAAGAAATCCGCCTTTGCGGATAGTTACCCAGGATTTTTTTTGTGTATCGCCGCCAATCGTATCAAAGACAAGGTCCAGGTCACGGCATTTTTGACTGAAGTCTTCTGAATGATAATCAATTACTTCATCTGCGCCCAGCGATCTGAGCAGGTCTGTGTTTTTCGCAGAGGCGGTAGTAGTTACATGTGCCCCTGCAAAATGAGCGAATTGGATGGCAAAAGTTCCAACGCCGCCTGACCCGCCGTGGATCAGCACGTGCTGGCCTTTTTTCAACTGGCCCTGCTCAAACAACCCGGCCCAGGCTGTCTGGCCCGCCAACGGGATGCCAGCCGCTTCTATCAGCGATATGGTTTGCGGTGCCGGAGAAACTTCCGAGGAGCGCACTGCTACAAATTCCGCATAGCCGCCGTTCCTCGACGTATTGTTGCGCGTAAACACCTGGTCGCCAATTTCGAAGCGTGTCACGAGATCGCCTTTCTTTTCAATAGTGCCCGACACATCCCATCCCAGGATAAAAGGAAACGATATCGGTGCCCGGTCTTTCGCCATGCCCTTCCGGATCTTCCAGTCGATCGGATTGATCCCGCAGGCTTTCACCCGGATGAGTACTTCATCGGGCCCGATGACCGGCATGGGCGCCTCTTCGAAGATGAGTACGCCGGGATCGCCATATTGATGTATCCTTATTGCTTTCATATGCCCTCAGTCCCCAATCCTATGCCAGAATTCTCCCAACTAACGGCGCAGATCGGTTAATTTTAAATATGATACAGCGTACGATCCCTTCCAGCGGGGAGAAGATCCCAGCCATTGGTCTCGGCACCTGGCAAACCTTCGATGTAAAAAATGCTGCGGACCATCCGGGCCTGGCATCGGTACTGGATGAAATGTACACGGCCGGGGGCCGCGTCATCGACAGTTCTCCCATGTATGGAAGATCGGAAGCAGTAGTGGGAGAGCTCACCGCGCAGCAGGAGCACGCGAATAATTTCTTCTATGCCACCAAGGTGTGGACAACCGGTCGTAACGAAGGCATCCGGCAAATGGAAACATCCATGCAACTGATGAAAAGAAATACAATGGACCTCATACAGGTCCATAACCTGGTTGACCTGCCGGTGCAGATGGATACCCTGCGCAACTGGAAACAGGAAGGCCGTATCCGTTACACGGGCGTCACGCATTATCTTGATTCAGAACATGCAGAACTGGAAAAACTGATCCGGAAAGAAAAGCCGGATTTTGTGCAGTTCAATTATTCCATCTTTTCGAGGAATGCGGAAAAGCGTTTACTTCCGGCTGCAGCTGAAGTTGGTGTTGCAACACTGATCAATCGCCCGCTTGGCCAGGGC
>Ga0206919_1200_pt1 | contig 13584 bp, 9 predicted proteins | sample Alteio_BWOrgHeat_67_FD_152962 | JGI IMG/M metagenome (GOLD analysis project Ga0206919, IMG submission 152962) | Enriched cells from forest soil in Barre Woods Harvard Forest LTER site, Petersham, Massachusetts, United States -... | ecosystem: Environmental > Terrestrial > Soil > Temperate forest > O... | reverse complement strand
AGCCGACTCATCCGCCGTCGCTCAGAAGCTTTGGCGGGACAGGCGTCGGCTGCTACAGGGTTTATGGCCTTCGTCCGGGCACGGGGTCGGCCATGAGCTTGCGGGCGTTGTCTACGACGTAGTCCCACTGGAACGCGGGGCCGGGATCGACCTTGTCGGTCTGAACGTGATAGTGGCCCAGCAGGCCGTGGTAGTTTTTCAAATCAGCGTCGGCGAGTTTGCGGGGGATCAGTTTTCCGGTGGTGTCGCGGGGATAATCGCATTTCAACTTTGGGAAGATCTTGCAGAGGGAGGCGGTGAGTTTGATCAGGGATTGATATTGCTCGGGCGTGAAGTCGTATTGCACAAGCTGGCTGCCCTGGACTTCGCCGACCACGGGTTGCGGACGCGCGGGGCGGCCCACAAAGCCCGGCGTGCGGACGCCGCCGTCGCCCAACCGGGCGGGAATGGTGATGCGCACACGACCGGCACCATCGGCCTGATACCAGTCCTTCAAGGCGTTGGTGGTGCGCGGCGAGTAGGCGCCCATGTTGGCGATTTCGATGCCGATGGAGCGGGTGTTTGCAATGGTCGCGTGCCAGGCGCGCTCCTTCAAATCCAGCGTCTGGTAGATGGTCCCATCGAGATCGAGCATGAAGTGGACGCTCAGGTCGCGCACGTCGTGCAGGGTCCGGAAGCATTGCCGGCTGGTGCCTGCGACGTCGAAGTGAATGACGAACTGGTCGACCGTCTGCTGGAGCAGCGGGAGATCCCAACCGCCGCCGCGGACCTGTTCGAGCTGGTTGGTGGTCAGACTGCCCTTGCGCAGGCCGTAGCGGTTCGGACTCGTCAAGCCCTTGACCGCGGTGTGGGAGGTGTCCCAGTCCGATTCGTCCAGCGGGCTGAAGCGCCGTTCGACGCGGTAGGCGTCGTAACCACCCGGGTCCATCCACAGGACCACCGGCGCACCCGTATGAAACATCTGACCGGCGGCGACAATCTCATCGCCGTGGCGCGCCAGGCGCGTTCCCGGCGGGGGAGTGGTAGAACAGCCGGCGAGGAGAAACGTGGCGGCGAGGCAGGCGGCGAAAGGATGGCGGGCGAGCGAAGGGAGAACGAGGGTTGGAGTTAAGGGCACGGCGGATTGTTGGTGTTCCGGCGCGGGGAGGTCAAGCCCAACACGAATTTTGGCGAGGGTCGCAACCAAAGGGATTCAACCACTAATGGACACTAATCAACACGAATAAGAACCGGCTTTTGCCTGACAGGGCGAACGCCGCCTTGCAACGGGTTGAATTGGGCGTATGCTTTTGGAGGTTGGGCCGACTCGCCTGCATGGAAACATCACCACCAGCAAAGTAGACCGAAAGCATCACCATGAAGAACACACAGCCCAATTTCATCGGGAAGACAGTTTCGTTCTCGACAATCGACAGCACACTGGCGGTCGAAAGCCCACGGTTCCAAAAGCAGGGTGACAGGCTGTACGTGGTCGGCACCATCCCGAAAGGCGCGACGACTTCGGATTGGGCTGTGGGAGTTCCTTGTTCAGTGGCCTGGTCGGCGGTGACGGCCTACACGGTCTTCGCTTCGGTTGAAGATTACAGGAAGCGCCTTGCGAAGAACCGGAGAAAGAAATGAGATCGTCAAACAATTCGCGCCGGTGAACGCCGAGAGACGGCGTCAAACGTCTTGCGCATGAACACGGTTAAGAAAATCACGGGAATCTGGCATGGCAGCTACAGCTATGATGCTTCAGCGCAAGTGCCAGAACTTCAGCCCGTCCCCTTCACCCTTGATCTCAAGCAGGGTTGGTTCGGAAGGTTCACCGGAACGGTGGTTGACGATGCGACCCGTGGCATGCCTGGCACCGGCACCGTTACGGGCTGTTTTTCCCTTCCGCGTATCGCGTTCACCAAACAAATGCCGGTGTGCTACGTCGTGACACCGGAGGGCAGGAACATCACGCTGCGCGAGTTTCTGATCGGACAGGGCGAGATCTGCGAACGCGATGTGCCGCACATGCCAATTTTCTATCAGGGAGAATTTTCTGACCCGGGCAGGGCGAGCGGCAAATGGATCATCCGCGCCGGACCACATTCGCTTTGGGATGGACGAGCGGTAAAGTTTCCGGAGGCTACGGGAGGTTGGACGATTGAGAACGCCGCCAAACCGGTGTAGCCAACGCGGAATGGCATTTGCGGTTCAAGGTTGGAGGTTGAAGCTGGGACAAAATGGGACAGGGAGCGGGAGAGGTTGACAAAGGGCGATTACGTGCAATAGTATGCGGCTGTGATTGGAAGTTCTTTGAAATCTTGAAAGTGGAAATGAGTTGAAAAGTTGAAACGAGACGGGTGCCAAATCCAGTCCGACTCGCGGCCGGCTGGCGCGGATGTCCCGTCCCTACAGGCCGGAGAGAGGTTGTGTGAGGACGTTTTCCTGGGGCTTCGCCCGGCGCTCCACCCCAGGCTTTAACATGGCCGGGCTTTCAGCCCTCAGGGGAGTCAAACCGAGTCAAACCAAGTCAAAGTTCGCGAAAAATGGGGCGGATGGGATGTATGGGATTGATGTGTAATATGTTACGTAGCGGATCGCAGGTTTGGTGCGTGATGGGCGGTCAAGGCCAGTCAAGCCCAGTCAAGGCTGGTCAAGCCTCAGAAACAGTAATCAGTCGTCAGTGATCGGTAACCGGTTCTGGAAGGCGACGGCCAGAATCGGTCAGGGCCGGTCAAGCCAAGGACAGGTCGAACCCAGGGACAAGCAGGATGGTGCGAGAGGATGATCACATGAGACCGACCGTTGCAGAGCATTTGGGTTTGCTGCGGCTGGTCCTGCGGACGCAGCCGTTGCGCTCCGGTTGCGTGTGCGGGAGGGCATTATCGGTAAATTTACCGATAATTTGAGGCAAAAATGTTGATATGATAATGGGTAGGATAGATTGGAGGATGTGGAAAATCGGCCCCTTAATTCCGTCGCGGAAGAAATCTGCTTTCCAAAAGCGAGGGCTCGTGGCATAAGGTGGCCAATATCAGCCAGATTGCGTGGTGGGCGTTCCCCAATGGGACTAATCCCGGACAATCTGACTTACTGGAAAGGAGTTGTCATGAAAACACATGCCTTCGTTGCCTCACTGAACAAGGTCATTCTCATCCCGTTGCTGGCGCTGTGCCTCGCCCTGCCGACGCTTCATGCCGCGGACAAGCCAGCGAACAAGGCCGACAAACCGGCGAACACCCTGGCCGGGGTCGTCAAGGACGAGAAGGGCAAGCCCCTGGCGGGTGCCACGGCGTTCATCTTCACCGCGGCTCCGAAGAAGGGCACGTCGCTGCTGTGTCCATCCTGTTATCCCGATTGCACGAAGAAAGGCGTCAGCGATGCCACGGGGAATTTCACGATTGAGGCGCTTGATCCGACGCTGAAGTTCGAGGTGTTGATTGTGGCCAAGGGTTACCAGCCGCAGTTCGCGTCCAAGGTCGATCCGTCGGCCGCGCCAGTGAACGTGGTGCTCAAGGCGCGGACGGAAACGCCGTGGGCGGACCGGGTGGTTCACGCCAAGGTGGTCAATTCGATCGGCCGGCCGGTCGCGGGGGCGGTGGTGAACCTCCGGGGAGTCACACGCGATCAAGGCACGCGCTTTGGCGGTAATCGTGATCTCGACCAGATGGCGGTCACGGATGAAGCGGGGAAGTTCATGATCGCCGGCACGCAGCCGTTTGACGCGGTGGGGGTGGATGTCGAGGCGCGCGGACTGGCCAAGGGCGTGTTCCACAAGCTGACCACCGGTGACAAGGTCCACGAACTCCAGCTCAACCGCGGCGTCTCGGTGACGGGCCGGTTGATGAAGGACGGCAAACCGGTGAGCAACGTCCAGGTCGGCATCTCCGGCGCGGAACGGTCCTCGGAGGTTTACGTGGGCAATTTCAGCGTGGGCACGGACGATGACGGACGATTCCTGCTGGTCAACATGCCGGCCAAAACGGAATTCTGGCTGTACGGCGCGATGAAATCGCTGAAGACCAAAGGCAGCGTTCCGGCCCAACGGATTCGCACCGAGGAGGCGGAATCCACCCTGGATGTCGGTGACGTGAAGGTGGCGAAGGCGCTCGTGCTCGAGGGGAAAATCACGCGGACGGACGGCAAGGCGGTGCCGGCCAAGACCAAGGTTTCCCTCGGGCGCGAGGAGGCGTGGGATACACAGCAGGTGGATGCCGATGCGCAGGGGCATTTCAAATTCACCGGTGTCCCGCCGGAGTCCATCAATGTTTATGCGCGGCTTTCCGGCCTGGAATTGACGGTCCGCAACGCCAGCCTCGATCCGCTGAATCCCTACCATCTCATCGGACGGCTGGCCTCGAGCAAAACCAATCTGGTGCTGGAGTTCGAGCCGGGCAGCCGCCGGGACCGGATCGAAGGGGACCAACGGGCCTTGTACCAGGAGCCATTGCGGGGTGCGGAAGGCGGCGGGGATCGGACCGGAGACATCCAGGTCGCCGGGTTGGTGACGGACGCCGAGACGGGAAAGCCGCTGGAGAAGTTCAGCGTGGTGGAAGGCCGGCGCGACCAGTACCGGCAGGATTTCAACTGGATGCATTCCCGCAAGACCGAGCAATCCAACGGCACCTTTACAGTCTATTTCGTCAAGCAGCAACAGCCGCCGGGAGTATTGATCGAGGCGGAGGGCTATCTTCCGCAGGCATCGCCGACCATCAGCGGAACCACCACCAATCTGACTTTTGCCCTCAAGAAAGGGCAGGGGCCTCATGGGATTGTCAAACGGGTCGATGGGAAGGCGGCGGCCGGCGTGACGGTCTATCTGCCGGACGCGCGCAACGGAGTTTACGTGGAAGGCAAGAAGGGGGTTCGCGAGGAAATCAACAAAACCACCAAGACCAAAACGGATGACGCCGGCAAGTTCTCGTTTGCGCCATCGCTTGAGGCAACCGCCGTGGTGATTGTCGATGAGGCGGGTTTCGCCCAGGTGCGGGTGGAGGATTTGGCGAAGAATCCCGACGTCCAACTCCAGGCCTATGGCCGCGTGGAGGGCGTCTTGAAAATCGGCGCGAAGCCCGGGGCCAAAGAATCCGTGCGGCTGGGGAAGGCATTTCTGCCGTATGAGTTCAGCGGAGGCGGATTTGCGCCGATGAATTTGTACATCAACACCACGACGGATGAGAACGGGAAATTCGTCTTTGAGCGGGTGCCACCGGTCAACATCGAAGTTTATCACGAACCGAAGGTGCGCGACAGCCAGATGGGGCTGATCGCGCAATCGCAGACGACCAAGTTCCAGTTGAATCCCGGTGAAACGAAGGAACTGACGCTCGGCGGCCGGGGCCGGCCGATCATCGGGAAGATGGTCGTCACCGGATACCAGGGGACCATCGACTGGCGGGCCGATGTGCAATCCATCGAGAGCGTGGTGGACGATCCACCGGGACTTCCCACCTTCACCACGCTTTCCAAGGAGTACAGCGCGGCCATGACCGCGGCGAAAACCGACGAGGAGAAGGCCACAGCCCGGGAGGACTATAAGCGCAAGAGCGAGGAAATGCAGAAGAAGACCGGCGCGTTCTACCAGACCGAGGCGGGGCGGCAGCATTACTTCCAACACGTGCGCTACGCCCTCAATTTCAAACCGGACGGCACCTTCCGGATCGAAGATGTTCCGGGCGGCAAATATACCATGAGACTTAACGTGCGGGAGGGAGGCGGCGATGGCCCCGCGCGTTTTTCGGCGCCCACCCTCGCCGCCTTGAACCGGGACATCACCGTTCCCGAGGCGCCCGGCGGGCGAAGCGATGAACCATTCGACCTGGGGACGGTCGAGCTGACGGCCCGGAATTCGCTCAAGGCCGGCAAGGCGCCGCCGAACTTCGAGGTCAAGTCGCTGGAAGGCAAACCCATCAAGCTGTCGGACTTCAAGGGGAAGTACGTTTTGCTGGATTTCTGGGCGGTGTGGTGCGGGCCGTGCGTGGCGGAAACACCGAATCTGAAGGAAACCTATGAGGCCTTCAAAAACGACCCCCGCTTTGCCATGATCGGATTGAGCCTCGATCCCGCGGAAGCGACGCCACGGGAGTACGCGCGAACGAACCAACTGGGCTGGATTCACGGATTTCTGGGCGAATGGTCCAAGACGCAGATTCCCACGCAGTTTGGTGTGGAAGGCATTCCCTCGATCTTTTTGATCGGTCCGGACGGCAAGGTCATCGAGTCGGGACTGCGCGGTCCGCGGATCAAGTCGGCGGTGCAGTCGGCGCTCAGCCGGAGTGCTGCGGCAAAATAGTTTTTAGTTGAATAGAAGCCGGGCATTTTCCAGTCTGGCGGCGTGTCCAAGCCAGCCCTTGGCCGCGGGCTGGGATCGCTCATGGGCGATTCCGCGCCGGCGGCAAAAAACGATCCAGCAGCAACCGCGTCGTCGACGCCAGCACCCGGACGCGGAGTGGGGTCGTTGCTGCGGGGCGGGGCGCAGGAGGAGACGGGTGAATCAGCCGTAAGCGAACCGGTTCCAGCACCACCAGCGACGTTGTTCGGAGTTCCCCGGTGGAGTTTTTTTGTTGGCGATGTGCTGCTGGTAGGCTTCGCCGCGATGGTGGCCTTCAATACGAGGGCGCCGCTGGATCTGCCGCGGATCTTGTTCTGCCTGGTGGCGGTGGGGGCGGGCGCGTGGCTGGTGATTCTCCCGTTCTGGGCCGATCACAAGGCCCGACAGCGTCAGGCGGGTGCGGCTGAACTGCCCGCCTGGGTGGCGGCGGAATGCCGAGGGCCGGATGGCCAGCCGATGCAACTGCTGATCCATGCGCGAGCACCGGTGTGCTTTGTCAAAGTAACCACGGATGAATCGGGCAAGCCGGCGTTTTCGGCGGCCGGTCCGGACGGCGGTGTGACTTTGCAGGTGGATGAACTGGATCGATTGCTCCGCGAGGCTGAGGAATTCCACCGTCGCCTGAAAAGCATGCCGAGGGCTTAGGGCGCGGCGCACCCGGTGTTGGTCTCAAACATCAACCCAGGCCGTCATCTGCATGTTCAGGGGCAGGGTGATGGTCACCTCGGTAGACGCATCTCCGGCCGGGGACTGGGCCGAGATGGTGCCGCTGGCGGCCTTGACGATCGCGTTGGCAAGGTACAAGCCGGCGCCGGTGTGCGGCGGGGCCTTGGTGGTGAAGGACTGCTCGAAGATGCGATCAATAAAGGACGCGGCAATCCCCGTTCCGTTGTCCGCAATGCGGATATACTGCCACTCCTCGTCACGCTCCACTTTGATCGTAATCTGGGGATTCTCCACGCCCGAGACCGCCTCGATGGCGTTCGTCAGAATGTAAATGATCGCGCGGCTCAGCTCGCTGGGCATCCCCTTCCACTGACAGGTCGGATCGAGTTGCAACGACACGTTGACCCCGCTCTTGTGGAGGTCATTCTTCATCAATTCAGCCAGGTCTTCGAGCAACTGGCCGAGATACATGCCCTGCGGCTGGCGCTGGGGCTGGCTGACCATCAGGAGGCGGCGCAGGGAGTCGGTGGCCTGACGGAGGTTCAACTCCAGCATATACAACCGCTCGCGCATTCCCGCGGGCAGCCGCTCTTCGATCATCATCAACCGCACACTGCTGATCGCCGCTGTGAGGGGGCGGTTGATCTCCTGCGTCACATTGCCGGCCAGCTGTCCAAAGATCCGCTGCCACAGGGCCGCCACCAGGGCCTGCTGGATGCTGTTCATCTTCTGCGACTGGAGCGTCTGCAACTGCATCTGCCCCTCGACCTCCTCGAGATGGTTCTTGAGGTCGTCCATCATCGCCTTGATCCGCAAGGCGGACGTGGTCCGGCCCAGCAGCTCCGCCTGGTCCACGGGCTTGCCGATGTAATCGTGGCCGCCGACTTCAAAGCCCCGGGTGCGGTCCTCGCTGGCCAGATTCGCCGTCAGAAAAATGACTGGAATGTCCTTGGTCAGGTCCTTTGCCTTCAAATGCTGGCAGACCTCGTAGCCATCCATTCCCGGCATCGAAACATCCACCAGCACCAGGTCCAAGGGCTGCCGTCCGGCGATTTCCAATGCAGTGGGTCCGTCGTGAGCGGTGACGACCTCCATGCCATTATGGTGCAGGCGTGCGCGGATGACCCGCGCTGTATCCGGCGTGTCGTCCACGATGAGAACCCGTGGCTTGGTTCGGGCTACGGTCGCGGTCGCAGGGGTAGCTGTGGCGCCAGATGCTTCCATGTGAACTGTCTCAAAACACTAACGACCTCCGCAGCCAAAGGCAAGCGGACAAACGCCCGAGGTGGCCAACCGGGCCGGGCCGGGCTGAATTTTGAGGCCGATTCCATCGTCTGGCACCTTGACAACGGGAAGCGCTGGCGTTCCGGCCATGGTTATGGGAACGGATCACACCACCACTTCCGGCAACCATTGATCGAACCAACCAACTCACCCATGAAACTTCGTCATTCTCTCCCGCTCAGCCTCGGGCTGGCCGCCATCGTGGCCGTCACGAGCCTGCCCCTCGCCGCCGCCGACCTCAAGGCGGGCGACGTCGCACCTGATTTTCAACTTCAGGCCAGCGACGGCAAGACCTACAAACTCTCGGACTTCAAAGGCAAGAAGACCGTGGTGCTGGCCTGGTTTCCGAAGGCCTTCACCCCTGGCTGCACCGCCGAGTGCAAATCGTTCCACGAAAACGGCGGGGAAATCCGCAAGTTTGACGTGGCCTATTTCACCGCCAGCGTCGACAAAGTGGACGGCGAGAAAGGCAACAAGAAGTTCGCGGAATCGCTCAACGTTGATTTCCCGATCCTGAGCGATCCGACCTCAGAAACTGCCCGAGCCTATGGCGTCGTCAGCGGCGAGCGCAAGGTGGCCCAGCGCTGGACCTATTACATCGGCAAGGACGGCAAGATTCTTTTGGTCGACAAAGGCATCAAGCCACCCACCGCTGCCGCCGATGTGGCCGCCCACTTGAAGGAACTCGGAGTCGCCGCCAAATAGCGACCCGGATTCCTGCTTCCGGTCGGGGCCGCCAAAGAGAGACCAGCTCGTGCCGAAGATTAATACAGGCGTCTTGACCGGCCGATGGGTTCAGCTCGAGCCCTTGAGCGACGACCACCGCGTCGGCCTGCGCACGGCCGCCAATGATGAGCGTATCTGGGAGCAAACGCTGGTCGCCGCCCACGGAGCGCACTTCGACGGCTGGTTCAATGAGGTCATTTCCCAAAGAAATGCCCAGCGCCAGGTGCCGCTGGCCGTGCGCCGGCTGACCGATCGCGCGCTCGTCGGCAGCACCAGTTTTCTCGATCCCAACCTGCGGCACCGGCGCATCGAGATCGGCTCGACGTGGTATGTGCCCGCCGTCTGGGGCACCGTCGTCAATGCCGAATGCAAGCTGCTTCTGCTCACCTACGCCTTCGAAGTCCTCAACTTGAACCGCGTTCAGTTTGTCACGGACGCACTAAACGCCCGCTCGCAGGCGGCCATTCTCAAACTGGGCGCCGTCCGGGAAGGTGTGCTGAGATCCCATATGCTGGCTCAGGAGGGACGGATACGAGACAGCGTGGTTTTCAGCATTGTGGCGGCGGAATGGCCGGGCGTGAAGGCGGGACTGGACGCGCGGCTGGCGGCCGCAGCGTAGAATTCACCGATTCCCGATTCAGAGTGCCAGCAGCAGCTTCTTGATTTCCTTGAGCCGGCCTTTGGCGTCCTTCTTCGAGAGGCGCGGAAATTTCCCGCCCAAGGTCACGAAATCACCATTGCGCGTGAGCATCAACTTGTCGCCCCGCGTTTCCAGGCCGGAAACCGCGCGTTCCGCCGCCAGCACCTTGAGTTCGGCCACGAGCAACAGCAATTCCACCGGTGCGGGCAGCGGTCCAAAACGGTCGCGCACTTCCTTCTGCAAAGCGTCCAGTGCCGCTTTGTCACCCGCCTGCGCCAGCTTTCGATAAACATCGATGCGATGCTGGGCCTCCGGAATATATTTGAGCGGCAGGAAGGCGGCCTTGCGCACCGGGCTGGACTCAGCCGACCCGAGGTTAATTGACCCGGCGGGTTCGTCTCCTCCCAAACTCACCAGCACCTCGCGGGGAACTTCCACGTTGGACTGGGCCGTTCTCGCCCTTGCGGTTTTGCCACGCGGCTCCGCGCCACTGGTCTCTTCACCGGGATTTGACGCGAGAAAGTCGATGCTCACAGTCACGTCAACCCGTGGCCGCACTTTCTCGCCTTTGAGCGAACTGACGCTCTGCTTGAGCAACTGGCAGTAAAGATCGAAGCCCACCGCTGTGATGTGGCCGCTCTGCTGCGCGCCGAGCAGGTTGCCTGCGCCGCGGATTTCCAGGTCGCGCATGGCGATCTTGAAGCCGCTGCCGAGGGTCGAGTATTGCTTGATGGCGCTCATCCGTTTGCGCACGTCCGCCAGCAGGCTGGTATGCCGAGGGAGCAGCAGATACGCGTACGCCTGGTGCTTGTAGCGGCCCACCCGGCCGCGCAACTGATACAATTCACTCAAACCAAAACGATCCGCGCGGTCGATGATGATGGTGTTCGCGTTGGGAATATCCAAGCCGCTCTCGATGATGCTGGTGGAAAGGAGCACATCCGCCTCGCCGTTCACGAATGCCGTCATCACCCGTTCGAGATCGTCCGCGGCCATCTGGCCGTGGCCCACGACCAGGCGCGCGTTTGGCACAAGAGACGCGAGACGCAGGCGCATGGCGTCGATGGTCATCACACGGTTGTGGAGAAAGAACACCTGGCCACCCCGGTTCAACTCGCGCTGGATCGCATCACGGATGACCCGCTCGTCGTAATGCGTCACCACGGTTTCGATCGGCAGCCGGTCGTGGGGCGGCGTTTGAATCGTGCTCATGTCCCGCGCGCCGGTCAGGGCGAGATAGAGCGTCCTGGGAATCGGTGTGGCGCTCAACGTGAGCACGTCGACCAGCGCGCGCAGGCGCTTGAACTTCTCCTTGTGCAGCACGCCGAAACGCTGTTCCTCGTCAATCACCACCAAGCCCAGGTCCTTGAAGGTGACATCGTCCTGTACCAGCCGGTGCGTGCCGATGACGATGTCCACCGCGCCGGCGGCCAGTTCCGCGATCACCTTGTCCTGGTCCCGCCGCGTGCGGAAGCGCGAGAGCAATTCCACCCGCACCGGATAATCCGCCATGCGTTCACGGAAGGTGTTGAAGTGCTGTTGCGCCAGGACCGTCGTCGGCACCAGCACCGCCGCCTGCTTGCCACCCATCACGGCTTTGAACGCCGCGCGAATGGCCACCTCGGTCTTGCCATAACCGACATCGCCGCAGATGAGCCGGTCCATCGGCTTGGGCCGCTCAAGGTCGGCCTTGGCTTCATCAATGGCCCGCGCCTGGTCGGGAGTTTCCTCGTAGAGAAAGCTGCCCTCGAACTCGCGCTGCCACGGCGTGTCCGGGCCGAAGGCGTGGCCTGCCTGGGACTCGCGCTGCGCCTGGATGGCCAGCAGTTCGGCGGCGAGATCGCGCACGGCCCGTTCCGCGTGGGCTTTCGTCTTGGCCCAGCGCCCGCCGCCCAGGGTGTTGAGCGAAGGCCGGGCCTTGCCCGCGCCCACATATTTGCTGACGAGATGCGCCTCGGTGACCGGAACGTAAAGCCGGGGCGGCTGCTGCTCGGAATCACTGGCGGCGTACTGGATGACCAGGCATTCCTGCCCGGCCTCCGGATCAGCCGGCAACGGCGTCCCGCTGGCACCGTAAGGAATTTTCTTTCCCGCCAGCGGCAGCCATTTCAGCCCCTGATAGCGGCCGATGCCGTGCTGGAGATGCACCACGTAATCACCCTCGGCCAGATCGGCAAAATCAATGTCCAGCGCCGAACGGGCAGCGATGGCGTGGGGTGACTTGAGCCGGCGGGGACGTTGCACCTTGTAACGTCCGAAGATTTCCGCATCCGTGACGACGACCAGCTTCGCCTGCTCGCAAAGAAATCCCCGCGCCAATGAGCCAGCGTGCAATGACGGCTCAACTGTTTCGCCCTCCGTTAAGCCGTAATCCCTCCAAATCTCCGTGAACCGTTGGCGTTCGCCTTCATTGTTGCAAAAGACGTGGACCGCCAATCCCTGCCGCAACCAGCGATGCAGCTGGGAGAAGAACTCATGGCGCTGCGCCTCGGCAATCTGGGGTTCGGGCGCCCGCTCGCCCAACGGACGGAACGCCTCGAGCGACGCAAAACCGAGGTCCGTGTCACTGGGTGATCCGCTGCCTTCGAGGACGGTCTGAGCGGCCAACGATGGTTGGTCGAATTCACTGCTTTCGACGTCGATCGGCGGTTCATGGGCGTCCGGAACGGTGTCGGAATCACCGACTTCCAGCACGGTAATTCCCTTTTCGCGGAGCCGATCCTGAAAATCCGACCAAGGGAGGAAGAAGGCGTCGCCGTCCGGTACTTGTGCCTCGTATTGCCCGGCGTGGTCTTCGAGGGATTCCGGCTGGCTCAGCAGGAAGAGGGAATCCGCCGGCAGATAATCAATCAGTGTGGCCAGTTTCGTGCCGTCGGTCTCCGTCAGCCGCTTCAGAATTCCCAATTCTCCGGCAGGCGGCAAAACCACCGTTTCGATCTCGTCCCGCGAAATTTGCGTCAGCGGATCGAACTGCCGGATTGATTCGAGTTCGTCGCCAAAAAATTCGAGGCGAGCGGGCCACGGGCTGGTCAACGGAAAGACATCGAGGATGCCGCCGCGCAGGGCGATCTCTCCCTTCTGGGTCACCTGCGCTTCCGGCTCGTACCCCTGCGCCTCCAGCCATTCAATCAAGTCGAGCGGCTCGAACCGGTCGCCGCGCCTGAGTGTGCGGGTGCCCGCCTCAATGGCGCCCGGCGGAAACGTCCGCTGTAACAAGGCCGCCACGCTGGCGACGATCACGGGCGCGGCGGGAGATTTGGCGGTGGTGTCCGCGCCTTTCCATTTCGTCAGCGCCACCAGCGTCTCCAACCGTTCGCTCACCACATCGGCATGTGGCAGCTTGGACTCGTGCGGAAGGATTTCCCAATCCGGGTAGAACAGCGGCCGATGGGGTGCGGGCAGGACCGTCGGGCGAACCGTTGCCCGCGGCGCCGCAGCCCCGGGCAAAGGCAGGGCAAACCACGTCTCCAAATCCTGTTGAAAGGATTCCTGCGTCTTCAAGTTGTCCGCCACCATCACGATCGGGCGGTGGGGAAACCAATGATGCGCCAGCGCGGCGAGGAACGGGTGTGCTGCCCGGGGCGCACCGGGACACGACAATGCGCCGCCCGTCTCCAGTCGTCGTCGCAGGGACTGCGCCGCGGGAGATTGCGACACGGTGGCGAAAATACCGCCGGCCTCTGCATTTAACCGGCTCTGCGCCAAGCGCGGAACGCTCGCACACGTCCCCGGCTTCGCCAAGTTGGAAGTTTAATACCAAAGGTGCGCCCTCTGGAATCGGAGCAAGTCGCCCAAGAGAACCAGAATCGAAAACGATTGGGAACGGAGCGAGGCGAGGGCGATCCGATCGGGCTCCTTCCCGTCATCGCTGCTGCGCCAGAAGATCCGCCACCGCCTGGACGATTTCTCCCATCGAGAAGGGCTTGGCCATGCTCCGGTGGGCGCCGACTTTTTCGGCCATCCG
>Ga0206919_1199_pt1 | contig 13634 bp, 14 predicted proteins | sample Alteio_BWOrgHeat_67_FD_152962 | JGI IMG/M metagenome (GOLD analysis project Ga0206919, IMG submission 152962) | Enriched cells from forest soil in Barre Woods Harvard Forest LTER site, Petersham, Massachusetts, United States -... | ecosystem: Environmental > Terrestrial > Soil > Temperate forest >... | reverse complement strand
AGCGTTCTTCGTGCTGTGAAGCGGGAGGGTAACCAACCGTGGAGCGCGCAGAAGTGAGGATGCAGACATGAGTAGCGATAAGATCAGTTTAACTCTGATCCGCCGTAAGCCCAAGGTTTCCTGGGGAAGGTTCGTCCTCCCAGGGTTAGTCGGGAACTAAGTCGAGGCCGGAAGGCGTAGATGATGTCAAGCAGGTTCAATATTCCTGCACCACCGACATTTAACCCAGAGTAACGCATGAGTAGAGAAGAGCTAGGTGTTGAACGTCCTAGTGCCGCAAGGCGATCTGAGGAAGCAATTCTGAGGGAATTCTTTGACACTTGTGCCAAGAAAAGCTCTGGCGTATACTAAGGTGCCCGTACCGCAAACCGACACAGGTGGGCGAGTCGAATAGACTAAGGCGCGTGAGTGAAACCTCTTTAAGGAACTCGGCAAGTTAACCCCGTAACTTCGGAAGAAGGGGTGCCGTCGCAAGACGGTTTCAATAAATTGCGTCAACCGACTGTTTAACAAAAACACAGCTCTGTGCTAAGTCGCAAGACGATGTATACGGAGTGACACGTGACCAATGCTGGAAGATTACGGTAAGTTGTTAGCCGCAAGGCGAGGCTCCGAGCCCAAGTCCCAGTGAATGTCGGCCGTAACTATAACGGTCCTAAGGTAGCGAAATTCCTTGTCGGGTAAGTTCCGACCTGCACGAATCGTGTAACGAGTTGACGACTGTCTCAAAGAGGAGCTCAGCGAATTTGTAATGGCGGTGAAGATGCCGCCTTCCTGCAGTAGGACGGAAAGACCCTATGCACCTTTACTGTAAGCTGCTACTGGATTTTCGGTTAGGATACTTAGCGTAAGTGGGAGGCTTCGAAGTGCTGATTTCGGTCAGCGCAGAGCCGACAATGAAACACCACCTTTTTTAACTGGAGATTCTAACCCTGTGCTTTATAACAAGCCGGGGAACAATGACAGCAGGTCAGTTTGACTGGGGCGGTTTCCTCCAAAAGAGTAACGGAGGAGCACTAAGGTTGGCTCAGCATGGTTGGTAATCATGCGACGAGTGTATGGATAGAAGCCAGCTTAACTGTGAGACTTACAAGTCGAACAGATACGAAAGTAGGTCCAAGTGATCCGGTGGTAGAATGTGGAATTGCCATCGCTCAACGGACAAAAGGTACGCTAGGGATAACAGGCTGATCGCGCCCAAGAGTTCATATCGACGGCGCGGTTTGGCACCTCGATGTCGGCTCATCGCATCCTGGGGCTGGAGAAGGTCCCAAGGGTCCGGCTGTTCGCCGGTTAAAGCGGTACGCGAGCTGGGTTCAGAACGTCGTGAGACAGTTCGGTCCTTATCCACTGTGGGCGTAGGAGATTTGAAGGGTTCATTCCTTAGTACGAGAGGACCGGGAATGACGAACCTCTGGTGTTCCAGTTGTGACGTCAGTCGCAGCGCTGGGTAGCTATGTTCGGAAAGGATAAGCGCTGAAAGCATCTAAGCGCCAAGCCTATCCTAAGATGAGATCTCCCAACTAAGGTCGAGGTAGACCACCTCGTTGATAGGACGCAAGTGTAAATGCAGTAATGCATGAGCTAAGCGTTACTAATTACCTGATTGGCTTAAATATCTCGCATAAAATAAAGGAAATCTGTCTCTCCATTTAGTCTGTAGTTTCCAGGGAACAATTTGTTCTTTGATCGGTTTTTGTTAGTTGGCATCGTGCCGACTGGCAGAAGCCTCTGGTAGTTAGAAGGTGTCATCAGAGACACTGGCAACTGTGGCCCCACGCGTAAGCGTTCGCCCCGTGGCTGGCACTCTGGTGATCCCGAGACGTGGAACCACCCGTTCCCATCCCGAACACGGAAGTGAAACATGTCTTTGCCGATGGTAGTGCTTCTATAGGCTGCGCGAGAGTAGGTAATTGCCAGGTTCATGACCCCGTTGGAGCGAAAGCTCCGACGGGGTTTTTTATTTTCCCCAGTGGAGGGCGCATCCTCCGTGTGCGCCGACGATTCGGGGGATTGGGATTTCCCCCGCAGATTTCACTGATTTACGCAGATCTTTGAGGTTTTTGGTCGTGGGCCGGAAAAGTGGGTAATACCAGTTATGAAAAGGTTTTTGACTATACGAAGTCGCTGTTTCAGCAGAACTCAGAAACGAGCTGAACATCAAAAAGCAGGCTGCGTAGCACAAGAAGTCCAGCGAAGGAGGCAAAAAGTCAGCCGCAAAGCGTTGTAGAAAAGGGAGTCAGCACTCGAAAAAAGATGACTTCTGAGCAAATTCCAGAGGCGAAGCAATTGGTTGCTGATTTCAAGCCTATTCAGGCATCAAGTTCCTCTCCATCTGTCTCCGATAGAAACGTAACCTCACTGTTATTTTCCACACGAAGATAAGAGATCCCAAATCCTCAACAAAGTAATCAATATGAAATTGAAATATCTTGCCCTCGTACTTCTAACCATCGGCATGGTGGCAACTTGTCCTGCAATCGCCGATAACAGGCCTGCTACTCCCCCAACTATTGTCCCACCAACGACTACGCCACCGGTCGATTCGTTTAGTTTCTGCTTTGTCTGCAAAGTTCTTCTGAACCCGCCTACCACCGGCATAATAGGCCAGTTGGTACATCGGCTTGCCGCGATTTACAGAACGATAAAGTTTGATTGTTTGCTTACCATTTGAGATTTCTGTAGCCATGTTATTATATGGCGGGATGTCAACCAAACGTAATTGCTATGAAAACTGCTATGCAGAACTCCATTGCTTACGTAAGTAACTGTAGTATCAACACTTGTGTCTTGGCCACCGCACTCCAAAAAAGGGTGTTTTGAATACTCTCATTATCGGATGTGGATATCTTGGTCAGGCACTGGCTCAATCATGGTTGGGCCAATCAATCCCCGTCACTGGCTGGGTTCGAACTGAAACTGCGGTCCCGGATCTGAACGCCCTGGGGGTTCATCCTTTCATTGGTGATGTGGCCAGTGTTGCCGATTGGTCAAGGATTGAAAATTTTTTTGATCTAGTTGTCTATTGTCCGTCTTCCAACCGGGGTGGCGTAGAGGCTTATCGGTCGGTATTTGTGGAAGGCCTTTGCCTCGCCCTACAGAAGCTTCCATCTTCGCAGCTGCTCTTTATCTCCTCCACTTCGGTTTATGGACAAGATGATGGATCTCTCGTCGATGAGCAGTCTCCGGCGGAACCCACTTCTCAAACTAGTCGGATACTGAGAGAGGCAGAGGAGATAGGCTTTCGAGCTGGAGCCATTATTTTGCGTGTGGCGGGAATCTATGGCCCTGGACGAGGAGTCCTTGTTCGCAAGTTTTTGGATGGACAGGCAGTTATTGAAGGGGATGGTTCCCGATGGATGAACCAGATTCATCGGGATGACGTTATCTCAGCCATTCAGACACTTGTTCAGCATGGTCGGAGAGGCGAGGTTTATAACATTTGCGATAATGTCCCTTCCTCACACCTGGAGTTTTATCAGTGGCTGGCCAATCGCTACCAACTTCCACTGCCTCCCTTCGGCCCACCCAACATACATCGTAAGCGGGGTACCACTAATAAACGGGTGCAAAATGCAAAGTTAAGGTCCTTGGGCTGGAGTCCACAATATCCAGATTTTAGGGAGGGATTGAGGTCCACCTCAAATCTTTAATCTCGGATTTCGAGTTTAATCCCACTTAAAATCATGCGGTTTCTATGTGAAACCAAAAACCCTCGGCAATCTGGGGGAAGCAGCTTTTTCAACAGACTCCCAAACCAATCGGAGATTGACCCTCCGGGCATCACATTGCTAGATTCCTCGAAATTCAAAATATGATGTTTAAAAATCGAGTTTTAAAATCCCTCAATCTGCGTAAATCAGCGAAATCTGCGGGAAAAACTAGTTTTTTGGTCTGAGGCGATGCCTCGTTAGACTACATGGCTTGAAGACGTTAACACTTTTCTCAGGAGTCCTGATCTTGTTATCCGCCATGGTCGGACTACAGGCCAAGCCAGTCGTGGAGCTTGGGATCGATGTTCTGGCTGGCAACCAATTCAAAGGATTGGAAGGAAAACGACTCGGATTGATCACCAACCAAACGGGGGTCAATGCAGCTGGGGTTTCAACAATTGATGTCCTTCGCGCGAATAAAGATCTGAATCTCGTGGCGCTTTTCGCTCCCGAACATGGTCTTTACGGTGCCGAGGCGGCAGGGGATGACGTCGCTACCATAGTCGATCCTCGTACCAATCTCCCCGTATATTCTCTTTTCGGCTCCACTCGTAAACCGACTCAGGAGATGCTCAAAAATATTGATGTCCTGATCTATGACCTTCAGGACATTGGCTGTCGAAGCTACACGTATATCAGCACGTTAGGTTTAGCCATGGAAGCTGCGGGCGAAGCGAAGAAGGAGTTTTATGTTCTGGATCGACCCAATCCCCTAAGTGGAAACAGGGTAGAGGGTATGCCACTCGATCCCAAATATCGATCTTTTGTTGGAGAATGGGAGGTTCCTTTCGTTCACGGACTCACGGTTGGAGAGCTGGCTTATATGATCCATGGCGAAAACTGGATTAATAATCGACCCAAATTGACTGTAGTGCCGATGCGTGGGTGGACGCGTTCCATGCACTGGCCTGATACCGGACTGTGGTGGGTACCGACCTCTCCCCATATTCCAACGGTCGAGTCGGCTTATAACTATCCAACAACCGGTCTTATTGGGGATGTGGTTCTGATAAATAATGGTGTGGGATACACCTTACCTTTCTCATTGGTTGGTGCACCGGGGGTGGATGCCTATTCATTAACCGCCTCTCTAAATGCCAGGAACCTGGCCGGATTTTTCTTTAGACCTTGTTCCTATCGCCCCTTTTATACGCCAGCTGAAGGGAAATTAATGTGTGGTGTGCAAATTTATTATGCAAACATTGCCGATACTAATCTTTGCAATTGTGCAATGTTCCTACTGGAGGAATTCCGTCATCGACTAGGACCAGACATTTTCGATAAAATGAGTGCGGACCAGTCCAGTATGTTTGTGAAGGAATGCGGGGGGCCAACGATCATGGAACATTTTCGTGCAGGCAAGCCGGCGTCCGAAATTATTCAGAGTTGGGAGCCTTACTTGCAAGATTTTCGGTCGCATCGGGCTAAATATTTACTATATAAATGAACCGTCATTCATGTTAGTCTCCCCGCGATACTATGAGTGAACCGACTGTGGCACAAGCGAGTCCGACTTTTCATATTGTGTTTAACAATACGAGTGCCGCTGAACTCACGGCTCTTCCTAAGCCTCTGCAGCTCGAAGTGATGTCCTCCTTTAATCTATCGGCCAAGGATCTTATCAAATCGGATAACGAAAAATTTGGTCGATTGGAAAGGGAGGGCAGGGAACTCTTTCGGCTTCGGGCGAACGACTACCGGATTTATTTCGAACAAACATCGAAGGGTATTGAGGTACATCGCATCCTTCACAAGAATACTCTGACAGACTTTCTTTTCCGATCGGACCTCCCGGTGGTCGAGGATGAAGAATTGCAGAAAAACCCAAAGTTTTGGAAATTGATTGATGATCGGTAAACTTAAAGAACTGTCCCTCCGGGCTGATTTTTGGCTCCAGTTTCGAAAGGGTGGAACCTTTAAATGGATTCTCCTGATCGCGGTGTTTTTTCACCTACTGGTACTCTGGGCATTGCGGGATTTTCCACTCTATCATAAGCAGATAGCGAAGTCGGTGCCTTCTCCTGTGGCAAACTTTTATGCCGAGTATGTGCCTGAAGAGAGGCACGGGAATCTTGTCCAGCCTGCCGAACAACAATACAGCGTCAGCACGAATCTCGTTGAGAGGTCCCCGCAATCCAAGGTCGGACTCATGCCGTCCACGGTTCCTCACACCCTCCCGACATCTGCCCCTGTGACCTCCCAACCCTTACTTTCCGTCTCGCCACCTCTCTCTCTTGCTGCCAACAGATCCGATGAATCTGCAACAGGAGTAAATCGCGCAGGCGAAGTCTCGCTGTTTAATCTCAATATCCCATCGCAAAGAGTGGTCTATCTCATCGATTTCTCCGGTAGCATGTGGAGAAAGTTTGATTCCCGCACCCGTGTGGAGGTTGCTTGTGATGAGGTGCGCAAGTCCATCCGCGCTCTGTCTCCCGAAATCCAATTCAATATTGTGGTTTTTGCGGATCGTGCCGTGAACTTTCAACCTAAGCTTATTACCGCCGACGACGATGGTAAGAAGCGTGCTCAATCATTCCTGGATAATGTGCCCGACCAGCCGGGAGCCACCGACATGTTGGCTGGCTTACAGCAAGCCATTTCCATGCGACCTGATAGCGTGGTTCTTATTACCGATGGGATGGCCAATATCCCCGAGTGGAGGGTTTTTGAAAGGGTCCGAGAATTGGAGAAAATGGTGGTCACACCGCCGAAACTCTACGCCGTGGGTTTGATCGATCCCTCCGATACCGATAGTATTTCGCTTCTTCAAAAATTGACCACCGTGAATGGAGGATCATTCATCCCCTATACTGCAGCTGCGAACGCCGCGCAGCCCTGATTTCGCTAAATTTTTGGGGGCATAGGGAGGCGGAATTTACCCGCAGATTTCGCAGATTGGCGCCGATGAGGTATTTACAAAAGAAACTGAATTAAAATGTTTTCACCCAGCGGGTGGCGTCAACATGTCATATGAATTTCCGTAACATCTTGATTTGTGTAAATCTGTGTAATCTGCGGTTAATGCAGCTGCGTTTTTTAGGTTTATCTGCGCTCAACCTCGGAATTCGGATTTAACCAAAGAATATCCCCGTCTTCTTCTTTTCTCGCCTTTTCTGAGGAAATTTATTTCTTTATCCAGACTGTTGCCTCCGCATAGCTCCATTGAAATTTGCGGGCGTGCTCTCGGATGGTAAATGGCATCTCTTTTTTCTGGTGCAACGTGAAGTGCGGGGACAGATGCATCTGGATAAAGTCGAAGGTTAATCCTGTCGGCCATTTTTGTCGCGGGGTGAACTCCTCCAGCCAGGTATAGGGAGAGGCTAAAATGAGCTGGCCTCCTGGACGGGTGAGTCGGGTAAGGATTTGTAGGAGACAGGCCGGTTCGAAGACTCGATCAAGAAGGTTGGCAGCCAGAACACAGTCGAATACACCCCAGAGGGGATTTGGATCCAGGGCGTCTCCTTGGACGAAATGAACTTTCTCACTCGGCAACTCGGGCGATAGATGAAATTCCATCTCTTGGGTGAGAACCCCCTCCATGGGCACCTGGCAGGTTATGGACCTTTGTCTCTGAATACGTCGAGCGGCTGTGATAAATGCGCGTGAGTAATCTACAGCCACGACCTCCTCAAAGAACTTCGCTAATTCAAAAGCACTCCGACCAACTGAACACCCTAAATCCAGCGCTCTCTCACGACGGGCAAGGCGATCAATGTCCAGGCATTCGGTCACACAACGCACTGGAAAATGTAAACCACTCGAAGGGACATCCCCATGGGGGAGCTGTTGTTGGGCCGTTCCATAATGGAACAAAAGATATTGTGCGACAAGAGAGGGACTCTCGTAGGGATTCGTGTTCATCGCCATGGAATATATATTAAACAAGGCTTGTCTCAGACTGAAACCTGGCCCAAAACCTGATTTTTAAACGCTTTATTTTCCTTTTCAAGGAATCTAGGCAGTTTTCATCGAATTAAACAGCAAGAATCGAGTGCACAAGAATCGCATGCTGTACTGAGCGTGCAGATGGCATGATTTAAAGTTAGTTGTGTTTTAGTATCTTTATGATATCATGGCATTGTGCCGCGTAAGATACGTCAACTTATGGCCGAGCTTGAGAATGCAGGTTTTATCAACCGTGGGGGTAAAGGTAGTCATCGGAACTATAAACACCCTAAAGGACAGAGGGTGACGCTGTCGGGTAAGCCCGGCGATGATGCCCATTATTATCAGGAGAAGGAAGTGAAACACAAAATTCAGGAAACGCTTAAATGAAAAAAATTAAAGCCAGTGATTACATCAAAGTCGTGGAATGGAGTGAAAAGGACGGCCGTTTTATCGGGAGCGCTCCGCCGCTCATCGGCCCCTGTTGTCACGGGAAAACAGAGGAGGTTGTTTACCGCCAACTTAAAGAGATTGTTGCAGAGTGGGTGGACCTTTATCATAGGGAGGGTCAGGCACTTCCAAAAACAAGCACTGGCAAAGATTACAGTGGAAGGTTTGTCCTGCGTGTCGGCTCGGAATTGCATCGCCTTCTGACAGTGCGCGCTTTGCAAGAAGGGGATAGTCTCAACAACTATTGTGCCCAGCTCCTGAAAAGGGTTTCCATGAGCTCCCTGTAAAAGAAACATTTTGGTGAGTGGGCAGGTGGGTGCGGGTAAAAAGCCTTTCCGTACCCTGTGCCCCGATAAGTGGGCGTATACGGAGATCCACCCTCCACTTAACGCTCATTTTCTTAGATTCCCGGTCGGCGGATCTTCCATTCATTAACTAGCCCTCTGGGAATTTCCAGGAGGAAACGGGAAGGGTTCTGATAGGACTCACTATAGCCAGCACTGGCGCGGATGACGGGGTAAGTGAGATAGAGTTCATCGCGGGCCCTGGTAACAGCAACGTAGAATAGACGCCGTTCCTCCTCCTCGCCGTCAACCGATTCCACGGCGCGGGATGAGGGGAACATCCCATCGCAGAGCATGATGACAAAAACAATTTTCCATTCCAGACCCTTGGCCTGGTGAATGGTGCTGAGTCGGACCGCTAGAACATTATCCTCCCGACGGTTCCTGCCGGAAGGGCTGGTGTCGTCGGTATTGCTCAGGAGGCTGAGTTGGGCAAGAAACTCGTCGGTGGTCTCAAATTGTTCGGAAAAGGCACGAAGCTGGTTCAAATCCTCCAGACGATTCTGATAATTTGTGAACTGCGATTTCATGTAGTCCTCATAACTCGCCTCAAGAATGAGATGAATCTGTTCCGAGGTCTTGTTTTTGAGCTCCGAGGCATTCAGCTGGCGGTGAGTCTCTGCAAATTGCTTCCAGGGAATCTCCGCTTTGGATGGGGGGACAATTCGATCGAGAGGAGTGCCATCACGGAATTTTCCCCAGAGTTTATCAGAGGTTTTGTCACCAATTCCCGGGATCATTTTTACGAGACGTTTGAATGCGATTTCATCTTTTGGGTTGATATTCAGCTTAAGTCCAGCGCAGACATCCTTGACATGTGCTTGTTCAAAAAAACGCAGACCGCTGGTAATCTGAAAAGGAATTTGACTTCGGGTCAGTTCCATCTGCAGTTCCATGGCGTGGTAGTGGGAACGATATAGAACGGCAATCTCACTTGGAGAGACGCTTTCCTCTTCAATCAGCTCACGGATTCGTTGCGCAATAAAGGCCGATTGGACGTTGGCATCTCCCAGGCAAACCAAAGCTGGCTTTGGTCCCTCATGTTCGCCACGTACTGCCACGAGTTCCTTGGGGAACTGCTGGGTATTGGCGGCGATGGCGGCGTTGGCCAGATCAAGAATCTGAGGGGTGCTGCGGTAGTTTGACCGGATATAAATTGTCTGAGTTCCCGGATAACGATCGGGAAAGGAGAGGATATTTCGGAAATTGGCTCCCCGCCAGGAATAGATGCATTGGGCGTCGTCACCAACCACCATGACCTGTTTATGTGCACCCCCCAGAGTATCGATGAAACGAGCCTGTACGGTGTTGGTATCCTGGTACTCGTCGACTAAGATATGTTGAAAGTGGCTTTGATAGTGCTCTCGCAGAGATGCCTCCTGATCAAGAAGGCTCAGGGTGTTGATGAGTAAATCATCGTAGTCCATAAAATTGGCTGCCCGTTTTCGATCCCGGAAGAGTGACCGGATCCGCTGCAACGGCTCTTGATATTCCGAAAGCCAGGGGTAATCGGTTTCAATGAGCTGTTTGAGTGAAACATCCTTGTTGGCCGCCAAGCTGATAACATCCAAAGCTACTCGGGGTTTTGGGAAATCCTTATTCTTGGGGTCGACACCCGCATCGGGGTAACAGGCCTTGGCGAGATCTTCCGTATCGTCGCTATCCAATATGGTGAAATCGAGTCCATATCCCAGCACATTGGCATGACGACGAAGCAACCGATTGCAGAGGCTGTGGAAGGTTCCTCCCCAAATTCGGGAGATATCATGTGGAAGAAGGTTGGAAACCCGATCGATCATTTCTCGGGAGGCTTTGTTGGTAAAAGTGGCTAGGAGAATGTTTTCCGGTTCCACACCATTTTCGATCAGATAGGCCACCCGGTAGGTGAGGGTCCGGGTTTTGCCGCTCCCCGCGCCAGCAATAATCAGAAGTGGGCCGGGCGTAGCCGTGACAGCAGAATATTGATCCTCATTTAGCTCCGATCGGTAATCGATCATGCGAGAGGGCGCGGAGGGGAGGGAATCAAGAACGTAATCCATAGAGCTTGAAATGGATTGTTTCTTTCCCGTATCCCGTCGTCAATCCATCTTTCCCCAATTTCAATCTTTGACAAATGCCCGATAATTCCATCAGTTAGTAATTATGCTAGCCACCGCCATCACCGCTGCCCGTGCCGCCGGGGAGACGTTGCGCCGAACTTTCGGTCACGTTGTTAAAATCAATGAGTCGACTCCGCACGATCTCAAGATTCAGGCTGACCTGGATGCCCAGGCACAGATCACCCGGATTATTCTCGAACAATTCCCCGATCATAAAATTCTCGGTGAGGAAGGTTGTTCGGGAAATCCAAATGCTGAAATCGAATGGGTGGTCGACCCAATCGATGGCACGCTTAACTTCGCCTATGGGATGCCTCATTTCTGTGTTTCCATTGCTGCACGGGATCGACAGAAAACTTTGGTCGGAGTTATTTATGATCCCATGCGGGAGGAACTCTTTAGCGCTTCTCATGATGGTGAGGCGGAATTGAACTGCCAACCGATCTTCGTCAGTCAACGCAAGGATCTAAAAGACTGTGTCTTCGTTATTGGCTTCGCCAAGTCTCAAGAAACGATTTCAAGGGGACTGAAGTTGTACGAGTTCTATGCTCCGAAATTAAAAAAACTCCGAATGATGGGCTCGGCTGCTCTCGATATTGCTTACGTGGCATCGGGCCGAATTGATGCTTATATGGAGAGCACCATACAAATCTGGGACGTCGCAGCTGGCAACCTGATTCTGCAACGAGCAGGCGGTCGAGTTGATTTAGAACTCAATCCCGACGGTCAATCATACCGCATCGTGGCCCAGAGTGGTCATCATCAGATCGCCTTGCCGTAATACTAGCTTGTAAACACAAGCATCCTATGGAGATGCAATAAAGTGGAGGGCGAATCTCCGTATGCGCCCTAATTGGATTCCGCCCGTTCCCTATTCCTAATTGATAATTGAAATGCCCCCCATGCCCCAACAAGTGGGCGCATACGGAGATTCGCCCTCCACTTAGAAGAAAATAATCTGTGAAGATCTGTGTAATCTGTGGATAAAAATGGCTTTCGGTCTTTCCCCTTTCTCAGAACTGGGGTTAATATGGATGTGTGAGTTTCCGGATTGGTACTGTCTCGCTCTCTTCCAACCTGATCCTGTCGCCTCTGGCAGGTTACACCAACCTGCCCATGAGACGGGTAATCCGAGAGCTGGGCGGAGTTGGATTGTGCGTAACGGATCTAGTGAACGCGCGCTCGCTGATCGAGAAAAATCCAACGGCGATGAAGCTGGTTGAAACGTGTGCGGAGGATTTCCCCCTTTCTATTCAATTATTTGGCTCGGTACCCGAGGAAATGGTAGCTGCCGCCGAGATGGTCGAGGCGATGGGGATCGCTCTGATCGATGTGAATATGGGGTGTCCTGTCAGAAAAGTATGCAAGGTCGGAGGAGGTTCAGCGATGATGACTGAGATTGATCGGACGACGGCGCTAATCAAAAAAATGGTGGACTCCGTGAAGATCCCGGTGACTTGTAAAATGAGACTTGGATGGGACGACGAAAATCTGACCGCACCGGACTTGGCCCGAGCCTTGGAGGATGTTGGGGTGGCAGCGATCATGGTTCATGGACGAACGCGGGAACAGGGATTCGATGGCCCGGTGAATCTCGCGGGGATCCGTGCGGTAGCTCAAGCTGTACGATATATTCCGGTCATTGGAAACGGGGATGTGACCACTCCTCTTGCCGCGAAGCGGATGGTTGAGGAAACGGGATGTACCGGAGTAAGTATTGGACGGGGGGCTTTTTATAATCCATGGATTTTTGCCCATACAAAGCATTACCTTGAAACGGGGGAACTCCTTCCCGAACCGACCTTTGAGAAGCGGATGCAGGTTCTCCGACGGCATCTTGATCTGATGGTGCAGGTTTTTGGAGAGTCACACGGGTGTCGATTATTTCGTAAGGTAGCTCCGTGGTACGCCAAACGCTTTGGACCTTGCTCCGTTTTTAACCGTCGCATCGTTCGACTATCGAGCCTCGCAGAGTTTGAAGAGATCCTATCCGAGTATCTTTCCTGGAGGATTCAATTTCTTGACGAAGAAGGTGAATTGCTTCCGAAATACCGACCAGGAGCGATGGAACAAAACTTTATTGATCAGGAATATTCCGAGATCCCCGCAGTCCTCAAAAGATCTCACATCCCAGTTCCTACCGGACCTCAGGAGTGGTGGTAGCTCCTTCAGTCTATAGAGTGGCGCATCTCCTGTGCGCCCTAGATACTGGTATTAGAGGGGGGCGGGTTTTGAGGCTTGCGCGGGATGAGGTCACGCCATAAGTTTCCCGTACGGCATGATACAAAGCTCGATCAACGGCACTTCTGTTCAAATACAGGAAGGTCCATCGCCTGTTATACCGCCGGAGGTGGCAAAGGTAAACATCAAGGTGCGGGATGAGTTGAACCTGGCGTTGCCAATGGAGATCGAACAGATCTGGCAGCGTGCGCAAAATTTAATAGATGAACAGGGACTCCACGTGGGGATGACGCGGGAAGTGTCCCAGAAGGAAAAAAAATTACCAATCGATCTATTTCCCTATGCCATCGCCGCTGAGGAGTGGGCTCGTTTGCAAAATGGGGTGACGCAGCGAGTCAAGGCATGGAACTGTTTTTTACAGGATATTTACAGTTCGCAGGAAATTTTCAAAGCTGGGGTCATCCCCTTTGAGTTGATCTACGAAGATCCCCGTTATCAACGAGCCTGCGTAAATGTTCCTGTGATGAAGAATCTTCACCTAAACGTCATGGCGGTGGATTTGTTACGCGATCAAAAAGGCGGATGGATGGTGCTTGAGGATCACATTGCCAATCCAACTGGTGCTGCTTACGCCATCCAGATTCGGCGGGTACTAAGCCAGGTGTGTCCTGAGTTGATGGAAGGTCTTTCCATTGCTCCCATTCATCAGTACCCAACCCAACTCCTGGAAACCCTCCAATATGTAGCCCCGAATGGAGCCTCCAACGCGCGCGTCGTGTTGCTTACTCCAGGTATTGAAGACGAGACTTTCTACGATCATTCGTTACTCGCCCGACAAATGGGTATTCCTCTCGTGCAGGCGGGAGACCTAACGGTGATGGATGGAGAACCGTACCTGAAAACAATTACCGGATTGGAGCGGGTGGATGTGATTTATCGACGTACTCGAACAGATTGGGTCG
>Ga0206919_1198_pt1 | contig 13679 bp, 12 predicted proteins | sample Alteio_BWOrgHeat_67_FD_152962 | JGI IMG/M metagenome (GOLD analysis project Ga0206919, IMG submission 152962) | Enriched cells from forest soil in Barre Woods Harvard Forest LTER site, Petersham, Massachusetts, United States -... | ecosystem: Environmental > Terrestrial > Soil > Temperate forest >... | reverse complement strand
CTGGAAATGGAGCAGGGGCAGGCGGCGTCGCGGAAGCGGATTGAAACGCAGTTGCTGCACTTCGACGGACGCGCGTGGAATGCCTACACTTATCGGTGGAATGCGATGCAAACCGATGCCGATCTGGTGCCGCGCGAGGGCGTCAAGGAACAATTCACCGTCAGTGATCCCGCCGCGCCGGGAGGCCACCGGGTGGTGCCGTGGCGTTTCGCCAGCGCGGGGGAATGCTTCCGCTGTCACAACGCGTGGGCGGGCGAGACGCTGTCGTTCAACTGGCTCGAACTGAACACGCCGGGCGAGGTCTCGGAACTCACGCGGCTTGAAAGATTCGGCGTCCTGCGGGTGAAGAATCCGCCCAAGCCGTTGCCACGCCTCGCCAATCCCTACGACGCCAGCTTCGCCGTCGATGAGCGGGCGCGGTCGTGGCTGCACGTCAATTGCGGCACGTGTCATCGCTTTGGCGCGGGCAGCGGTGTGCCGTCCTTTTTCAACTTCGACCAGGCGCCCGAGAAGGCGCGCGCCTTTGATGTTCCGCCGACGCGGGGCGCGTTTGGCATCACAGGCGCGCAGGTCATTGCGTCGGGCGATCCGTACCGCTCGGCGCTGTTCTACCGCATCAACACCGAGGGAGCGGGACGCATGCCGCACATCGGCTCGCGCCTGGCGGACGAGGCGGGCATCGCGCTGTTGCGGGACTGGATTCGCTCGCTGCCGGCCAAAGCGGACGCCGGCCCCGACGCGACGGCGGCAGCGAAACTGGCCACGGAAAACCGGTCCGCCATCGCCCTCTGCCGCACGCCGGCTTCCGCCATGGCGGTGGCAAAACTGCTGGCCACCACCAGCGGGGCTTTGGCGCTGCTGGATGAAACCATGTCCGGCTCACCCGACTTTCGCCGGCAGGCGGCCACGGCCGCCGCGGCGCAGACGAATTCCATCATCCGCGATCTGTTCCAGCGGCTGCTCCCGCCGGAGGAGCGCCGGCAGACGCTCGGGAGCGATTTTGATCCGAAGCTGGTCCTGGCGCTCAAGGGCGACGCCGCGCGTGGCCGCGCGCTCTTTCACCAGGACGGTGGCGCTCAATGCGGCCGGTGTCACCGGGTCGCGGGCGAGGGCCGCAATTTCGGGCCTGACCTGACTGACGTCCTCCGCAAATACAACCGGGCGCAAATCCTGGAGCAGATCGTCCAGCCGTCGAAAGTGATCGCCCCCGAGTTCAAGACGGTGATGGTGACACTGCGCAACGACACGGAATTGACGGGCTTTGTGCTGAATCGCACGGCCAGTGAATGGTTGCTGCGCGATGAGAACCTGGTGGAACATCGCATCGCGACGGCTGAGATCCGTGAGTCGCGCGAGTCGGCGTTGTCCGCCATGCCGGAGGGCTTGCTGGCGCCGTTGACGGCGCAGGAGGCGGCGGATTTGGTGGAGTATCTGGCGAGGAGGCGGTGACCGGTGGACCGGTAATCAGTGATCAGTTGGGCAAGTAATCGGTGGCGATTTGATCCGTTTTGACAAAGGGGGTTGACACCAAGGCCGGGGATGATGACCGCGAAAAAACGCAAAAATCGCAAAATGGGAAGCCGATTGAACCACGCGAAAAGACGGGAAATTTTGCCGCAAGGAATCCTCGCTTCGCCGGGGCGCTTCCGCCTCCGCTAAAGCTACGGCAGGACAAGTCGGAGGACAGGCGCGGAGGACGCAAAGATCGGAGGAAACCAGAAGGGGGATTGGATTCAACAGGAGCAAACCGAGGGAACAGAGACTGGACACGAATTTCACCAATTTGGCGCGAATTTGCGGGACAAGAACCAGCGGGGAGAACAGAAGGGAACGAAGAATGGAGGTGAGAATTATTGGGAAATGGGACAGGAACATGTGAATTGCCGACCTTGGGTTTTGCTAAGCGATCGAACCGCTCGCAGATTGAAAGATGTTCCGGTACAGCCGTCGTGCATTGTGTGCAACCTCATCGAAAGTCAAAACTTGGACGGTCGATGAATTCAGGTTGAATCGATGAAGCTTTTGACGTTGACGCTTGGAAAACACGCTCGCGTTTCCGATGATCAAAAGGCCTTTTGGGGACGTAATCTCCGGCAAAACACTCCGCGCGTATTCACCGTGGGAGTCAATCCATTCCTGAAAATCGAGCACCTGTCCGAGAGCGTGTGAAAATTTTGCAGAAAAATCATTTCCCGCTGTGAATACCCCATCCTGTGGCTTTTCAATCTCCACGAGAACATAGTGGCTGTCGAGACGCCGGATGACGAAGTCAGTGACATATTCTGATCCCAGCCGGTGTTTGGAGATCACCTCGGACGCCAAGGGATCAAGAAAGACTGGATTGTCCGCCAGAAACCTCTGGTATATTTCTTCTGGCGCGTTTCGATTTAGCAGGGTTTCGAATTCGCCAATTAGCCCCTCAGAGATTCGGATTCTCCCTTTGGCAAACACATCAAATACACGGGACCGAAACCGGCGCTTTTCCTCTCCAGAAGCCCCAAACGACGACAGGCTTTGGTTGTCTAGGAATCCGATGATTGTATTGAATGTATTCTCATCCACAAGCGCCTGATCAACCAACGCCGCGAACGCCTTCCTGGCTGATTGAATTGTTTTCTTTGGAAGAGGTGAATTTAACGGCGGGACGAGCTCGACACCCTTCAGCAAAACGGAGTCTGAAATTCGGCCCTCAGAAGCGTGCCACAATGCTTCTACTATCGATCGAGGATAGCTCGCCCCAGGTGCGTCAGGAAGAGCAGCGAGGAGGGCTCGAACTCCAAGTTCGCCCTTCTGAAGCAAACCGAGACAGGCCAATCTCGGAGTGACAAATTTCCCGAGCATGTCGCCATCGCGGATTCTTAGGAATTCCTTAAGGTGATCCGTGGACGAAGGATCGGAACTCGCGCTGAGCGAGGCCAATATGTGAACTACCTCCGGATGAGACTTCCTCTCCAGGATTCTCCGCACATTCATAATGGCGATGGGCGAATGATTTGGGTTACGTTGCCGCCAGAAAATCGATGGGCGCGTTGTAGAGGTTGACGTGAGACGACCTTTCTCGACGAAGCAAAAATCGCATCGGGGCCGTCAAATAGACCGCCGTCTTCAATTCAGAGTCGGTTTTGTCCCCATACCGTTGTAGCGCTTCGTCCGCCGCATCTTTGGCGTTTGTCGGTATTTCAGGACGCAAAGAGAACAATTGGGGCGTTTCATCGGAGCCTACTCGCAGGCAGAGTCGTCCGCTATCCTTAAAAATCCGGATTGCACCGTCTGCGCGGCGGAGGCGATCGATCTCCAAATCCGTGCAATATGGTCCGTCTTTTTGCCGAATAAAATACGCGCCCGTAAGGCGTCGACCTGAACGGCGCACATGCACGTACTCTGTGAGATATGCCAACTTGTGCAGCTCGAAATATGAAAGAATCCCACGTTTCGCCAGAAGATAGCGAGCGATTGCCAGCATGTCCGTTCGGGTTGCCCCGGAACTTTTCCTTCGGGGCTCCTTCAACCGGCGCCACTGTTCGGCAACAAATTGATAGTCCGATCGTTGATTCGCAAAACTGCGGTGTATCATCGCGCGCTGTCCGGGATGATAGAGCGGCATCAGTGAACGTCCGAACCAGGGATGGATGCTGCGAACATGGCGGCTCAGGGTTAGATTGTGCGCTTCGATATTTGCCAACGCACGAAGAGCTGTATTTCCGAGGGCGGCGACGATTCTTGGATTGATGAGCTCGATCTGGCGTTTTAGGAATAAATGGCAGTTGATAATCTCCGCGGACGTGGGCGTGGAATTGTTGCCGTGATCGTCTTTCGGATTGCAAAGTACGGCGTTGGTCACGAATACATCATTGCGCGTGATTCCGGCAAACGTCAGCAAATTCTCGAAGTTGTTTCCAGCGGTGTCACCGTGAAATGGAACCTCGGTTTCATCCGCTCCAAGGCGTCCCGGAGCTTCCCCAACAAAAAAAAGCTCTGCGCTAAGATTGCCGGCGGAAAAATTCAGGACGCGAGCGCTGTTGCACATTCGTTTACAGAGCGTGCATGCAGCGACCTCCGACACGAGAGCGCCAAATGTCGTGTGTTTCGAATCGATTTGGTTCATTACATCTGGAGCAGTTCTCGCGCTTTGCTCTGCTTCCCCTGAAATGTCGCGTAGGTCGAAAGGCAAGTCAGGGTACCTGGTGTCATATTCGCGTGATGACACACAAATTTCAAAAGGCGCGTCAGGCCGACAAAATTTCCTAGTGCCTTCTGAAAATAATCTTGAGATCGGTAAACCGCCACAAGAGATAGCGTCGAATCGTCGTCACGTACAAACTGTCCGTATTGCCAACAGGGCGCGCCCAGTGGTCTTGGATTGTCCAATTCACTACTAGAAAGATGGACGACGAATGCGGCGCGAGGGCGGCAAGCCCATCCGGAAAGCCCGGAGAGGATTTTTTGCAACTGATTCTCGCTCCCGGCGCCAAATGAAATCAGGCGTAAAAAGTAGCATCCCCAACTTGTCCGATATTTACGCTGGCCGCGAGTGTAGACCCGTCCGTAATGGTCAAAAAAGCGATCGAGTGGTCCCGAATGAAACGCGCTTTCATTCGGAAAAATGGTATTCGCCACATCATAAACCGATTTTGTGATCCGGGAATCTACCCGCCGATGACAAAACCGTCCCACCGCAACCTCATCAAGGGAGGCAGGTTCAACGATGTGAACAGTTAAGTTAAATCGGTCTCCATCGACCAAGAGCAGCCGAGTTGCGTCCATCCAGGCTTCGATCACGCCGGCTGCCGTTACCACATGTGGCTTTGTAATCATGTTAAAATGGTCAAATCGCGTTCTCGCAAATTCAATTCAAAAACTCCCTCTCGGTGCTTCAGCAGATGCCGGAACGCGGCGTAGCCTTTCATGATCGCGCGCTCCCAATCCTTCGTTTTTCTCGCACCGACCTCAACGTGGGTTACAATCCGCTTCACCGTTAACAACATTTCCGAGTCAAGGTGTTTAATGTTTTCATAGTAGCGCCGCTCCTTTGCATTGCTGTATATGAATGCCACGACCGCTTCTTCGAGCACGATTGCTCGTCCGCCATCCTCAACTTCGTCAACTTTTGGCTGACTGCGGCGTTTTAGGCCCAGAAGCGAGCGCATCACGGGCGACCATCCGAGCACCGCCATATTTGCGAGGTGCATTACGTCGTGGAACCGGTATCCGTCGTCCTGGTAAGCATTGTCCGTGAGCGGGGCTCCAATATGCTCCCCATCGGGATAAATCTGCATCCGGGCCTTCTGGCCTGGTTCAATTTCCGAAACTCGGACCTTTAGCGTACGAGGCAATCGCTCTTTTTGTGGAGAGCCTTCGTCAAAGAAGAGAAACATTTCCGGATCATCTCCCGCGATCGGCCATCGTTCCTGCGTTTTGTGTAAGTTTTTTGCGGCGATTTCTGACATTGAGAGATTGAGGCGCGACGCAATGTTGGACAAATACCAAAGAACGTCGCCCAATTCCTCTTCTGCGCGAGCTTTGAACCCCTCGTACGACTCCTTATCGCGAATTTTCTTTTTGAACTCAGCAAGCAAAGTTCCGGTTTCTCCCGCTAATCCAAGTAGCGGAATCATCAAGCCGTCATCGTTATTCCCACTCTTCCCCCCGAACTGGTCCGTTCCCGAAGCAGCATCTTGATAATGGTCAAAGTCCATCTTGGTTGCCCCTTCAATTTGGTTGAGCGTCAACGGTTTGCAGCTTCGGCAGATGCATCAGAACGAAGATCGCGAAACTCCAGCCGAGATCCGTTGACCCGGCAGCAGCAAACGATGTTCCCTTCATTTTGGCCACGCTGAAGAAGGAGCCTATGGTCGTTCGATACGAATGACAAGCGTCCCCCGCATCCAGCATCCTCAAACGACTGACGACCGATGCGCGTCCACAGTTTCCTTGGACTGGAGGCATTCGGAGGTTCGTCGGGATGAGTTGGCAGGATCGGAGGTTTGTGGTCTGGCGGGGCGGACAGGCGGGAAAACAGTCCTTCCAGGTGATGGGCATCAGTGAGTTGCCCACTGCGAGGGGAATAATGGGTCGCGCGGCAGCACGACCCTACCGGGGATGTCGGGGATTATTTTCAAAAAAGATTTGACTTGTGCAGTGAATTGCGTGACTCTGATTCAGATAGTGTTAGATGACACATAATGAATATTGAGATGAAAGAGAAGAAAGAAATGAAGATGGATGGGTCGCCGCCGTCGCTGGGAGCTATGGCGGCCAAGGAATGGGAGCAACGGGATTTATGAAGGGCGCGCTCCGGCGAAAGGGTGGCGCTCCAAAGGCGGGCGCGGAAAAGCGCCGTCGTTGCTCGAGAACGGAACAACACGCGAGACGGCTCGCTCTCGCGAGCAGCTTCGCCGGCGCAGTCCATGTGCTGACGCCAAGATCGGGGACGCCATGCGTTTCAATGCCGCGGGATATGAGGACGTTGCTGCGGGTCACAGACCCGCGGTCCGGGGAAAATACATGCGGAATACATGCGGTGGAGTTGCGCGATCAGGGACTGAGCAGCGGCTGGGCTTCAATGATTTGGGGCGTGATTTCAAAATCAAAAGGGGCCTGCGGGAGCCGGATTGGGCGGCTGGCAAGGCGGCGAGTCCCGCGCATCCCCGCAGCGGGCTGCAAGGGACGAGCCAACGCCGCCAGGCGCCCAATCCGGCCCCGCCCTCCGGGTTGCAGAGGAAAAGCCCCGCTGGCGGCGTTGCTCCTCCGTCACAGAGCCCTTTGGCTATGCTCCGTCGTCGCGCCTTGCCATCGGGGCTTTTCCTCAGCAACAGACCCATTTTCATTTTGAAATCACGCCGCATAACAAAAACAAACCAAAGGATAAACATATGATCAGCATTCAGGAAAACATTGGCGGGTCTTCGGGCCACGAAAACGCGGAATGGGGCGGTCCCGCCGTCGCTGAAGCTATTGCGGGCAGGGCGGCAGCACCGCCCTACCGGACGACGGGCGAGGAATTTGATCGAAAGAAGCAGTTTACACGCAGGGCGGATTTGAGGCATCGACCGGCGGAGTTGCAGGCGGAGATGGCGCGGCGGTTGGAGTCGGGCGAGTGCACGCAGAAGGAGCTGGCGGTGTGGCTGGAGGCTGAACACCAAATCGTTACGCAGCAGCAGGGGGTTTCAAGGTGGTTTGCGTGGTATCGGATGCCGGCGCGTCCGTGGAATCGACCGGCGATCATCGAGAAGGCGGTGGCGAAGCTGCGGAAGATGAATCCGCGGATGTCGGAGGACCGGGTGTTCGAGAAGGGGCAGAAACTATTCGCGGAAATGGCCATCGAGGAGCGGGATCTGGATGGGTGGGTGAAGTCGCAGCGGCTGATGATCGCGCGGCGCAATACGAAGGTGCGGGAGGCGCGGCTGAAGTTCGATGAGGCGTGGCGGAAGGCGAAGGTGAAGGCGCAGAAGAAGGAGCGCAAGATGAAGGTGGGCACGACGAAGACGTCGATGAGCCGGTTTGAGCGGGACTTGGGGCTGATGGGGAGGCGGAGGAAGGAGTTCAAGGTTTAATGTTTAAAGTTCAAAGTTTTGGGGCGTACGCTGGCGCGCTGGAGCGAGGGCGGGCAAGCGAACGAAAAGCAGGAAAATGATTGCCGCGAAAAGGCGCAAAAGGCTCAAAACGAGAAATTGAACAGGAGAAAACAGAGTGAACGGAGGACTGACAAGGAATCAGGGGCGAACGGGCCTTGGCAATCCGGCGATGGGCGAGTGGGCGGATGTCGCTGCGGCCGGGACGGCCGCACTCCGGTGGTTTGGAGGATTACACGATGAAAGAGCCAAGGTTTAGCGAAAGCGGGTTTTTTCTGCCGGGGCAGGAGCGGTTCGTGCAGGACCGGGGGCAGCGGATCATTGTGGAGAAGGCGCGGCAGACGGGGTTTTCGTTCACGGCGGCGTACCGGCTGGTGAAGCAGACGTCGCAGCGCAAATGGGGCTGGGATGCGTGGGTGAGTTCGCGCGATGAAATCCAGGCGCAGCTTTTCGGCGACGATTGCGAGGGCTGGGCCAAGGTGCTCGGGAAACATCACGCGGACCTGGGGGTGCGCGTCCTGGATGAGGCGCGCAAGATCACGGCGCACACGCTGGCGTTCGCCAACGAATGCGCGATCAATTCGATGTCGAGCAATCCGGACGCGCAGGCGGGCAAGCGCGGGACGCGGCTGCTGGATGAATTCGCGCTGCACAGCGATCCGCGCCAGCTCTACAACATCGCCAAGCCCGGACTCGACTGGGGCGGTGACCTGGTCATCATCTCGACGCATCGCGGCACGGCGAACTTCTTCAACGAACTGATCAACGAGGTCAAGCATCAGGGCAATCCGAAGGGGTTCAACCTGCATACGGTGACGATCGTGGATGCGGTGGACCAGGGTTTGCTGGAGAAGCGCAAGGCGAAGTGGATGGCGGACGATCCGCGGCAGTCGCTCACGCGGGACGAGTATCTGCAACGGCTCCGGAACGAATGCGCGGACGAGGAATCGTGGCAGCAGGAGTATATGTGCCAGCCGGCGGACGATCTATCGGCGTTTCTCAGCTATGATTTGATCGCGGGGTGTGAGTATCGGCACGGAGAGAGTTGGAGGTTTGAGGTTTCGAGTTTGAGGTTGCAACCGACAGCGGAAACGGGTGTGTCAAACCGCTTGGATAATCCGTCCGCGTCTTCTGCTCTCGGTGCCGCTGCGGGCTGGGACAGCCCGCGGTCCGCAGAAATTTCCGGGCCGTTGTACGTGGGGGTGGATGTGGGGCGGGACCATGATCTGACGGTGATCTGGGTGATCGAAAAGCTGGGGGACGTGGCCTACACGCGAGCGGTGGTGACGATGGAGAAGCAGACGTTTGAGGCGCAGGAGCACGCGTTGTACGAATGGCTGGGGCGACCGGAGGTCCGGCGGTGCTGCATCGATCGCACGGGGCTGGGGCGGCAGTTCGCGGAGCGGGCCGTGCAGCGCTTTGGGTGTTACCGGGTCGAGGGCGTGAACTTCACGGGGGCGGTGAAGGAGGAGCTGGCGTATCCGGTGCGGTCGGCGTTCGAAGACCGGACGGTGCGGATACCAAACGATCCGTTGATCCGGTCGGATTTGCGGGCGATCAAGAAGGAGACGACGGCGAGCGGCAACCTGCGGTTCACGGCGGACCGTGGGAAGAACGGGCACGCGGACCGGTTCTGGGCGCTGGCGCTGGCGCTGCACGCGGCGAAGGCGCGGAGGGTGCCGAGGATTTCCGTGGCGTGAAATGGAATGGGCCACGAAATGAACGAACGACACGAAAAAACGGAATTTAACCACGAATGGATCCACCTCCGCAGGGCTACGGCGGACAGGCGCCAATCAACACGAATGGAAACCCAAGACGGAAAAAATCAAACAGGAGGAAACGGAGTGAACGGAGAGGAAAAGAAGCAGATGGTCGGCAAGCCAACGGGGGTTGAACCACGGATGGCACGGATTTCACGGATGGAATGGCCGCGAAAAAGCGCCCGTCCTTCGCCAAGGCTACGGAGGGCAAGCAAAGGCTCAAAAGAAGGGTGGGAAATTGATTGCCGCAAAGAGCGCAAAGACCGGCAGGCTGCAAGAACACCTCGGAAGAGAGGCCGATTTCTGTCGTCCCTGACGGGACTTGGTCCGTTTTTCCGCCGATTCCCAGCCCTGAAAGCTTTCGGGGCTGGGCTATTCTCGGGTGTCTCTCCGGGACCAGGCGGGCCAAGTCTTGGGCCCGGTGATCGGCATTGGCGGATTTCCTGCCACGAGGGGAATGGCGACGGAATGAGCCGGTGCTTGTCATTACCTGGCGGCATGGGTAACGTCCCACCGGTGAATCCCCGTCTGAAGGCCAGGCTGCTCCGGCCGGCCACTATTATCCTCATCGCGATCGCACTGGCCTGCGGCATCGGCTTTGCGCTTTTTTATGAAATCGTGCAGGGCACGAGCAGCGGTCTGGAGGAAAGAAATCGGGCCGCGCGAATCGTGGAACAGGACACCATTCTGGCGAAAGCATTTCGTTTCGTGGTCGGTGCAGGCGTCGGCGTGTCGGCCTGCTGCATCATCTGGCTCGTGTTCCGAACCGGAAAGGGTGACTCCGACCTGATGGCGGACTGGATCCTGCCGGCGGTGTTCATCGTTTCGCACATCTGGATCTACGGCTTCGCCTTCGTTTATTACGACGACGTCACACAGTTTGCGAGCCGATCTCCGGCAGCCAGAATTCGCGCGGCGCAAGATGTGGAACGGGATGACGTTCAATTCAAAAAACTGCGTTTCTTCATCGGCGCCGGGGTGGGTACCTCTGCTGGCACGACTTGGTGGGCCATCTGGCGAAGGCGACGGTATGATTCGGAAGGTCGCCTCAGATCGGGGTGGCTGCGATAGTGGCGGAGCGGATGGAACCGGTCCCCACCGGGTATTGGTCAAACGCCCATGAGTTGGAAAATCAAGACTTGCCCGTTACGGGACCAGGGATAACCTCCACCCCATCCATGCGAAACGTTGCCTTCACCTTCTTTGCCCTCGCCATTTCCCTGCCGGCCCAGCTGGCGCCGTATGATGTGTTTCCGCCGGCGGAGCCGCCGTATTACCGGGTGCGGTACGAAGGTTCGACGAAGCCGGGCGAACTGGTGTACGGGGTGAACTACACCGTCTGGGTGCCGCCGGGCGTGAAGACATTGCGCGGGGTGATCGTCCATCAGCACGGCTGCGGGGAGGGATCGTGCAAATCCGGCCTCACCGGGGCGTACGATCTGCACTGGCAGGCGCTGGCGAAGAAACACGGGTGCGCGTTGCTGAGCCCCTCGTATGAGCAGCCGGACAAGGCGGACTGCCAGATGTGGTGCGATCCACGCAAGGGTTCGGATGCGGCGTTTCAAAAAGGACTCGCCGATCTGGGCGCGAAATCCGGTCATGCCGAACTGGCCACGGTGCCATGGGCGCTATGGGGACACAGCGGGGGCGGGCATTGGGCCGGCGGGATGGTGCTGCTGCATCCGGACCGGATTGCCGCGGCGTGGTTGCGGTCGGGTGTGCCGCCGGTGAAAGCCGGCGAGGGCCGGCCCACGGCGTACACCATCTCCGAGGCGTCGTGTCAGGTGCCGGTAATGTGCAATCTGGGCACCAAGGAAGGTGTCACGGTCAAGGAAGGGCGTTTTGCCGGAGGGTGGGCTGGCGTGGAGACTTTTTTCACCGCGATGCGGGCGAAGGGAGCGCTGATCGCTGTAGCGGTCGATCCTTTGACGAGCCATGAGTGCGGCAACCAGCGTTATCTGGCGATGCCGTGGTTCGATGCCTGTCTGTCCGCCCGTTTGCCCGGTAAAAGCGGCGCTCCGTTGAAGCCGATGTCCGCCGCAGACGGCTGGATCGCGCCGCTGTATGCGGGGGAGGGGGAGATTGTCGCGCCGGTGCCGGCGGCGAAGTTTGCGGGAACGAAGGAGAAGTCCATCTGGCTGCCGAACGAGGCGATTGCCAGGGATTGGGCGCAGTATGTCAAAGACAGCGCGGTGCCCGACACCACGCCTCCGCCCGCGCCGTCAAATCTGCGCGTTACGGGCAACGAACTGACCTGGGAGGCCGACGCGGATCTCGAAAGCGGGCTGGCGGGTTTCATCATCGAGCGCGACGGGCAGTTCCTCGCGAACGTTCCCGACAGGGGCAAGAATCCCTTCGGCCGGCCGATCTTCCAAAACCTCCAATACAGCGATACGCCCACGCAGCCGTTGGTCCAGATGCATTACACGGACACGACGGCTGGAACGGGCACGACGCATCGGTATCGGGTGATCGCGGTGAACACGGTGGGGTTGAAGTCGAGGTGAGGGGGCAGGGGATTCGGGATTGCCGATTGACGAGAAGGTGGGTTGTCCGTATTCGATATAAATTCCTACTGATTGAATCTTGACGGAGTCTTGTATCAATGTCAGATTTTTAGATATGAGCACGACCAAAACCGATAATGTTCGATTCACCACCAAGGGACAGGTCGTCATCCCGATGTGGCTCCGGAGGCAGTACCACATTGAGGATGGCACCCGGGCGGTCATCGAGGCGACGGAGGACGGCATTCTGCTCAAGCCGATGACGGCGGCGCTGATCAAGCGCGGGCGCGGCATCCTCAAACGCAAGCCGGGCGGCCAGTCACTGGCAGAGGAGTGGGCTGAGCACAAGAAGCAGGAGAGGCAATTGGAGGACAGGCATGCCGGGTAAGGTGCTGGACAGCTTCGCGCTCATCGCCTTCTTCCGCGATGAAGCGGGGGCCGAGGCGGTGGAAAATCTGCTGCTGGCGGCCGGCAAGAAGGACAGTCCGCTCCACATGACGGATGTGAACTACGCGGAGGTCAAATACTCCATCGTCAAGAAGGACGGGGTGCCAGCATGGGAAGAAGCCGCCAAAATACTGCAGGGGCTGCCGATTGATTTCCATTCCACCACCCGCGCGCTGGCCGACGTCGCCGCGGACTTCAAAGCCCGTTTCAAAATGAGCCTGGCCGATGCCTTTGCCGCAGCACTGGCGAAGGAAAAGAACGCCGAACTCGTCACCGGCGACCCGGAATTCAGGGCGTTGGAGAAGGAAGTGAAAGTTGTCTGGCTCACCCGCTGACCGCGGGGCGGAGTCATTATTTGATCAACTCCCGGCGCAGAAGTTCCAGGGCCTGCTGGGAGGTGACGTACTTGAAGGTTTCGCGGTCGTAGCGGTTGACGGGATTGAGCACGACGGTGCGTTGCGCGGTGGCGAGGGCAATGAAAACGGTTCCCGCCGGCTTCGCTTCCGTGCCGCCGGTCGGACCGGCAATTCCCGTCACGGCCAGCGCGTAGTCCGATCCCACGCGGGTGCGGGCGCCTTCGGCCATTTCGCGCGCGGTGGGTTCGCTCACGGCGCCGTGGGCGGCGAGGGTTTCGGCGCGCACGCCGAGCAACTGCTGCTTGGCCTGGTTGCTGTACGTGACCAGGCCCGCCAGAAAGACCGCCGAGGCGCCGGAAACATTGGTGATCCGGTTGGCAAGGCCGCCACCGGTGCAGGATTCCGCCAGCGCGAGCGTTTCTTTGCGTTCGGTCAGCAAGCGCACCACGGCCGTTTCCAGCAGGTCGTCGCCGACTCCGTAGATGTGCTTGCCGATGGCGGTGCGGACGATTTGTTCCGCCTCGGCCACGACCTGCTCCGCGCCGCAGCCACGGGCGACGAACCGAACGTCCACCTCGCCGACCCGCGCGCAATAGCCCAGTTCCATGCCGGCGGCGGTCAGATGTTTGAGCGGGCCGTCGATCTTCTCCTCCACAAAGGATTCGCCGATGCCGGTGCTTTTCAGGGTGCGGCAGACGAATTCGGTTTCGAGCGGCAGCTTTTCCGCCAGCAGCGGCGCCACCTGATCGGTGAACATGGGGCGCAATTCGCGCGGCGGACCGGGCAGCATGATCAGCCACGACGCCCGGCCATCGGCGCGATAGGGATTGGGCCGCACCTCCATCACGAGGCCCGGCGCGGTGCCGTGGGCGTTCGGGAGCACGAGCGCGCCTTCCGGTACCATCGCTTGCAAAGTCGTGCGTTCCGGCATCGGTCGTTTGCGCAGCGCGAAAAAATGCGCGATCCGCTCCACGATCGCCGGGTCGGATCGAAGTTTCCGGCCGAGGAGTTCGGCGATCAGATCGCGGGTGATGT
>Ga0206919_1167_pt2 | contig 13731 bp, 10 predicted proteins | sample Alteio_BWOrgHeat_67_FD_152962 | JGI IMG/M metagenome (GOLD analysis project Ga0206919, IMG submission 152962) | Enriched cells from forest soil in Barre Woods Harvard Forest LTER site, Petersham, Massachusetts, United States -... | ecosystem: Environmental > Terrestrial > Soil > Temperate forest >... | reverse complement strand
GTGAAACGCGCCATTATCATTGGGTACGTCACTCGTAACGGTAATTGTCGGCGCACCCGTTGGACATGCGGCCGGTGTCGGGGATGGCGTCACATCCGAGACGCCCGGGGCAGATCCAACGCTTTGTGGGGCCGGAGTCTGGATAGGAGTGGGGAAGGGAGTAGGCGTACCGGCGCCAAAACTCGTGAAGTGCGTGCCAACTACATAAAAGGCCCATCCAGTCACGGCCAGTAACAATATCCACGTGATTGGCCGGCGCCACATCCGAAAGGGCGCACCTAAGAGGTCCGATAGTGAGAACTGAGGACCAACCCGGTAGTAGCCGCTAAACTGCGCACTGCTAGCGCCAGTCGACTGAGTATCGTCCCACTGGCCCTTTTCGCTCGCAGGGTCTGGCCCCGAAAAGTCAGCCGGCGAAGCCTTTCTTGCTGCGGCTGCACCAGGCTTAGCCCCAGTCTTATGCTTTAAGCTATCTTCTTTCAGCTCCAGGTCATGAGCCTGCCGCTTGGCCGGGTCCTTCAAGACCGCATAAGCTTCGCTGATCCCTTTGAACTTGGTGTCATCACCATTATGTCTATCAGGATGATACTCGAGCGCTAACTTCCGGTAGGCGCGCTTAATCTCGTCTGCCGTAGCAGACTTGGTCACCCCTAGGCTGTGGTAATAGTTTTTCACTTGCCTAATTTTATCGGTCTAAGCCTACATGTACCATAGCGAAGCTTAGTATGGGCTGAGATCGCCTCCTATCCAAGCGATTTCAGTCGCACACAAAGGCCCTGCACAGCCACCTTTTGCATAAGCAAGGTAATATTGACACCAGCATGCCACGGTGGCATAATACAGGCGCCTAACCACTGCAAGTTTATAACAAGCTAGCAATGTCGACTAGGAGCAACCATGGCCAAGTACCCAGACTTCACCGGAGCTGCCTGCCGAGAAGGTCAGGACGTTGAACTGTTCTTTCCTGTCAGCGTGGCTTCCGCAGCTGGCCGAAAGCAAGTTGCCGAAGCCAAGGAGGTGTGCGCGGGCTGCGTCAAGCGACTTGAATGCCTCGTATACGCCATCGAAAAGCCCGAGGCTTATGGCGTTTGGGGCGGCCTGGACGAAGAAGAGCGGAGCGCCGAGCGGCGCAGGCGCATGCGTCGCCGTTCTTCAGTCGCCTTATCTACCCCATAACCGCCGCCGGCAACAGCCAACTTTTCCCTCGCAGGGCCACCAAAGGAGGCTCAAGCCACCAGGCCCTGCGAGGGCGATCAATTTTTGCAGTAATTAAGGTCCGTCAGTGGTCACCGTAAATCAGGCGACTTTACGAAAATCCTTAAAGACAAGCATTATTAACACTTGTGTATTCAAAGCGCTAATGCTACAAATTAACTAGGTAGTCTGAAGTGAGGTGGAACAAAAAAGGGGACACTCTTTTGTTTATGGGTACTGCAGGTACCAAACCTAGCTTCCTAGGCTATCCCAAAAAAAGGCGGACCGACAGGTCCGTTCTTTTTTGTGCGCGGACGCAAGTAGAATGTGAGACAATACCGCCAAATGAAACTCTTATGCTTGCCAATTTCCTTGCCACAACATCGCCTAAGGAATAATTCAACTAATTCTCAGCTAAGTAGGGGATACTTGTAACATGACAGACCTTTCTACCTACATGCAGCCTGTACCGCCAAGCCCAGAACCGGACCCGGTCAAACAGCCGGAACCGAGGCCACCCAAGCGTATCAAACGTGTCCGGGAGCCCAACCGATTACTCAGGCGTGTCCTAAAATCCATTGCAATCATAATCGGCGCCATCCTCATTGCAGCTGTTTTGTATGTTACCTATAAGTTTGTCGTCGATACGGGAAAGATCTCGGCCGGCGGCATCTTTGGGCTATTCTCGACCTCTAAACTAAACGGCGAAGATCAGGGACGTGTAAATATTGTGCTAGCCGGCGATTCTGCCGACGATCCGGACCACGGCGGTGCCGACCTCACAGATTCCATCATGGTTGCAAGCATTGATACCGCGAACAATACTGCCGCTCTAATAAGTATCCCGAGGGATCTTTGGGTCAACGTCCCAGGCCACGGCTACGAGAAAATCAACGCAGCCTACGAGCAGGGTGGCATGAGCCTGCTCGAGCAAGTCGTAGGACAGGTTACCGGGCTAAATATGGACTACTACGCCCTGAGCGATTACACAGCCTTTAAAGACGCTGTAAACGCCGTTGGCGGCATTACTGTAGACATCCAGAGCCCAGATCCACGCGGTATTTATGATCCTAATATTACCGCCGACCAAGACGGTCCGCTCATTCTCAAAAATGGAGTGCAACAACTTAATGGGCAAACGGCTCTAAACCTAGCCAGAGCGCGAAACGATCCAACACCGACTGGCCAAGTTGGATACGGTCTACCGAATGGCGACTTCGACCGTACCGCCGACCAACGACTCATGCTCGAAGCCTTGAAGACTAAGATCACGAGCTCTGGGGTGTTAGCCAACCCGATTAAAATCGGTCAACTACTAGACAGCATTGGCAACAATTTAAAAACCGATTTTACGACTAACCAGCTTGTCAGACTGTATGACATCGGCAAAAAACTGCAGTCTTCCGACATTAAGTCGCTGAGCCTATCGTCTCTGGTTCAAAGCTACACCAGCTCAGACGGGCAGTCGGCATTGGTGCCTATCGCCGGTATGACTGACTATTCGCAAATTCAGTACTACATTCAGCAGCAAACCTCATCGAACCCAATCGTCAAGGAAGGCGCCACCGTTGCCGTACTAAATGATTCCGGCACGACAGGCCTAGGACAAGCCACCGCCAAGTACCTTATTTCCAAGGGCATGAACGTCACCACCTACATCACGTCTCCGGTACAGGTAACATCCAACACTCTCGTGGACAATTCTGGTGGCAAGAAACCCGCTACGCTAAGCCTACTAAATAGCCTGTACTCTCCGACTCTTGATCCCAACTCACCAACAGCCAGTGAGTACGGAGTAGATTTCGTAGTCATACTGGGCCCAGGTCAAACGGCGGTTCCCACCCAGTAGTTTCCTCGCAGGCCGAATTGCTTGTGCTACCAAGCTCGGACTATAGTAGCCTCATATGAAATACCTTAAACAGCTCGACCTACTTGTGCTATTGGGTATACTGGCAGCACTTCCGACGCTCTACGCAGTGGCCAGGTGGATCGCTGCTATTGGCATACTAATTAATCAAGGTATCGTAGCAAGCTTTCTTGGGTTCATTCTGCTCGCGGCTATACTACTCATGACTATCGGTCCAATATTCATATGTCTGTACGGCATTTACCGGCACTGGCGCTGGGCCATCGGGCTGTCTGCAGGAGTGTTTCCCGTGCTTTGGTTAATCGAGTGCTACATCAGTTCATACGCCCAACCATCTGGTCTCGCCCATACAATAGAGCTAATTCTTTCCCTCGCCATCGCGCTCGGGCTGACATACGCCTTCATAACCAGATTTCGAGCAACAAAGCCAGCGACAAGCTAGATCTGGCCTCATTGCAATTCTTGTGGATTCTCACAAACCCGCCCAGAGATATCATCAGTTGCTCGTAGTAGCAGACTAGACGAAAGCACCAATTAAGTCCTCGTCGTTTTGGCATAATAATCCAGTCAGCAGTAGAACCGGAGTACTCCAACGAAAGGACCGGTGTCGGCACAATGACCGAGACGGCCACCGAGCCGCAACCGCTTCTCGCCAGACGCGAGGGAGCTGTACGCGTGCTCCTTGTCGCGCCAAGTACCTTTGAATGGGACAAGCGAGCCGATGCAATTCGCTCTGAAGCCGGAGTCGAGCTCACGTGCAAATCAAGTCCCAGGGAGGTAAGCGAACTTCTGGCCAGGACCATGGTGCACCGCGGGCAGCAGATGGCATATGACCTGGTGATACTGGCAGAGTTCGACGAAGATGCGGGTCGACCAGTACAAGCCTGGAGATTCATCGAAATGTGCGTCTACTTCCGGACGGTTTTCGAGTTCACTGGCTATATTCTCGGTGTCGCAGACGACGAGGATGTACATCTGGAAGCGATGTCAGCAGCGCCATTCAGCTACGTGATTACAAGTGGTCAGCTCGACGTTTGGATCCCAGGCGCGTTCACTCAGTGGCCAAGCTCCATCATGCTTCTCATTGCGCAGGACTTCCGGCTGTAGATCTATCTCAGCCATGTGAACTTTCCACCATGCGGACGCTAAGCGCCCCTGATGATAGAAGCGAGGCTTCCGTTATCGGGGGCTTCGCACATTTGTGCTAGCATAAACTCATGACACACGACTATCCGGATGTGACGATCGTAGACGAAAATGACGAAATCGTCGGTTCAATGCAAAGAAACGATGCCATCCGCCTAGGTAAGATCTACCGAATTTCGGTGGTATGCCTATTTAACTCGGCAGGCGAGTTATTTCTCCAAAAACGCGGACCCAACATAGAGCTTCCTAACCTATGGTGTGAATCAGCTGGCGGACACGTCGACAAAGACGAAGATTATCAGACTGCTGCCGCGCGCGAGCTCGAAGAAGAGCTTGGTATCACGAATGTCCCTCTAATTGAGGTTGCAACGTTTTACTCTGAAAGCCCCCACGGCCAATACGTTGCAAAAAAGTTCTTCAAAGTGTTCAAAGGTGTTTCCGATAATCCAGTCACAATTAACCGGGAAGAAATATCAGATGGCGCTTGGCTATCTATGGCAGAAATAGCCAGAAGGTTAAAAGATAATCCAGAGCAATTTATTAGGGCTTTCCCCAAAATTTTCAAGTATGTAACCGAAAAGTCAAAAATTACTTGAAAGTCCGAGCCACAAGCGGTATAACCAAGAGGATAGTAGTTGTGAGGTGGACGTCCTTATTTTGGGTACTTGCAGGGACCTAAGGATGCTTGCAGACTATCTCGACACGAGCCGAAAGGCTCGTTTTCGATTTCAGAGCTAACTCCGCGCTACCTGCTGAAATAGGCTTGGTTGCTCGACCATAAGGGCGTACAGCTCATCATAGTATTTGCTTATTCGATCATCAGTCTGAACCTTAACCTTTTTCGTCTCGTGAAGTTGTGAAAGCGTAATATTGTGCTTACGCCAACCTTTACCGTCTTGCGAGTAATTCAGTATGATCGGCATAATTTTGTCGAGTGAGTAAACAAACTTAGCTTCGTCGTTTGAGCGCGCTTCATATTCGGCAATACTGCCAATGAGACCAGGGAAGTCCGGCCACTCTTTGCCGAGCTGCACCAGCGCCTTAGCTTCGCGATCAGATTTACTGGCAAGCTTTTCACCATCGGCAAACACCGACGTATCGCCGGCGTAGACCTCAACCAAGTCGTGAGCTAGGGCGTAACGCATTACCTTGTCACGATCGAGATCAGTAAAATGCTCGCACAAAAACCAGGCTACCAGTGCCAACGCGTAGCTATGCTCAGCATCGTTTTCAGCTCGCTCCAATTCGTCAGAGGTATAGCAAACATGCCGCTCAATGGCCTGAAACCGGAGGGCCAGTCTTTGGAGTTCAATAAGTCTCGAGATATCGGGCTGTTTCATCAGTAACTGAAATTATAGGCTTCTGGTACGGTCGGTCAAAGAGGTGTACCGTAACGACTATGGATTTTCTCAAAATCCATGAACCTTCACGATGAAACGACTGAGAGGAGGGGGTGATGAGCGCCCCCAAGCTAAACTACGACCTGCGATTGCTCGTACTCTGCAGGGCACTAGTAATGTCTAATGTTCAGGTGCCGTTCTTCGTCCTGTTCCTCATCCGCGATCTTCACGCACCGATCGCCACCGCTCTTCAAGCTTACGCGAGCTTCGGACTACTGGGCGCCGCTCTTGAAGTACCCACGGGCTGGTTCGCAGACCGCTTCGGAAGAAAGCTGAGCATCGTCGCCGGATCTGTCTTCTGCATCTGGGGACTGTGCATGTACGCTACCGCCAGCAGCCTAGGGCTTTGGTTCCTATCTGGAGCGGTTCTGTCGTACACCGGATGGTCCCTGGTCAATGGCGCTGACAGTGCCCTTGCCACAGATATTTGTGCGCAAGACTACGACCCGGATCTAGCAGAGCGCGCATACGTGCACTTCGAGACCCAATCTACCCGGATCACGGGCCTAAGCATGGCGGCCGGCAGTTTGCTCGGCGCGTTCATGGTCTGGCGTTTTGGCCTACGAAGCACCATGTGGGCACAAGCAGCCATCTACGTACCATTGCTTGCCTGCGCTTGTCTCGTCAAATCACCCGCGAAACAAGCGCGCCGCAAAGCACCCAGCGCACTGGCCATAACCAAGTCACTGGCGGCCCGGAAGCAGCTCCTCGCAGTGTTCGTGTTCGCCGCCATCATTGGCGCGGTCACAAATATTGCTTGGAAAGTTGTGCCGCTGTACTACACTTCGGTGCACATCGGGTCACGCCAACTACCAGCCAGCGGACTCGGCCTCCTGTGGGCTCTCTATCTGGCGTCGCAGTACCTGGTAAAGCCAAGCCATCCGCACAGGTTCCAACGTCGCTTCGGGCATTATGGGTCGTTCGCGATTCTCCTGGGGCTCGGTGTTGCCTGCTATCTGACTATCGGAGTCGAGACTTCGCTGGCCGGCCTAGCGGCGATCTTCGTCACCTTCTGGATCCTCCCCATGCAGCGACCGAGACTACTGGGTTTGACGCGCGATTTGTCTCATCCGGAAGAACGAGCCACCATCATGTCGATGTTTAGAAGCGCATCATATCTCGTAATGAGCGTGGCAAGCATCGCCATTGCCACAGTGATACGCTTTGCCGGTCTATCTGCCGGCCTCATGTTTGCGGGAGCGCTACTCGGTCTGACCGGAGGGTACGCGCTATGGTATTTGGCCGCCAAAGATCGTGCCGCATCCGGCGAACAGGCCAAAGATAAACTCCAGACCCTCGAGGTCCAGTCGTGAAGAACAGCCCGGCTCCCACTCTGGGGAGTCGGGCTCGTACCCACATTTGAAACCAATTTAACCAAACAAGCTACCTACCAACCCAGAGGGCTATGTGGTTTCGCTCCAACTCTTTGAATAAGCAACTTCATCTGTGCCTCGGTCATAGGCTTTCCAAAGTAGTTACCCTGCCCGTAGTCACAATTCAGATCTCGGATCTCTCGCGCCTGTGATGACGAATCAATACCATCCGCGATGACGCTTCTAGATAGGTCGTGGGCCAGCCGCACGATTCCGCCTACCATAGCCGCGTTATCGAGGTCGTATAACGGATGTGTCAGTGTCGGATCAAGCTTAATCGCGGCGTGCGGAATCCTTTGCAGATGACTGATAGACGAAAAATCACGCCCAAAGTGGTCAATCACTATGTGTACGCCAGCCTCCGCCAGACCTTCGAAAGTTGAAGCAGCCGTCGTTACATGCCCGATAATAGTCTGTTCCGTGATTTCAAATGCCAAGCATGCAGGCGATAAATGGTAACTTGAAAGAATCTCATATACCACCCTCTCAAAGTGAGGCTTAGTAAAGCTGGCAGCACTTATATTAATAGACGCGCGTACCGGCAGATTCGCTAGGAGTGGTTTCCACTTAGACAAGGTCTCGCATGTCAGCCGAAGAGTTCGCATCTCTAACTCTCCGAGCAAGTTAGATTCTCCCGCTATATCATTTAGCTCGTCGGGATCGAAGTTTCGAAATCCTGGATGTTGCCAGACGGCCGTTCCCTCGAACCCACAGATGATGCCATCGCTCAGTCTTACAATGGGCTCAAAGGTAAGTTCAAGTTCCGTTTCCTCGCCGCGATTCCCGTACAAAATATCTCGAAGCATTTCAGACATCGCATGGCGCCGTTCAGCTTCCATGAGCAGCGACGGGGTAAACACCCGCATACTGCAACTTCCTTCCGATTTAGCCCGGTGCAGTGCCAGATCGGCGTTGCGTAGCAAATGATCGCTGGTGCTTGCATGATCGGATAATGCAATTCCAGCCGAAGCGGTCACGTACAGGGTATATGACTCGAGCTGAAATGGTCGCTCAAGCAATCCGGCGATGCGTTGGTGCATCAATCGGGCGTCTTCGGGTTCTCTCAGATTCGGCGACACAATCACGAACTCATCTCCGCCAAATCTTGCCATCGACTCACCGGAGTACAGCTGCGTAGATATCCTCTCGGCCAGTTGCGAAAGTACGCTATCGCCGGCCGTGTGACCCAGCGTATTGTTAATGTCTCCGAAATTGTCCAGATCCAGGAACATCGCCCCCGCCAGTCGCCCGTGCTTTTTAGCTTCGGCCAGACATACTGCCAAATCGTCGGCCAGTGCTGCTCGATTAGCCAACCCCGTCAACGGATCCGTGTAAGCGAGCCGTTTGAGTTTTCGCTCGTATTCCTTTTGAGCAGTAATATCTCTCGTAATCACCACGATAGAGTGGAGCCAATCATCTGACATTAAATTGTTCACGGTGCTCTCAACATCAGACCACTCCCCCTTAGGATTACGCAGCCGATATTCAATCATGTGAATCACATCGGACGGTATCAAAATCTCCTGCCAAAAACGTCTAAACCGACGAAGATCATCCGGATGGACGATGCCGGTAAAATCAGTTTCAGTATCCGAAATGTCCGCCAGTTGATACAAGTGCGGGCTATGGTACGTTGCCACGAGATCCGGCTGGAACATGCTTACACCACTGTGTCCCCGTTCCACAATGTTTCGAAACAGCACATCACTTTTTGCTCGCGCCAACTGCTTTTGCAATTCAATATTTGCTTCCATCAGCCGGTAGAGCCGGACCACTACCAAAAGTATTAAGACAGTACCAAGCGCCACCAGCACTCCATCGGCTCTGCCGTGGCGCAGGAGGCCGCTGAGCACGAGAGTAATGGGTAGTAGCAGCGCCGCTCCAGTCAAAAACACCATCCTCATCCGCTGCCAAAATCGCTCTTGTGCCTGGGTCCGCGGTCTTGCCGGCGCCTCCGAAAGAGGCGGGTATAATACTGCTGCGCCCATCAAGACATAGAATATGATCCAACCGATATCCAACGGTGTCCCAACGGTATAGACGTTATTTAGCTGCAAAATCGTATAGACAACATCTGCCACCAACAAAGCGCCAACTGAACCAATGAGTAGGTAGTGATAGACCGCGCGTTTGGTTGAAGCCAGTGCCAACCGCACCGTACCTGCAAGTAGCAAGAAGTCCGTTGCTGGATAGGCGGATCCTATAAATCTAGCGATCGGGGTAATACTTGAGTTATATGCCTCCGGAGCCATAAGCACCGTCCACCACAGCATGGCCATACCCGTTGCCAAAATAAACGAATCGAGAAGGGAAAAGGGGTTTGGCCGTTGAAGCGAAGTCTTAGCCGCCCGTAATAATCCAATGAAGAGGGGAATACGCGACGTCAAATAGAAAAGATCCGCTACGCTAGGAAACGGACGAGGCGTTGAGAGGAAAAAACGATAAATATTATATGTTAGATCTCCCAAGAAATAGAGCAACACCCCCAGCCCAAGCCACATCCAAGTGACACGGTCAACGCTGCGCTGGCGCACCAGCTTATAAAGTATCGCTCCGAGCGCGCTGAGACCAATGAGGGTATAAAAAATAGCTCGCAGAGGCGGAAGCGGAAGAGACAGGTAATAGCCGACCGCCAAAAACAAACCCAATACCAAATACTGCTTCCATCGCTCGTCGACTAGTCGGCTTGTAAAAGATTGCTCACTCGTAACCATGCAGCTCCGCCTCCCAATAGGCCTGCATCATAGCCTCGGAGTACCGCTCACGTATTTAGCTGTTTTGGCAGAATTTCGTGCCTATGACTCCACCTGAGACGAGCAGATTCGGAAAGGGCTTATTTGCACGATACTGTTTCTGCTAACATGAGTTTATGCAGCAAAGAGCCCGGAGCTATCTATCGCTTCTAAGACTCACACCAACGAACGATACTGCCTCCACATCTGACGGGCCATCTGGCCGATTGTCGAAATGGCTAACCAACCGACGCGCGGCTGCCATCATCGCAGTGGCCGGCGTCCTTACCTATGTCACTGGTCTTGCTAGTCCATTTTGGAATGATGACAACGGACAGATTATTTACAACCTGCCAATCCATTCGCTGACAAACATAGTACATTTCTTCAGTGGTGGCACGTTTTACTACGGAGATGGTAGCAACCTCAATCTTACCGGGGCCTACTATCGCCCGATGATGAGCACCACCTATTCGTTCCTGTACGCCATATTCAAACTCAATTCCTGGGGCTACCACTTATTTCAGATAGCACTCGCCATTGCCGGCACATACATCCTCTACCTGGTGCTTCGTTACTGGTTCAGCTCACCCATATCGCTAGTGCTGGCGATAATTCATCTTGTCCATCCACTAGATTCTCAGGCAGTTTTTGCTATCCCGTCCATGCAAGAGGTCCTTTATTTCTTTTTTGGTATCCTCGCGCTCTGGATAGTCACCCGGTACTCGTCACTTCGCAGTACTGCCTGCGCCTGCGCACTGCTGCTTCTTTCGCTACTCTCCAAGGAAACCGGAATGTTGTTTGTGCTAGTCACCATCTGGTTCTTATTCCTGTATAACCGACAGCGAATTAAGCCATTTTTAGCAATGCTAGTTCCATTTCTGGCCGTTTATGGCCTCCTTTACTACAACGCCCGCGCACTTATCGCTAGCCCTCACTCGGCGCCGATCCATGACGTATCATTAGGGGTCCGTCTACTGACCGCTCCTTCCACCATGGTCTTCTATTTCGCCAAAATCATTTGGCCAGTCCACTTAGCCACCGCGTACTACTGGATCGTACCCAAACTGACATTTACGGGAGTCATTGTGCCGCTTGCCATCGATCTGGTCTTCGTAGCTGCAACTCTGGCGATAGGTTATCACCTGCATAAATCTCGTCCGCAGGCCGTCTTTCAGGCGTATGCCTTTTTCTGGGTGTGGATGATGCTAGGTATAGCCCTTACACTAAACATTTATCCGTTGGACATGACCGCATGCGAAACATGGTTTTACTTTGCTATCGTGGGCTTACTGGGCATAGTAGCCGTAACGGTAAAATCGTTTTGGCCGAAGAAGTCTCCGCGACTAACAATTATGGGCGAGGTCGCCGTAGCTGTCATAGTGGTGGTACTGATGGGCCTGACGGCCGTTCGTGGAGTTGACTATCATTCCGTGACGGGGCTCGAACTCCATGATATCAACGCCTCCCCAACGGATTTCGTGGCCGATGACCGGCTGGCAGTACACTATGCTGACGATGATGACTTGGATGTGGCCCTTAAGTTCGCGCAGGCTTCGGTCCGTATTTACCCTGGCAACACAAACATCGGCGATTTGGCTTATATTCAGACTCTGAGGGGTAACTATCAGGGAGCGATCCAATCCTACAAAACTTCCTTCAAATACGGCATTACCCCAACCATTCTGGACGACGCCGTCCAGGTAAATGTCATGTATGGTAACCCCACTTACGCCGGGAAGCTTCTGGAACAAGCCTTGGCACTGTACAAAAAAGACCCTTATCTGTGGGAAGCGCAGGCTGTGTACTACGCTAAGATTCACGACACTAAACGGGCGAGCGCTGCCATTGATCTGGCGGCCAAGTATGGGTCAGAGGATCCCACGACGGTGGATGAAATCCACTTGGGCATACCCTTCGCGATTACCTTCTTCGGCAAAACCTTCTTCATCTCGTAGTAAAGTATAAGTATGATCGAACGGACATACATTCCATCTGAGCAGGGAAGCGAACCGTCCAGCCCTGCTATTGATTGGCGGCGTCCTCTCCGGTTCTTACTTCGAACAGCACGCTCAAAGACTTTCGTGAGGATAGCCATTGCCGCACTCGCAGTTGGCCTTCTGGGATTAATGGGATACTGGCTGTACCAGAACGAGCCATGGAGCATCGATAACAATCCCTTTAACGCGACGATTCAAGCAGGTTCAACTTTTCCGCTGTACTATCCTACCGTACTGCCTGCCAGGTACCGTATCAGCCCCCATTCAGCTTCTAAGCCTCAGGCCTATGCGGTAATTTTCCGCCTGGCAGGTCCAAGTGGCGCCAAAATCTTTTGTAGCGAGGAGGCACGCTCAGCTAGCTTCAACTTAGGCGGCTACTACACGTCATTTTCAGATTACAAAGCAGTGGCTGTAAATGACGGTGCGGTCGTCTACGGGAAGCTACAAGGCAATGAAGTGGTTAGCCGAGCCAATAATTCCACCTGGATACTATGCAATACACAAGCTGCTGTTCCGTCGAGCCAGCTGATTGATATGCTCAAAAGCATCACACCGGCCAGCTAATCCAACTCATGCGAACCAAATTCAAACCCAAGAAATCTGCTCCCAAGTCCGAGGCCGCTTCCCCACGGCAGCCTCAATCTGCCGCAGACCTGGTGCACCGCTTGAATGATTGGATATCTGACCGCAGAGCGGCTATTGTAATCGGACTAGTGGCGCTTGGTACTTACTTCGTCGGCCTGGGCGCCCCGTTCTGGCAAGATGACAACGGGCAGATAGTCAACAATTTGGTTATTCATTCGCTTGCGAACTTCTGGCAGTTCTTCAACGGCGGCACTTTCTATAACTTGGGCCAAGGGTCCTATCTCACGGGAGCCTTTTATCGCCCCCTGATGACGCTGACTTATGCTCTGATTTATGCAGTCGCCGGGAACCACCCCTGGCCTTTTCACATCTTGCAGCTAGCGATTGTTGCAACTAGTACCTATGTTTTGTATCTAGTATTTCGGTATTCCTTTAGCCCGGTCATCTCTCTCGTCTTGTCACTCGTATTTCTGATACATCCCCTTGATTCCCAAGTTGCCTACGCTATCCCGTCATTGCAGGATGCCCTATATTTTTGCTTTGGGGTTATAGCCATCTGGCTCCTTCTGCGCTATGAAAAAGTATCTAGTCTGTGGTTGGTTTGTCTATCCCTCTTCTTGTCTTTGCTATCCAAGGAAACCGGTATCTTCTTTGTCTTAATGGCAATTATGTACTTATGGTTGTTTGATCGACGCCGGCTCAAGCCATTTGCCGCCATGGTGACCATACCGCTAGCGATCTACGCATTACTGTATAAGAACGCCTCTCACTTATTGAGCTTGCCCACGAACACTGCTCCGATCAACGACTCCCAAACCACCTTGGGCATTCGCCTTATGACGGCGCCTTCTACCTTAATGTTTTATCTTGGTAAACTCATCTGGCCTGCTCACCTGGCCACCGGCTATTACTGGCTGCAGACCAGTGTCACGTTTGCCCAAGTAGTCCTACCGCTCATCGTTGATCTGGCATTTATCGGCGCGTTAATCGCTGGCGGTTTATGGCTTCGCGGTCGCGCCAGTCGATCGGAGATAAAAACCTATTGGTTTTTCTTTGCCTGGTTTGCGCTTGGTATTGCCCCTATTTTCCAGATTATACCGCTTGATATGACGGCCTGTGAAACTTGGTTCTACTTCTCTATGGCAGGGCTGCTCGGGCTGGCGACGATTCTAGCCCGTCAGATAGTGCCAGGCCGCTGGCGGGGCGCTCACGCCAAGGCATTGATTACTGCCGTGCTGATCGTACTTACGGTCCTTTCCATCCGCACGTTGCTGCGCGGCCTCGAATGGGACAATCCTACTCAGCTTGAGACGACTAACTTACAAAACTCCCCGGATGATTATCCCGCAGCCTCGAATCTCGGAGTCGCGTACTCGCAAGCCGGTAATTACAAGACCGCCGTGTTATACGACCTGTTAGCGATCAAACTGTACC
>Ga0206919_1197_pt1 | contig 13775 bp, 12 predicted proteins | sample Alteio_BWOrgHeat_67_FD_152962 | JGI IMG/M metagenome (GOLD analysis project Ga0206919, IMG submission 152962) | Enriched cells from forest soil in Barre Woods Harvard Forest LTER site, Petersham, Massachusetts, United States -... | ecosystem: Environmental > Terrestrial > Soil > Temperate forest >... | reverse complement strand
TGCGTTGTCTGGTTCACCACGCCGATCCGCTGCAGGTCTTTTTCTACGTTAAACCCTTCCGAATAACGACCGCTGAACTCTTCATAGAATTGAGCGGCAGGTGATTCGCCTGTGATATATCGTGCGAGCGCCAGGGTTTCGTCCATATTGTTCACCACTACCGTGGGCGTGTAGGAAGATGCGTGTGAGAAAGTAGCCCTGGTTTCTTCATGCCAGGATTTGCCATGCACTACGATGCTGTATCCCTTCCTGGCGATTTGCTCGCCCCGATGCCAAACCTTTTCCACAAACGGGCAGGTAGTATTGTACCGTTCGATGTGTATGCCTTTACCGGTGAGTATCCGCTCGATATCCAGGGTAGTGCCGAATGCGGGAATCAATACAATGTCTTCTCCCGTCAGATCATCGAATGGTACCAACTCCCGGCCATTGGTGTCTTGCAGGAACCGGACCCCTTTCGACTGGAGGTCTGCATTTACCTGTGGATTATGTATCATTTCGCTCAGCAGGAATATGCGCCTGCCGGGATTTTCTTCGATGGTACGGAAAGCGATCTCGATGGCATTCTCCACCCCATAGCAAAAACCGAAATGACGGGCGAGGAAGATCTGCACCCCGCCAAAATCGAGCAGGGTAGGAGCGAAATCCTTCTTCAGCTTGTCCTCTGAACGGCGCTTGTTTTTAATGGCGCTGATCAACTGGCTGCGGTATATCCCCGGTACGGTAAACTGCTTCATACGAACCGCAAAGATAGCGACGGAATGCCGATGATATAGCCGCGCCGCTTACACGTATCTTTGCAGCATGCATTATGTTTCAGCGGAAAACCTCACCAAGAGCTACGGTATTCAACCGCTTTTCGGCAATATTTCCTTCCATATCAATCAGGGAGACAAGATCGCGCTGGTGGCGCGGAACGGGGTGGGCAAATCCACCCTGCTCCGGATACTGGCTGGTACTGAAACGCCGGATGAAGGAAAACTGTGGATCAACAAGGAAGTAACCGTGGCCCTGTTCGAGCAGGATCCGCAGTTCATGGAAGAAAAGACGGTGCTGGAAAATATCTTTCACATCGAGCATCCTGTGATCACGGCCATCCGCGAATATGAGACCGCTGCAGAAGGAACGGATGGCGCTGCCATTTCGGAGGCTATTACAAAAATGGATGAAATGAATGCCTGGTCGTTCGAGGCCCGGGTCAAGGAGATACTCAGCAAGCTGAACATCCATCACCTGCAGCAGCCCGTCGGCGCACTGAGCGGCGGTCAGCGCAAACGCGTTGCCCTGGCCAAGACCCTGATCGACATCGGGTTTGAGCACCAGCACACGCTGCTGATGATGGACGAGCCCACCAATCACCTGGACGTTGAAATGATCGAATGGCTGGAACATTACCTGGGTCAGGAAAACGTAACACTGTTGCTGGTAACGCACGACCGGTATTTCCTGGATGCGGTCTGCGACGAGATATGGGAACTCGAGCGGGGAGATGTTTTCGTGTACAAGGGAGACTACGAAAATTACCTGGACCGCAAGGCGGCCCGATTGGAAAGCGAAGCGGGAAGCATTGACAAGGCCAGGAACATCTATCGCAAGGAACTGGAATGGATGCGCAAACAGCCCAAAGCGCGTACTACCAAATCGAAAAGCAGGCAGGATAATTTTTATACCGTAGAAGCACGGGCAAAGCAGCGCATCGAAGACTCCAATGTACAGCTCCAGGTAAAGATGAGCCGGCTGGGAGGGAAAGTGGTGGAGATGAAAAAAGTGTACAAGAGCTTCGGCGACCTGCAGATACTCAAAGGGTTCGACTACACGTTCAGCAAAGGCGAGCGCATCGGTGTGATCGGTAAGAACGGTACGGGCAAAACCACCTTCCTGCGGATACTCCAGCAGCTGGAACCCGCCGACAGCGGGAAGGTCAACGTGGGAGACACGGTTGTGTTCGGCAATTTTTCACAACAGGGCCTGGTGATCAAGGAAGACCTCCGCGTGATCGAATACGTAAAGACCTTTGCCGAGCACTTTCCGCTGGCTTCGGGCGGCTCGCTCAGCGCCGCGCAGTTCCTCGAACTTTTCCTGTTCACGCCAGACAAGCAATATACGTACCTGTCTTCGCTCAGCGGCGGCGAAAAGAAACGATTGCAGCTATTGATCGTTCTCTTTCAAAACCCGAACGTTCTGGTGCTTGATGAGCCCACCAATGACCTGGACCTGCCCACACTTGGCGTTCTGGAAAACTTTTTGCATGACTACCAGGGCTGCGTGATGATCGTATCGCACGACAGATACTTTATGGACAGGCTGGTGGACCATCTCTTTGTATTTGAAGGCAATGGGATCGTTACGGATTTCCCTGGAAACTACACGCAATACCGCGCCCGGTTAAAGGAGAATGAGAAGCAGGAACAGGCCGCGCGTGATCAGAAGAAAAAACCGGCAGTGCCCGAACCCGTAAAGCCCCAGCCCCCTCCAAAGAAAAAGCCGGTATTCAAGGACAAACGCGAATTTGAAATGCTTGAAAAGGAGATCGCCGCACTGGGCGCCGAAAAAGAACAGATAGAGCAGCAGCTGGGTAATCCCGATCTGCCCTTTGACCAGTTGCATGCACTGAGCAGGCGATCGGCGGAGATCACCCAGGAACTCGATCGCAAGGAATACAGATGGCTCGAGCTGAGCGAACTGATGTAACTCAGGTAAAGGATAATAGTTCTACATCGAATATGAGTACGCTGTTCGCGCCGATCTGTGCGCTTACCTGCCGGTTGCCATAACCCAGTTCTGCAGGTATGAAGAACCTCCATTTACTACCCACCGGCATCAGCTGCAAGCCTTCCGTCCAGCCTTTGATCACACGGTTCAAAGGAAAACTGGCTGGCTGGCCGCGTTTGACACTGCTGTCGAAGACCGTTCCGTCGATCAGTGTACCGTGGTAATGACAGGTTACGTCGTTGTGCGCTGCCGGCCTTTCGCCGGTTCCCTGTGTCAGTACGAGGTATTGGAGGCCGCTGGGCAACACGGTAACGCCTGGTTGCGTGCTGTTTGCTTCGAGGAAATCTTTTCCCGCCTGCAGGTTGGCGGCGGCTTTTTCTGCATTCAGTTGTGAGAGTTTATCGGCGATGCCCATATTTATTTTTTGCGAAGGTACGCGTTTGGCGCCGGGGAGCGAATGCCCGCCTCAGCTATTCCGGGTATCTTTGCAGTGTCGATCATCCTGAACTGTTTTCCAAAGATGTTCTCTTCAATCATACAGCTATATCGCGAAGCATACAGCGGGCTGAGCCGCAAAACCTGGTACCTGTCGCTGGTCATGCTCATCAACCGCAGCGGCACGATGGTGATACCCTTCATGACGATCTATTGCACGCAGGAACTGCATTTTTCACTCGGGCAATCGGGGATTGTGATGGCTTTTTTTGGCGCGGGCTCCATTGCCGGCGCTTTCCTGGGGGGCAGGATCACCGACCGGCTGGGGTTTTACCCGATTCAGATAGGCGCACTGCTGAGTGGCGGCATCCTGTTCCTGGTGGTGGGATACCTGCACCAGTTCTATTCTCTTTGCGCAGGCGTATTGGTGCTCAGTATTTGCAATGAAAGTTTCCGGCCGGCCAACTCAACGGCCATTGCCTGGTATTGCACACCTGAGAACCGGGTGCGGTCCTATTCACTGAACCGGCTGGCCATCAACCTTGGTTTTGCCAGCGGGGGTGCACTGGGCGGGTTCATCGCCTCCATGAACTACCATTATCTTTTCTGGGTAGACGGATGCACCAATATCATTGCGGCATTGCTCATGTTTCGCCTGCTGCCACCACCGCCTGGCTACAGGAAGGAACGGGAGGTGCAGGGAGAAAATGCACGTGCACTCTCTCCGTATAAGGACCTGAACTACCTCATCTTTACGTTTTTCGTGATCGTTTTTGCCACCTGCTTTCTGCAGATGTTCAGCGTGATCCCGGTTTTTTACAAGACCCAATGGGGCATCAGTGAACGGCTGATCGGCACATTGATGGCCGTGAACGGCATACTGATCGCTGCTTTCGAGATGATCATAGTGCACAATACGCAACACCGGCGGCCGGCACTCTTCTTCCCGCGCATTGGTGCGCTGCTGCTGGCCCTGGGGTTTGCGATGATCAACCTGCTGCCGCATTATTTTGCAGGTGCCTGCGTGGTAACACTGCTGATCACTTCAGGCGAAGTGCTGTCGCTGCCTTTTCTGAACAGTTTCTGGCTCTCCCGCAGCCAGTCCGGAAATCGCGGGCGTTATGCCGCGCTTTACACCATCGCCTGGAGTACAGCCCAGATCGCGGCACCTGCGATGGGCGCCTTCATCGCAGAGGGCGCCGGGTTCAACGTTTTGTGGTGGGTGATAGCGGGTATGTGCCTGCTGTTAACGCCCGGATTTTATTTCCTGCACCGGCGAACGGAACGCGAACCGTCAGATCAATAGAGGTCTAATTCCTTCTCACCTTCAGTAATCGCGGCAGGTATTCTTTCTTTCGTTGCAGCTCGTAGTCGTACATGATCTTTCCGATCTCCCTGAAAAATGGATAGCCGACTTCATCATAGTCGTACTTATCGTCATTTAATATTCCATCACTGTTCACGTAGATGACGGCACTCAGCATGAATTCCACGCCGTGCTCCTCATCAGTGATATAGGCGGCATCCGTAAGATAGCCATATGACCAGCCGGGTTTGTTATAGGAGCGTATCCCCGCGGGCACCGGTTGTTTGCCCGCCCTGAACCAGAAGAATTTGGTATAACTGTCAAAGTATTCGCTGGTATCATAATGGGGATGGTCGCTCTCTGAGGGATAGGCTGACATGTAACGGTACAGCAGCTTGTAGTCGTCTTTTGTAAGGTGAAAACGTTTTTCGACGGGAACGGATTGCGGGAAAATAACGGATTGAACCATTTCACGCAGGTCCTCGAGCGGCAGGTTGTTGTGACGGGTAAAGTCGAACGGGGTCATGATGAGATTGTCATGCTGATCGAGATGCCCTTTTCCTACCAGCACCTGCTTGCTGAAATCGAAGGACGCGCTGCTGTAAGCGGCGGGCTGTGTGTATATGGTTTTCCCATTATGAAGGAACCGGATCGCATTCGTATGGCGATTCTCTTCTTCCGTCATCGGCATGAACTGCCGCACGATGCGGACATCAGGATATCCTTTTTTCCAGAGTGTTTCATTCAATGTTTGCTGGCCGGTGAATTCATATAGCCTGTTATAAGCATCGTTATCGCTGACGAGAAATATTTTTTTGATGTAGTTGGCGATGGAAGGATAGCCGTTTGCCGAACTGGTATCGCTGAGGATTGTCTGCTGCCCGCTGAATGAACTGTCCAGCTGCATTGCCGCGTACTTGCCGACTCCGCGCTGGTGCCACCCATTTAATTTTTCAAGGGCGGCCAGTACCGTCGGCAGCTTTACGGTGGAGGCGGGGTTGTAATACCGGTTCCTGTCCACATGCAGGTAATAGTTCGTGAACTTCGGTGCATTGTGCCCGTCCCTGTCGATCCGGGTGTAGATGAACTGGTATTGAAAGGTGTCGGGCTGGTCCAGCACATGCAGGAGGAAGGGAGTGGCTTTGCTGCGGAGCAGTTGTTCCAGCCAGGCATCCGTTTTCCCATAGATTCCCTGTGCAGGTGATGCCACACCGATGAGGCAGAACAGCAGGCAGCAGTAGAGGTGTTTCATAATAGGTGCTTTTAGAGAGGCAGACATTTAAAGTTAATCCAGTTTGGCGTATCTTTTGAGCAAGTAATACTATGGAAGAGATAGAAGTTCCGACCGAACACCTGCACGAAACGATATTGGAACGTGCCGAAGAGAGCCTCGAAAAGGACAAAGAAAAGAGCTGGTCGATGTCCATCGCGATCTCCACGGCGCTGATGGCAGTATTTGCGGCCATTGCGGGATTGATGGCGGGTCATCATTCCAATGAGGCGTTGATCGAGCAACTCAAGGCTTCGGATCAGTGGGCTTATTACCAGGCCAAAGGAATTAAGGCAGAAATAAAATCATTGCAAGCCGGCACAGATAGTGCGGCCACCCGTGCCGTGAGAACTTATAAAACCGAGCAGGCCGATATCAAAAAAGAAGCTGAAGCAGACCAGGCGCTGTCTACGGAGCACCTTGGCAAGCATGTACACCTGGCCGGCGCCGTTACGCTTTTCCAGATGGCGATTGCCATTTCAGCGATTGCTATCCTCACCCGCAAAAAGCTGCTGTGGTTCATCGCGATCGTCATTTCGGGCGTGGCGCTGGTCTTCTTTGTGCTGGGACTTATTTAGCCGGATATTTTTCCTGAAGTCGCCGCATATCCATGGAATTGCGTAACCAAATGGTTTCCTTTTTTGGGCCACAATTCGGCTTTGGCATATCATTTGTCAAAGCCACGGTAAATCCAATTACTATGAAAAAGTATCTTATTGTTTGCGCTGCGTGCCTGTTGGTTTCGGCAGCCCGCTCACAGGGCGTTGGCATCAAGGGCGGTTTAAGCCTCGCCACGATCTCGAATTATGGAAGTACCGGTGATACACGCGTAAGCGGCAATGTCGGTTTGTATTTTCATTCCCGCATCAGCAGCAACTGGGCTCTCCAGCCTGAAGTATTGTATTCTGGAGAAGGTGTAAAATACAAGAGCGTGCTGGGTGCAGACCGTACCCTGGCATTGAGTTACATCCAGGTGCCGGTGATGTTGCAATTCTCCCCGGTTCGTATGTTCTACATTGAGTTTGGCCCGCAACTGGGTATCCTGGCCAGTGCCAATGTGAAGGATGATAACAATAACAAAACGAGCGTGATGGACGGCTACAACAGCGTATCGCTGAGCCTGAACGCAGGCGCCGGATTTCACGTAACCCGCCAGTTGGGATTCTTTGCACGTTACAGCTTTGGCCTCACTGATATTACGCAGGGCGATAACCAGACCTATTACAGCAATGTGGGCCAGTTGGGCATGACCGTTCGACTGAACTGATTCCAGCAAACAGGACAATAAAAAGAAAGGCCGCAAACAATTTGCGGTCTTTTCTTTTGGACTGGATTTTAAAAACGCGGAAAAACTATTATCGTTGTGCGGGGCTATAAATATTATTCTCTTCGTCTTCATCACCAACAGCCTCATCTTCATCATCCTCTTCACTGCCCGGAACATCCAGGTCGGCGCCGGTTCTTTCTTTTCCAAAACTGCGTTCATTCAGCGGGTCGCCGTCGAGGTCAGTATCGTCCATGGCGGCCTCGCGGAGATTATCTTCATCCTGCGTGGGCATATATTCCGTGTCTTCCAGCGCCTCCCTTTCATCGGGTCTGACATTTGAATCGTTGTCTTCTTCATCATCATCGTCTTCGCTATTCAGGGAATCCAAAAGGCCATCGCCTTCTTCGTCGGAAGATGAGGCGGTGGTATCCGCCAGTTCGCCCATGGGCAGCACATGCACATGCTCCTGGCCGGGGATATCCTTTACTTCGGGCATATCGATGGTTGTTTCTTCACCGCGCAGGCGTTCTTCGTCACGCGGAGAATCGGTAAGCTCTGATTTTGCGGTTGTGGAAGGGGTATTGGGGGTCTTCATAAAGGGTCCTTTCCGCTTACTGTGTAAATATTGTGCCAAAGAGAGGAGAGCGGAAGCCGGACCGCCGATAAGCAGCTGACAATTCTATGACTGAGGTTGACCCACTTCAGCAAGGCGGATGCCGTCGGGTTCGAGCGTGATCTTTTTCTGGCGGTAGAGTGCGCCCGTGGTCATCTTGAAGGTTTTTTTGCTCATTCCGAAATAGGCGTAGATGTCTTCGGGGAGCGATTTGTCGTGGTAGGGGAGAAATCCTTTGTTCTGGCGAAGCAGCCGCAGCAGTTTTTCTGTTTCGTCTTCTACGCGCTGGTATCCCGGTTTGCCGAGTACCACATCGATCTTGCCCTCTGGTTTGATGGAGCTGATATATCCTTCGAGACGGTCGCCCACCGCGATCTCGCGGTACACCTGGTTGAAATGAAGCATACCCGTATGGCGGTCATTGATGATGACCACGTAGCCGATGTCGGAGCGTCGGTATACGATCAGTTTTACGGGCTCGAGTTCTTTTACAGTGAGGTTGTCGTTGTCGAGGTATTGATCGATCTTTTCCGTTGCAGCTGCGCGGCCGGTCTGCTGGTCCAGGTAAATACGAACGAGGTATTTACCGCCCTTGCGCATGACAGTATGTTGCTGGGACTTGGCCACGAACAGGTCTTTCATCAGTCCCCAATCAAGAAAAGCGCCCTGCGGCGTTACGGCCACGGCTTCCAGTAAAACGATATCGCCTACGATTCCTTTGGGTTCCTGGGTGGTGGCGATCAGCCGGTTATCCGAATCATGGTAAAGAAATACCTTTACTTCGTCCCCGATGCGTGCTTTTGGCGGTGCGAAGCGCTTCGGGAGCAGGATGCCTTCCGCGCCATCGTCCAGGTAAAATCCGAAATCGACCCTGCGGTTGATTTTTAATGTGTTGTAGGCACCCACCTGTATCATGGCATTCACTCATTCAATGAGCAGCGAAGGTAACACAATTCGTTTACGGGCCGGTTTGCAGCCGGCTGATCAACAGGAAATCCAATGAACCAGCGAAATAAAGCGATCGTGCAGGTGATCTTTGTGATTGTTATCTGGGGTAGTTCGTTTTCCATTACCCGCAGCGTGATGGGCCGCCTGCCGCCGTTCTTTTTTGCATTTATGCGTTTTTCGGTGGCTACGCTCTCGTTGCTATTCTATTGGTTCCTGCAACGCAGGAAAATAACATGGCCGGACAAACTGCCGTGGTTCACGCTTTTTTGTATGGGGCTGACGGGCGTTACTTTTTTCTATATTTTTTTCAACTGGTCGCTGTTGTATACCAATGCTTCCACCGGCGCCATGTTACAGGGTTTTATCCCGGCCTGCATCGTGTTGCTGGCGGTGATCTTCCTGGGAGAGAAAATATCTGTCCGTCAATTGCTGGGGATCATTGTTTCACTGGTCGGCGTGGTGCTGGTGAGTTCGGGATCGGTGCCTGCTGCAATCGGCGACCGTCCGTTGCTGGGTAATTTTCTCATGATCGTTTCGGTGATTTCCTGGGCGATTTACACCATCCTTTCGCGGAAGACGGCGCAGATACATCCGCTGATCGTTACTTCCATTATTTCTGTGATCGGAACGGTGTTGCTGATACCTGCCGTACTGGTTGAATCGCGCGGGCAGGTCTGGCCGGTGATGTCGGGGATGGATTGGCTGAGCACTTTATACCTGGGTATACTGGCTTCTGCTATTGGATATTTTTTGTATAACCGCGCACTGGAACATTTAACGGCCAGCCAGGTGGGAATCTTTTTAAATCTCGATCCCGTGGTGGGCGCTGTGATTGCGGTGGTGGTGCTGAAGGAAAGTATTGGGTTGTGGCAGATAGCGGGTGTTGTATTGATACTGGGAGGGGTGTGGTGGAGTAGTTTTCGTAGCAGGGACGAAGGAGCCATTTCTTAAGAGGAGCTATTGATGGAAGTAATTCACCGGCACCAATAAATCCCCCCATCCGCAAACTGCTGCAATGTATCCAGCCTGCGAACTTCCCGTATCTTTTCAATGCGAAGAATCTCGGGATCATCCACCTCGCTGCTGCTGAACCAAATAATATAATGAGGCGGCGTGATCCGGAGATAGTCCGCGGCTTCCTGAACGTGTGATTTTTCCGGGATGCTTAAATTCTGCCTGCCGGTGAAAAAATATACGGCATCATTCACATTGGAATAGATCGCATGCTTTGGGTCGAATTCGCCGATGTTCTTTTTAAGATATTCCACGATAGGGGAACGTTGCAATGAGCGGGCCGTGTAACCGGGGATCCCGTCTTCCTGTATATCGCGGTACATATCCCGGTCATCGCTCCATTGGCGGTACTCGAACAATGCGAACACACAAATTGCCGCGATCCATACTGCCGGTTCCATCCACACACGACGGTCCTTCCTCGAAATATATCGGAATCCTGCATACACCCAGCGCGTCACCAGCCATGCGAGCGGAATAAAGGCCGGCGACAGCAGCCTGTTATTGACCTGCTCATACCGGGACACCGTAGCCGATATAATAATGAATGACAGGTAGCCCAGTAAAAAAACATCTGCTACCAGTTCGTAGGACGCCGGTTTGCGGCGGTACAACCGGCGCGCCACATCAAATACCAATCCCATCAACACCAATATTCCTATAACGGAAGAGAACGCATACTGCCCCGCGGGAAACTGCAGCCATTCCCAGGCGATATTGCTGTAATAGTGAACATTGGTGAAGAAAGGCGTGAGGCTCTGCTGCCGCATCCCGGTGAGGCTGTCTGCCACATGCATGTTGCGGTAAAGATTGACGGTCAGCAGCAGCGAACTTCCCGCAATAAATATCAACAAGTGCCATCCCCTTCTCATACGGTTGGCTGGTCCCATAAATATCAGCAGCCCGCCGCCCGCCACGATCAGCGTGATGCCTGCATAGCGCGTTACACAGGCGACCGCCGTCACGAGACAAAGCAGTAGTAAAGCAGAAAGGCGATGGCCGCCGGCAAGATATTTCCGGAGACACCATATAAAGGCAAAGACCAGCAACAGGAACAGGGTTTCGCTCCACAGCATCGAATAGATCTCCAGCAGCGAGGGGCTGATCACAATCACAGCCAGCAATACCCATTTGTACCATTTCGATGGCCACTCAAAGCGGCTCATCAGCACACCACTCCAATAGATAATGCAGGCAAACAGCAGGCTGTTGAGCCAGGGTGCAAACACCATGATGTCTGTATGCATGACCCGCAAAATCGCCGATAAGAACGCGGGGTAAAAAAATGGGAAGATCGTGAGCGGCAACCCATCAAAATCATTGAACCCGTGCCCGGCCGCGAGGCTTCGTGCCGATGCCATATAAGCTACCGAATCGGGCGAAACACCGATGCCGCTGTAGCTGGTAAACCGGTATATGATCAAAAAACCGATCACCGCAGCAAGCAGCGAATCAAGTTGTAAGCGAAAAGGATGACGGAGCGGCTGCTGCATACCGGTAAATCGATGTTCGCTAAGATACTGAACTTGTTTTAACGGATTATTTTGCCCATTGACCGATGAGTGTTATGTAATTGACCCCGCCCTTGCATCCGGTAGAAAAACACTCTCATGTCAAAATCAATTACCCTGCTTTCACTGTGCCTTTTGGCGCTTACCAGTCAACTGCACGCTGCGGATTTTCCCGCCATGCTGAAATCCGTTATTATTTATAGGTCTGGCGCTGAGTTGCGGCACACCGCTATGGTAAGGCTCGAACCCGGGAATAACGAGGTTACCATAGAGCACCTGGCCAGCTCGGTAGATATCAATAGTATCCGCGTCGGCCTGCCCGGAACGGTCACTGTACTAAGCATGCAGTTTTCAAATAACTATCTCGCGCCTGCCGAGGTATCGCCGCGCGTGCGATTCCTGCAGGATTCGCTGCAGCAGTTACAGAAAGAAAAAGAAAAAACAGACATGGCACTGACCAATGCCCGGGACCTCCTGGAAGTATTGAAAGCCAACCGGGATATTAAAGGGCAGGCCGGGCTCAGCGTAACGGAACTGGAGAAGCTGATGGACTATTACAAGAATAAATCCGCCGAGCTCCAGGCTGAGATCTATCAACTCAGCCTCCGCAATAAAAAGACTGATGAGCAGATCGGCAAACTGCAAAACCAGCTGCGCGAGGAGCAGGCGAAAGGCCGTACCAATGAAGGCCGTTTGCAGTTGCAACTGTCATCCGCACTGGCAGGTAAATTCGATGTATCCATTTCGTATGTCACGCGCAGCGCATCGTGGACACCCTACTATGATATCAAGGCGCAGGACAATAAATCGTCAGTGGAGCTGGTGTACCAGGCCAAAATAAGGCAATTCACGGGGTTGGACTGGAAGCAGGTAAAGATGACCCTCTCTGCGGCGCAGCCGGAGCAATGGAGCGCCGCGCCTACGATGAGCAGCTGGTTTCTGGCATATATAAATCCTTTGGGTGCGATTCCCGTGCGGATCCGTGGAACAGCGTTACGCAAAGACACCGAAGATTATGCGTCAGCCCGTGAGATGAGAAGCGAAACTGCCAACCTTAGCGAAGTTGTTGTTACTGCTCCCAATACCCCATTGTACATCCTGGAAGGTAAAGTGGTGAATGCAGCTGACTTTGCTGCGATAGACCCAAACATGATCAAGGAGATTAAGGTATTGAAAGATGAACAGGCCACAGAAATATATGGCTCAAGGGCTGCTAACGGTGTCATTGAAGTAGAGTTGAAGGAAGGCTTGCAGGATCATGTATCGGTAGATGACGATAAGCTGGATGTTTCTTTTGATCTCGATATTCCATACGATGTGCCATCGAATGGAAAAGAACAGCTGGCCACGATACAGGTCTACCAGGTGCCTGTTTCGTTCCGTGACTACGCAGTACCTAAAAATGATGCAGAGACTTACCGGTTAGCGGGACTGACAGGCTGGGAAAAATTCCATCTCCTTCCCGGCGAAGCCGGTATCCTCTATAATGGGGTATACTCCGGGAAATCCTCCATTGACCCCGCTTCCACGCTCGACACGCTGAACCTGACAATGGGCCACGACAAACGCGTGGTGATCACCCGGACAAAGCGCACCGATTTCAGCAGCGTAAAATTCCTTGGCAGCAACAAGCTTCAGAAATTCGTTTATGAGATATCTGTCAGGAATACGCGCACAGACAGTGCACACATCGATCTGAAGGACCAGTACCCGATCTCTACGAACAAGGATATCGAAGTAGAACTGCTGCAGGCAGCAGGCGCGGAGGTAAATCCAACGACGGGCATACTCAGCTGGCGGTTGTCACTGGCCCCGGGCGAATCCAGGAAAATAGAATTTTCTTACACCATAAAATATCCGAAGGATAAGACGCTGAATTTAAATTGATAAAAAAATCCTCCCGTGTAATTCACGCGGGAGGATTTTTTTATCAGCTTGCGTAGCTTTCTACCGGCTCGCAGGAACAGATCAAATTCCTGTCGCCGTAAGTATTGTTCACACGCGCCACGGAGGGCCAGAATTTGTTGTGCACCACATAATGAAGCGGGAAGGCCGCCGACTGCCGGCTGTAAGGGTGCTTCCATTCATCGGCACAGATCATCTGCTGTGTATGTGGCGAATTTTTCAGGGCATTGTCGGTTTTATCCGAGCGGCCTTCCTGGATGTCCATGATCTCGTCGTGGATAGATAGCATTGCATCGCAAAAGCGATCGAGCTCTGCTTTGTCTTCGCTTTCCGTAGGTTCCACCATGATGGTGCCCGGAACGGGGAAGCTCAGTGTAGGCGCATGAAAGCCGTAGTCTACCAGCCTTTTGGCCACATCTTCCGCCTCAACGCCTGCGCTGGTCTTGAATGGCCGCAAGTCAACAATAAATTCGTGCGCGCAGGTCCCGTTGGTGCCGGTGTACAGTATCTTATATTTTTTCTCCAGCCTCGCACGCATATAGTTGGCATTGAGGATCGCATATTCCGTGGCCATGCGTACGCCATCCTTCCCGAGCATTTTAATATAACCATAGCTGATCAGGAGAATTGACGCAGAGCCGAACGGTGCAGCGCTGACCGCACCGGTTCCGTGAGCAGAGGTAATGTCCTGCTCCGCGCCGGTGTGACCGGGCAGGTGCGGCGCAAGGTGTTTTGCCACGCAGATGGGTCCCATACCCGGACCGCCTCCGCCATGCGGGATCGAAAATGTTTTG
>Ga0206919_1146_pt1 | contig 13816 bp, 12 predicted proteins | sample Alteio_BWOrgHeat_67_FD_152962 | JGI IMG/M metagenome (GOLD analysis project Ga0206919, IMG submission 152962) | Enriched cells from forest soil in Barre Woods Harvard Forest LTER site, Petersham, Massachusetts, United States -... | ecosystem: Environmental > Terrestrial > Soil > Temperate forest >... | reverse complement strand
ATGTTGACATTCTCGAGGAAGACAGCGTAATTGGTCAGTAGATGAGCGAGAGCTTCAAACTCGGTTTGCGCCGGTTCCTCTTGTTGCTGGTGGCGCTCGGCGGATTGGCGTTGACCGGCTGCAAGTCGGACGAGCCGGAGAATCTTTCAACGCGTCCGTGGAATACTCCCAAGAGCTGGGAGAGCGGTCTGCCGGGCGGCTTGGGCGACCGGTATCGCTAGGAATTTCCCGCGGCTTACTTCGCGTATTCGACGGTCCGCATTTCACGGATCACCGTCACCCGGATCTGCCCCGGATACTGCAGTTCATCCTCGATCTTTCGCGTGATATTCCTGGCCATCGCGGCGGCGGCGTCATCGCTCACCTCCTCCGGCTTGACCATGATGCGCAATTCTCGCCCCGCCTGCACCGCGTAACACTTCTCCACGCCCGGAAATGACAGGCCGATCTTTTCCAAATTGTCCAGCCGCCGCAGATACGTGGTCATCGTCTCCGACCGCGCCCCCGGGCGCGAGGCACTGATGGCGTCAGCGGCGCTCACCAGGATTCCCCACAGGCAGGTGTGCGGAACTTCATCGTGATGCGAGGCCACGCCATTGACCACGTCGTCCGCTTCGCCATGCTGTCGGATGAAGTCCGCCCCGATGATGGCGTGCGAGCCTTCCATTTCGTGATTCAACGCCTTGCCGATGTCGTGCAGCAGCCCCGCGCGCTTGGCCGAGAGCACGTCCACCCCCAGTTCCGCAGCCATCAGGCCCGTCAACTGGGCCACTTCGACCGAGTGATCGAGGATGTTTTGCGAAAAGCTCTGTCGGAACCGGAGCCGTCCCAGCACCTTGACGATCTCTCCGTTCATCGGCGGCAGGCCCGTCTTGAAGACCGCGTCTTCCCCCGCCTTCACAATCGTCTCATCCATTTCTTCGGTCACCTTGGCCACCACCTCCTCGATGCGCGTCGGATGAATGCGCCCGTCGAGGATCAATCGCTGCATCGATTCCCGGGCGATCTCGCGCCGCACCGGGTCGAATCCCGAGAGCACGACCGCGTTGGGCGTGTCGTCGATGAGCACCGTCACGCCGGTGACAGCCTCGAAGGAGCGGATGTTGCGGCCCTCGCGCCCGATGATCCGGCCCTTGATCTCATCGCCTTGCAGCGCAATCGTCGCGGTGGTCGTCTCGAACGTGTGCTGGCTGGCATAGCGCTGGATGGCCAGCGTAATGATCCGCCGCGCCTGGTCCTCCGCCTTTAATTTCGCCGCCTCCATGATGTGCCGCGTCAGGTCATTGGCATCCTGGACGGCCGCCTGCTCGACGGCCCGGAGCAATTGCGCCTTCGCCTCGCTTTCGGTCAGATGGGCGGCTTTCTGAAGCTGGTCTTTGCACTGGCGGTTGAGGAGGTTTAGTTCCGTCCGCTCGGCCTCCATCGCCTGTTCTTTCTTCTGGAGGGCCGCCTGCTGCTCCTCCGCCTGCTTTTCCTGGCGGACAATGCCTTCGAGCTGCTGGTTGATCAGGAGTTCCCGCTGGGCGAGGCGGTGTTCCGAAGCGGCGATTTCTGTCTGGCGGCCCGCAAACGACTTCTCCGTCTGCTCGCGGAGTTTGAGGCTGTCCTCGCTGGCGGCTAGGCGGGCTTCGCGCAGGAGATTGTCCGCCTCCCGCCGGGTGTTTTCCAGCAGCGCCTTTTGCTGCAAGGCAAACATCTCCTGCTTGGCGTTTTCACGCCAGCGAAGGAACAAATATCCAACCACCATTCCTCCCGCGGCGCCGTACAACCACCCGGGAATCCCGCCAGTTTCAGCCAGCAATATCATTATGTAACCGGGCGATGGCCGGCAACTACGTGCCATCGCGTCGGAGTCAATATACAGTCCAAACAAACATCATGCGGTTCCGCCGGAATGGCAGGCCTCACCTGAAAGTCGTAGGCAATCCCACACTTGGTTCCGGAAACCTCCGCCAGCATCCGGTCATAAAACCCTTTTCCCCGACCGAGGCGGCATCCGACAACATCAAACCCTACTCCAGGAACCAGTGCCAAGTCCAGTTGGTTTGTTGCCGCCGCCTCGCAATGGGGAGCCGGTTCGGGAATTCCATACCGTCCTTTGGACAGGTCCGTCAGGGGATTACGGACGATGAAGGGGCGGTATCCATTCAATCCTTGATCAAAACGGGGCAGCGCGGCGAGTTTCCCGGCAGCCAAGGCCTCTGACAGCATGGGCCAGAGATCCAGTTCATCCGGCAGCGGCGCGTAGAACAGGACGGACGCAGCCTTCTGCCAGACCGCCTGGCCGCGGAGAATCGCCTGGGCGGCGAGAGATTCGGCCGCGCGTTCACCCGGCGGGACGTCAGCCAGCCGTGCGCGCAAGTCGCTGCGCAGAGCCGCTTTGGCGTCGGGTGAGGTCATATCTTTCTTTGTGGCATTCCGCGAAGCGGCTTCTCGAGCCAACCCGTAGGGTTGCCAGCAAGTAGCCGGGGGTTGAGCGAGTCTGCGAGCGATACCCCCGGTCCTCGCCCCCCTCCGACACGACCCTGAAGGGGTCGAAGAATCCCCGGCCAAAGCATCCCAAAAGTTGAATGTGCCAAATTCATTTTGCTTTGAACACCTCCTCCAACATCTTCAAGTCCATCCTGAGCAAACTGTCGCAGTGCCGCCTCAATCCGTCGGCGTAAAAGCGCAGATAATCTTCATAGTTCTCCGGCGCCGACCACGGAGTCACACTCTGGGGAACCTTTTTCCAATCGTCGGGCGCGAAGCGCTGCAGAATCTCCGCCAAGCTGAACAACCGGCGCACGTTTGGTCTCAGGATGGTGGTATGAACTTTCACAAACAGCGTCACGACCACCTCGTTTTTGTCCACGTGAACCCAGATGAAAAGATGCGGCCCGTCGTACCGGACATTGCTCGGTGTGTCGCCCAGTTCGGTTAGTTCCTTATGCGCTCCACCGCGCGTAAACCCATGCTCCGCGATCAGAAAATCAAAATGCTGGTGCACCGCCTCGGCAAATCCAGTCATGGCTTTGCCTCTTTGCGCGGCGCGTCTTTGTTGCCCGCATCGCCCGGTGATTTAGCCTCCGCCACCAACGCCCGCCATTTTTCCACCCGCTCCCTGATTTTTTTCTCGGCGCCCTGGTCACTCGGTTCGTAATAACGCTTTTCCGCGCCCAAATGGTCCTGAACTACAAAATGATCCGGATGATCATGTGCGTATTGATAACCTTCCCCATGGCCCAGCCGTTTGGCACCCTGATAATGCGCGTCACGCAGATGTTCCGGTACCGGCAGCGTGCGCCCGGCCCGCACATCGGCGAGCGCGGCGTCGATCGCCACGATGGTGCTGTTGCTCTTGTTCGCCGTGGCGATGTAGATCGCCGCCTCGGCAATGGGGATGCGCGCCTCCGGCCAGCCGATGAACTCGGCGGCTTGAAACGCCGCGTTCGCCAGCACCAGTGCCATCGGGTCCGCCAGTCCCACGTCCTCCGCTGCATGGATCACAATCCGTCGCGCGATGAAACGCGGGTCTTCGCCCGCATGAATCATTTTCGCCAGCCAGTAGAGCGTCGCATCGGGATCGCTTCCGCGCATCGATTTGATGAACGCGGAGATCGTGTCGTAATGCGCATCACCGTCGCCGTCGTACACGATGGCCTTCTTCTGGATGCATTGTTCCGCCACGGCCAGATCCAGATGGATGACTCCGTCGGCTTCACACGGCGTGGTGAGCGCGGCAATTTCCAGCGAGTTCAGCGCCTTGCGCGCGTCACCATCGGATACCCTCGCCAGATGACGCAACGCGTCGGCATCCGCCTTGATCTTCATATGACCGAGTCCCCGCTCCGCGTCGGTCAGTGCGCGTTCCAGCAATGCGAGCAGCTCGGCCTCGGTCAACGGCCGCAGTTCAAAAATCTGCGAGCGGGACACCAGCGGTGAATTGACGAAGAAAAACGGATTATGCGTCGTGGCACCGATGAGCCGGACGATGCCGCTCTCTACGTCAGGCAGGAGAATGTCCTGCTGCGCCTTGTTGAACCGGTGAATCTCGTCGATGAACAGGATGGTTGACTGCCCCGTGTTCTCGCGCCGGTTGGCGGCTGCGGACAGCACGCGGCGCATGTCCGCCACGTTCGATTCCACGCCGCTGAGCCGCTCGAACTTGCTGCGCGTCTGGTTGGCGATGATCTGGGCCAGCGACGTCTTGCCTGTGCCCGGTGGACCATAAAAAATCAGCGATTGGATCCGGTCCGCCTCGATGGCCCGCCGCAGCAGTTGCCCCGGGCCGAGAATGTGCGACTGGCCGGTGTATTCGTTAAGATTGCGCGGCCGCATCCGGGCCGCCAGCGGGGCGGGGCGGGGCGGTGAGGCCGGCGCTGCGGCAACCGGCGGAGCAATCTCCGCCGTCCGCGGCGCGGCGAACAGGTCATCGCGCGACATGGCAACAGCATAGCAGTCGGGGAGGCTTCGCCCCAAACAAAAAGAGCCAGCCGACGGCGGTTTCCCGCATCAGCTGGCTCAAAAATAACCCCACCGTAATGCCGTGTATCACAGTTCCTTCGAACTCGAGGCGAAACAGGTGGAACCCAGTCAGGAGCTTTCGACTTCCAATTAAGGCCTGTCGGCCGCTACCGAGATTCGGGCTCCGAGCTTTATTTACTTACGGTCCGAGGACTTTGTTCCGAGCACGAGCATGGCAGGGTTAAATCAAAATTCAGTTTCCAAAGAACCGTCGCACCCTTCCTAACACCTGTGCGATCCACTGATTGAGACTATCGTCACACCGGCCTTTTTTCTCAAGGGAAAAAAGTGAAAACGGCACTGAAAATTTTCCGTCCTCGCGCCAACTTGGCAGGGTTTATGTTGTGTTCGATTTACCATCCCGCAAGCAATTGGGGTGTTGACCTCCCATTCGCTTTACATTGGGAGGAGAATGTTTTGCAATCGGTGCGAGCCGATTTTTATCCGTGCCATCCGTGCCATCCGTGGTTAGTTTCTGACCGTATGTTCAGCCTGCAAAATAAAATTTCGCTCGTCACGGGCGCCGGTTCGGGGATTGGCGCTTCCATCGCGGAAACCTTCGCCGCGGCGGGCGCCTGGGTGTTCGTCACCGACCGCGATGCCACCGCCGGCCAGGAAACCGTGACGCGGATTCGCGCGACTGGTGGCGACGCCGAATTCATTTCGCTGGATGTTACGAAGGAATCAGAATGCGAGGCCGTCGCGCAGGCGGTTCAAGGTTCACGGCAACGGCTCGATATTCTCGTGAACAACGCCGGCGTCGGCCACGTCGGCACCATGCTCACGACGACCGGCGCCGATCTGGACCGGCTTTATTCGATCAATGTGCGCGGCGTTTTCAATGTGACCAAAGTGTTCCTGCCAGGCATGGTCGCGCGCAAATACGGCGTCATCGTCAACCTGGCCTCGATTGGGGGCGTGGTCGGTGTGCGTGATCGGCTGGCCTATTGCGCGAGCAAATTTGCGGTGGCGGGCCTGACAAAGGCCATGGCGCTGGATCACGCGCTCGATGGCGTCCGCGTCAATTGCATCTGTCCGGGCCGGGTGGAGACACCTTTCGTCACCGGCTGGCTCAAGAAATATTCCGATCCAGAAAAGGCGTTCCGTGACGCCGCCGCAACGCAGGCCGTTGGCCGGATGGGCAAGCCCGAGGAGATCGCCGCCGCGGCGCTTTACCTCGCGAGTGATGAGTCCGCCTTCGTGACGGGCGTCGAGTTCATCATCGACGGCGGTTTCAGCGCCGGCAAGTGACTGTGCGGAAACCCGGAAATAGAAATTTAACAGGAGCAAACGGAGGCCACGGAGAAGGGAATCAGAAACGGAGGCTTTTGGTTTGACTCCGGCTCGTGAATAGATGAACGGGACGAGCGGTTTTGATCCCAATGTGCAACGACTCCCGGACTCGTCTTTTTCTCTGTTCTCTCCGTTTTCTCCTGTTCAATCCGGAGGTTACGCCCGGAACGCCTGAAACTCCGCAAATAACCGGTCGACCGATTCCGCCGACGGTTCCTGCGTCCCCTTGGACGTGAAAATACCCAGGCAAACGCCGTCGCCGCGCACGGCGCAATGAAAGAGGGCCTTGTCAAAAACCCAGCGGAGCCGGCTGAAGGACTGCTTGGATTGTTTGGAGGTCTGAAATGCCTCAACCGCCGTGCGCCAGGCCGGTTCCAGCTTGTCCGTTGCGAATTCCGCGGCGTAGGAATGGCTGAAGGTCGTCTTGTCCGGATAGCGCAGGCCGCACGCGAGGACGCCGGGGAAGGCGGTATTCTCCTTCAGCCAGCTGTTGAATTCGGAATTCATCGCTGACTTTGTCTTACGCGGCCTTCGCCAGTGGTGCCGCCTCGCTGGCGCCCTTGTCGGACCGCACCAGCAGCGCCGTGTCGCCCTGAAACTTGATCACCATCCGGCCCGGTGACAGCGCCGCCTCGACCCGTTCCAATTTTCCGAGCGGCAGGCTCGCGGTGAGTTCCGCCGCCTTTTTGTTCAGAAAATCCGTCAGCTTGATCCGCCCCTCGGCTTCGGGACATTGCCACTCATACAAAACGTCGCCCTTGAGGCTGCAGATCAACACTTCTTCAGTATGCGGCTCCAGCAGCGACGGCATCAAGATTTTACCTGCCGGCTTGACGGGCCCGCCGGCGGGAACAGAAGCGGGCCGGGAACGCGCCATCGCCTCCGGAGTGGCGGCCAACTCCGCTGCGCTTTCCTGGGCGGCCGTCTCGGCGGCTGAATCCTCCAAGGACTCGGGCACTTCGTCCTTCACCCGCGCCGCCTCCATGATCAGCATTTCCCACTGCGAATTGATCGTCTGCTCGGGCGGCTCGTTAAATGGTTTGAGGGCGAAATCTCCGCCCTCGATGCTCATCAACCGGTTGAACGCAGGTTCGCCTTTGATCTCGCCAATTTGGGCGTGGATGATGTCACCCTCGCGGATAAATATTTTTCCCCGCCTTCCCGCGCCGGTCACCTCCAGCACCGACGATTTCCGGCCCAGACATTCCAGTTGGAGCACCTCCTGGAGGCCGACCCGGCGCAGCACGCCGCGAAAACCCTCTTGCGGACGCAGGTTCGTGAGCTCATCCAGGGTCGAGAAAACGTTCTCCATTCCTTGGACGGACGTGGGTTTTTCCAAGTACAATTCAGCGCCATTTTGGAGGCAGTCCGCCCGGGTGGCGTCGTCCGCGCTGCCCGTAAGCATCGCCTTGGCCAGATGGGGGTACTTGCGATTGAGCAGCCGCAGTAATTGCATCCCGTCTACCACCGGCATTCGCATGTCAATCACCACGAGATCAACGGGTTGCTGCTGAAGGATGGCCAGGGCTTTCCCCGTGTTATGGGCCAGAAAAATGTCCCAGCTGTTGTTGCCCCACATGGCAAACAACTGCTCGATCGTCTCCAAAAAAGCCTGATCGTCATCGACGAACAGAATTTTTTTGCGCTTTTGTGAATTGGCGGTGGTCATAATCTGCCCAAAGCGACAAAGCAGCAGGCGTGCCGTTCCAATCGCGGTGGGATGATTCCTCCGTTTTTCGCCATCTTCGTGTCCTAGCTCTTTTGCCCCCGGGTGGCCAGTTCTTGCTCGGCCATCTGTCGCGGCAGGCTGAAATCCACCGCCTCCTCCTGCACGGGTGTGTATTCGCCAGTCTTGGGGTCGACCCGGTAGCTCGTCGACGTCGGATTGGTGATCGCCAGAATCTGGCGCAGGTGCGCGGCGGATACGTCGGTGACCTTGAACGCCAGCATCTGTTCCAGCGCAGCCAGAATCGACTTCGCCAGTTGGGGGTCCTCCGCATGGCCGGCCAGCAGTCCGGCGGCCTTGGGGTCGCTGGTTCGCGACAGGGCGCCGAGCGCCGCCTTCAGGCGTTCGTCGTCCACGCGGTTGTCCTTGGCATATTCCAGCAACATCGGCAGCGCGACCACTCCCAGCTCCACAACTTTTTCCCAGTTGCCGGTTTCCACGCTCTGCATCGCGGCCAGTTCGGGCGTGTCCGGCTGCCACTTCAACGCGCTCAAGGCCACGGCGGCAGCCGAACGCACCGACGGATAGTTGAAATTATCCCGCACGCAGGCCACGAGCGGGTCCACCGCCCGCGCATCGCCGACCTTGCCCAGCGCCAGGGCGGCGGCTTCGCGCACCGCGCCGGTCTTGCCCCGCAATGCTGTGATCAGCGGCTCCACCGCTGGCGCGCCGAGCGCGGCGGCCTCGTCCCATTTCAGTAAATTTACCAACAGCCTGGCCTTCTGTCCCGGCTCGGCCGGCTGCCATTTCAAGGCCTCCAGTGCCTGTGCTCCGGCCCGGCGCACCCACTCGTCATAATCATCGAGCGTCACGGTCAACGATGCCGTGGCGCGCGCCTCGCCCATACGCCCGAGCGATTCGGCCGCCGCCTGGCGGAGATCGCGGTCGCTGTCCGACAGGGCGGCCAGCAGTGTCTCCAGCGCCATCTGTTTGCGCGCCTGCACCGGATCGGCAAAAGCGGTCAGGGTTTCGGGAATCACCGGGACGGCCTCGCCGATCTTGGCCAGCGTGTCGGTGGCCGTCTGCCGGATCCAGTAGACCGTGGATTTGGTCAACTGCTGCAAGGCCGGCACGGCCCGGTGGGCGCCGTCCGAGTGTTCCCATTCCTTGTCAATCTTGCGCAGTGCGGCGGCGGCGGCGGCGCGGACGCCTTCATTTTCATCCGTCAGGGCGACGACCAGTGGCTCGATGACCTTTGGATCGCCAATCCGGCCCAGGGACATCACTGCGGCCTGGCGCGCATCGCGGTCTTTGTCTTTCAGGCAGAGCACCAGGGGGTCAATGGCGCGGGCTTCCTTGAATTTCCCCATCGCTTCGATCGCCGCCATGCGGACATCCCAGCATTGATCTTTCAACAGCTTCGCCAGCGGGTCGATTGCCTGGGCGTCGCCGAGCCGGCTCAACGCTTCCACGGTGGTGGCCCGCACACGGTTGTCTTTGTCGCGCAGGGTGCGGAGCAGCGGTTCCACGGCGCGGGCGTCACCCCCCTTGGCCAGCGCTTCCACGGCGGCCGTGCGGACGATGGGTTCGTCATCCCGGAGCGAATCGACCAGCGGCTTGACGACCTTCGGGCCACCAATCCGGCTGAGCGCGTCCACCGCCTGCTGCCGTTTGAAAAACACGCCTCCCTTGAGCATGATCACTATGGCGTCGATCGCCGCCTCGCCGAGCGCCACGCACCGGTCCGCTTTTCCTTGGGCCACGAATTGCAGCGCCGTCTCCGTGTCATTGGCGGGCCGCCACCCGAGGGCCTCCAACGCCGAGGCCGCATGCCAGCGCGGTCCCGGTTCCGTGTCCTTGAGCAGCCGGACCAGCGGGGGAACGGCGGACGCGTCGCCGAGCAATTTCAGTGATTCCGCCACGGATTCGCGCACGTCGGGGTCACGATCCGCCAGCGCGGCAATCAACGGCCGGACGGCGCCGGGATCACCGAATTTGCCGAGCACCTTGGCCGCTGTCTTCCGGACTTCCTTGTCCGAGTCCGCCAGCGCGGAAATCAAGGCGTCGCTGATCGACGCACCCTCCTGTTCGGCCAGCTTGCCGACTGCCTGGAGGCGCGTCTTTTCATCCTTCGACTTAAGTTGTTGCAGGGTCCACCAAAGCATGGCCAATCCTCGCCGTCAGGCGCGATGACGCGCCTGTGACATCTCGTTCGGCGGCGACAACATCATTGAAAAATCGGGCGTTTGCAATATTGAAACCAGTCCCTCTCAAGCATTTGCCGTGCTGTCGCTACGTACATTTGCATCTGCCCGGAATTCATAACCTTGCCGGGCCGTTTGTCACTCCTTTTTCGGCCTCGGGCGCACCTTCGGACAAGGGCAAACCGTCTTTCCGCTCCCCATTGCCTCTTCACCTTCCGCGGAGGGCGGGCCTGCGACCCGCAGCAATATCCGCCAACCACAACGCGTCGAAACAACTGGCCTTCTCAAATCCGCGCCAGCGCATGGATTGCACCGGCCGAGCGAAGCGGCGACGGCGCTTTTCCGCACTCCCGTCTGCCATAGCTTCAGCGGAGGCGGTTCAATCCCAAATCCCAAATCGCTTTCCTGGGTTGCCTTGCGCCCCGCTGCCGTTTGGTGTCCGTTATCCGTCATGGGCGCGTCAATCCATTCTCGACCGGACGATGCCGCGGGAGTCGCCTATCGCCTGAGCCGGGCCCGGCCGCCTCATTCGGCGGCGGGCGCAAGATGCGTGTTCCGAACGCCTTCCGAAGTCCGTTCCGCCGCTTTTTTGCTGCTCCTGCTGCGATTTCAATACACGAAGCAGCAGTTGTATGTTAATCGTTGGCCGCGTCGCACATCATGCCACCTTGGAAGCAAAAAGCCGAAGAGATGTTCCCAGAGTTAGTCTCTCGATTCGAGGAAGCTGACACGCCGTATTTACTCTGGTTCGAGTTGCGCGACGCTTTCGAGCGAGCTTACGAGCAGTCTCCCCGAGACGAGTCGCTAATCCGGCGCATCTATCGGTATTCAGATTGGTGTGTTGACCAGCCACAAGGACGGACAGCCGAAGACGACCTTACGACTTGCGTTGCCGTTTGCTTCTACGAGCACATTCCACAGCATCCGGCGGCTCGTGAGGATATGCCGCGTTGGTGGCGCGCCGAGGATTTACGCGAGCCGAGTATCTTTCAGTATCATTTGTCCGAGGAGGAGTTCCGCGAGTTGCGGAGTTTTCTCGCACGAGAGAGTCACCGTTATGCTCCCAGTCTCAGACCAGTAGCCTAACAAGAAACTCGCCATGATCCAAGCGCTCATGGAATTCGTTTTGGGATTCTTTGTTGAGTGCCTCATCAGCCTCTTCTGGTGGATTATTCTTTTTCCGGTCGTGTGGCTGGTGTCATTGCCGTTCATCTTGATTATCGCGCTTTTCCGCCGGGAGCGTTACAGCGTTGCCGTCATCAGTATGCTGGCTTCGGTTCATTGCTTCTGGCGTGACTCGGGATTTTTCCTCACGCCGTGAAAATCGCATGGAAAGCAACCCTTGATAATCTGCACTCTTTCCGCCGAACTCGCTCATCGCGGTCAGGGTAATTCATCCGTGAAATCCGTGCCATCCGTGGTTTAACCGTTCGTTCTTTTGCCCGATTCGCGTCAATTCGCGGAATTCGCGTAAAAAACTCCTCCTTCCGCTCCGCCTTTTTCTTTGTGTTCTTTTGCGTTCTCTCGCGGCAATAAATCTCTTTGATGTTTCGTCGTTCGGCCGGTCTATCGTGAGTCTCGTCACCCACGTTTGAGGATTCGTCTCCACTTCCGTGGTTCCGGGGGTCGCCTTTTTTGCCGCTTCGCGATCATCCTATTCGTGTTTCTTTGTGTTCATTCGTGGTAAGGCTTCTTCACCCCGCTTTGCAACTCCCGCTCGCGAAAAACTCCAGTTGCCCGTACGATGCCCGGAATGCCACCACGCTGGGTGTTATTGACGCTCGCCTGCTTCGCCGCGCTTCCGGCTGCGCCGGCGGAAGGCCCGGCCCGTTCCCTGACGCCGACACAACACCTTGAACCTGACCACCTCAAGGCCGTACACGAGGCCCGCGAACGGTTCACCAAACAGCGCACCGCGCTCTGGGATCACGGCCTCTATCAAGATTACCGGGCAATCATTCAGATCGAAGCTCCAGAATCGCCGTTCACCGGGCAAACCCGCGGAGAAATCGTTGCTGCGGCAAAACAGGCCGGCGCCAAAATTGTGATTCTGGCCGGCACCCGCGTTTCCCCGGCCGATGCCCCCGGCGAATCCCGCGACGGCATGCTCATCCTCCAGGCTCATTCGGACAACGGGGGCAGGGGAATGTCCTTCCTCCAGGCCGATCCTCAAAATCAATCCCTGCCGCGCGATCTCCTGTTTCCTTCCAGCGATGCCAACTTCACCGGTCACAACCGGGAGGGCGCGACCGGCATGACCATCGTTGACCCAGGTGTGAAATCCAGCCTTGCTTCCCACCTCCGTGCAGCCTCCGGCCACCCGGACCAATGGGACCAAGCGGTCAAGGACTTCAAATTGTACCAGGATGAAATGCTGGCTTCGGTGTTGGAGTCTCCTGCGAGTCCGATGGCGCTGTTCGATGCGGAGTTGCGCTTGCGCCATTTTTCGGTCGTCGCCGCACACCAGGGCAATTCCGACTTGGTGATCAAAGGCGTCGCCTTTGATCACCATGCGCTTCGCTTCGGCCAGATGAGCACTCACATTCTTGCGCGCGAACTCACCGCACCGGCCGTTCTCGAGGCATTGCAGGCAGGCCGCACTTATGTCGCCTATGATTGGCTCGCCGATCCGACCGGATTCACCTTCGTGGCCATTCACAATCTCGGCGTCTTTGCGATGGGAGATTCCGCGCCCGCCAGCCGTTTGATCGGCGGCGGCAATACCCTGGTCGTCGGCTCGGCAGTTCCGGCGCACCTGAAATTGATCCACGAAGGCAAAGTCGTGGCGGAGACGAATGCCACCCGTCTCGATTTCGAGGCCGAGAAACCCGGTGCCTATCGTGTCGAGGCGTGGCTGACGGTGGACGGCGAGGAACGCCCGTGGATTCTCTCCAACCCCATCTACCTGGATAACTCGATGCTCGCCTCGGCGAAGATTCCCCCGTCCGAAACTCCCGCCGGTGTGGAAGTGAAACGGGCCATCGTCTACACCGACGCACCCACACCTGATCCCAACAAACACAAGCTCGATGTTTTCCGTCCGATCAACGCGACGAATGCGCCCGTGTTCTTTTTCATTCACGGCGGCGCCTGGCAGATGGGCGATCGCACGCAGCACTTTCCTGTCGGGAATCGTTTTGCGAAGGATGGTTTTGTCACTGTGCTGCCGAGCTACCGGCTGGCCCCCAAAAGTCCGCATCCCGCGCAGATCGAGGACTGCGCGGCGGCGTTGGCGTGGACCGTCCGGGAGATTGGGAAATACGGTGGCGACACCAATCGAATCTTCATCGGCGGCCATTCCGCCGGAGCCCACCTGGCCGCATTGCTGGCGCTGGACGACCAACAACTGGCCCGGTATGAATTGTCGACAAAACTCGTGAAAGGCGTGATTGGCTTGAGTGGTGTCTACGATTTGAATCTGATTGGCGAAAGCATGTCCTCCGTCTTCGGGCGCGACCGGGCCGTTCGCCAGGCTGCCTCGCCCATCACTTACGCCCATTCCCCCGCGCCACCGTTTCTCCTCACCTATTGTCAATACGACTACTTCTCCCTGCCTGCGCAGGCAAAATTATTTCACGCGGCACTCCAGCGGGCGGGTGTCAAAAGCGAACTCCTCTACCTCCCGGGCGAAAACCATGTGGCCGAGGTTTTTTCTCTCTGCGTGGACGGCGATCCCACCAGTGCCGCGATGGACAAGTTTATGAGGTAAGGAGGGCTTCGTCCCGTAACTTCTCCTCTGCTCCTTTTCCCCTCCGCCCCTCTGCCGCGTCGTCCCGTCCCCCTCATGACTATGAACTGGCATTTGCCCGCGTCCTCAGTCACTAATACCCGCAGTCGAGCCCATGAGTTCAACCCTCAAATCCTTGCGCGCGCTGGCGGATCAAACCCGCTTGCGCATCATCGCGCTCCTGGAAAAGGAGGAACTCTCCGTCAACGAACTCCAGGAAGTCACCCGCATGGGCCAGTCGCGCATCTCCACCCACCTCGGCCTCTTGCAGGACTCCGGTTTGCTCCAGTCGCGCCGCGAGGGCAAACGCACCTTTTACGGCCTGAACGAACAGGCCGATGACGTCGCCTCCGAATTCATCCAGCTCGCCGTGCGTGGCGCCCGCGAAATGCCCGAGTACGCCGCCGACCAGATCAATCT
>Ga0206919_1196_pt1 | contig 13876 bp, 10 predicted proteins | sample Alteio_BWOrgHeat_67_FD_152962 | JGI IMG/M metagenome (GOLD analysis project Ga0206919, IMG submission 152962) | Enriched cells from forest soil in Barre Woods Harvard Forest LTER site, Petersham, Massachusetts, United States -... | ecosystem: Environmental > Terrestrial > Soil > Temperate forest >... | reverse complement strand
AGCGTGAGCAGGCCAGTGAGCCAGCGGGCCCAGCCTTCGCCCGGAAGCTTCGGCTGGCACACAGCAGGGGAAAGGGAGCAGAGGGGAGTCAAACCACGAAACATGCGAAACACACGAAAGGACAGGGAATGGATTCAACATAAGCAAACGAAGGTAACGAAGAAGGGGTGAAGGAGCAGGTCCTGTGAGCGTCGGCGCCCACTTTTGACTCCATAGACGCCCGGATTGTCCAAGCTGCTGCGGGTCACAGGCTCGCGGTCCGTGGAAAAGACTTGTAAGATTTTGGGCGGTGGATGCTATATAGCTATAGTATGAAGAGCATGACTTTCATGGGGTTGATTCGCGTACGGTGGATGGTTTTTGAGGTGGGCGTTCTGTGGGTGGTCGGCTGGCTGGGGATGGTGGAGGGAACGGCGGTGGCGGCGGAGGCTGCGAAAGCGTGGTCGGGGACGTGGAATAATCAGAAGTTCAAGACGACCGGGGAGCTGACGTGCACGGTGGTGGGCGAGCAGAACGGGCAGTGGATTGCCAAGTTTACCGGGACAGGGCTCGGGAAGCCGTTCAATTTCACGGCGTTGATCACGGTCAAGGACAACGGCGGGGCCAAGGCACTGCAGGGTGTGGCGAAAATCCAAGGCGACAATTATCAGTGGACCGGGTCGATCAGCGGGCAAACGTTGACCGGCAATTTTCAGTCGGGCACGGGGAACAAGGGGGATTTCAAGCTGCAGGCGAAAAAGTAAGAGGCAAAAGGGGCGTCGTTGCGCGGAGATCGTCGTCGGCATTCCCAGCATCGGAGTATCCCGCTTGACTGACATCACCCGTGATGTCAGCTGGGGTTCGGGGAAACGGGCGGGTGGATGATTGCATCGATCACGAGTTGCGTGTCCTGATGCGCGGTGGGGTTTTTTAGGTCGCCGGCAAACCGCAGCCAATCGTCATGGAGCTGGTAGTAACCCGTGAGTCCTAAAAGGAATCGATCACCCTCCAGGAGACAGTTTGTGAGATCGTTCGAACGAACTGCCTGGTCGTCGGCAATCAATTGCGAGGCTGCCGCCTCCGAGGCGGCATAATCGCCGGCAAGCTGGGCCAAAATCATTTCACCGAAAGTGAAGAACGGATATTCCCATTCAACCTTGGTTGCGATCAACACCGATCTCGTCGAAGGAAAAACCGCCCGCAGCAGGTCGAGATGGCTTCGATCGTCCTGAGCCAAATCGATGATAAGATCACGAGCCAGGTAGTTGGCGCATCCGACGTGATCGCTGGGGTTGCCAAAATGGAGGAGTGCGACGGCCACAGCGCTCGTGAACCGGCGAAAAATCCGAAATCGCCCAGGATCCTTTGTCGTTGCCGGGTCTGCCCATCGGGTCAATCCAATGACCTCAGAAAGATCAAATTCAGCCTGACGAGGGATGTCACCTGACTGCCGAATCCGGGTCCAGAGCCGGACGTAGTCCGGATATCCGGGGTCAGCGGGGGAGAAGTCCGAGATGTCCCGGTCGGTGACCCGTGACCGGGTGAATTCAAAAAGGGCGGCTACGCTTGGGTCCATAAGTGAGGTATTGGGTGATACTACCCTGCAACCCGGACACGGAGCAACAGGTGTTGAACAGCCGGGCCGGAGACCGGCGCTCAGAATCGGGCGAGCGGAGGACAAGTTGAGGTTGACATTGAGAGCGGATGTGTAATAGTATGCGCTCGTGAACGAGGAAGTAAACGTTGATGAGAGGATGGGCGACTGCGGCGTTGCGGCATCGCGGGGGCGAAGCCGCAATCAAAGGAAAGGTTAACCGCAGAGAACGCAGAGATCGCAAAGAATTGAACAGGAGGAAACAGAGACAACAGAGAAGACAGATGAAAAATCTTCGCAATAGCGGGCAGGCTGCTCTCTCCACCGATCAGAGCGAGGGTGCGAGACGCGCTTGTGCGCCTTCGCCGGGCCGCAGCGCGGTGCGTGGCTGGTCCGGGAGCGAAATATGCAGGCGCGGACCGCGTACACGCGAATTATGCGCAAAATATGCGCGGAGATTTTTTGATTTCTGCCGGTCAAGGGGTGGAAAGGCCGGTCAAAAGACGTTGATCCCGCCAGCAAAGGATTTATGGGTTATCAAATTCGCCAGATCCCTAAAGAGAAGTCAGAGACTCCTCACGTCGTCTCCTACATTTCAAATGGATTACGGGAGGCGAGGCGGCGGGGTGCGAGTTCGTACAATTCTCGAACGGAAGTCAGAGCCTCCTTACGTCGGCTGCTACCTATTTTACGGGCATCGACGGAGGCGATGAGGAAATGAAAATCACGTATTTTAAGACTGGGGCGGGGTTTAGGGAGTGGCTGGAGGCCAATCACGACCGGGTCGCGGAGTTGTGGGTGGGGTTCTACAAAAAGGACTCGGGAAAAACGGGCATCACCTACAAGGAGGCGTTGGACGAGGCGCTCTGTTTTGGGTGGATCGATGGGATCAAAAAGCGGGTGGACGAACTGAGCTATACGCACCGGTTTACTCCGCGTTCGGCCCGGAGCGTCTGGAGCCTGGTGAACACCAGGCGGGCCGAGGAATTGAAGAAGCTGGGGCGGATGCATGCGGCCGGGTTGAGGGCGTTCGCGGCGCGTGATCCGCAGCGATCTGCGATCTATTCTTTTGAGAATCCGGCGCGGAGGCTCGATGCGGCGTTGGAGGGCGAATTCCGGGCGGATAGGGAAGCATGGGCCTTTTTTCAGGCGCAACCGCCAGGGTATCAGCGGCTGGCACAGTGGTGGATCATGAGCGCCAAGCAGGAGGCGACGCGTGAGCGGCGGTTGGGCCAGTTGATCGATGAATCGGGAAGAAAGCGACGGCTGGCGGCCCTGTCCGGGTCGGCAAAGGGGAAGAAATGAATTTTTCGCGCCATCGCTTGCAGTGGAACGACCCTTGGCCGTGGTCTGGGTTATTCCGCCAACGACAGTGCTCTCGCGGCCCCTCACCCCTGCCCTCTCCCTCCGCCTCCGCTGAAGCTATGGCGGACACGCGAGGAGAGGGTGATCCTCCCTGCGCTAGAAAAACCAACACTTTCGGTGTTCGAACGTTGCTGCGGCTGGTCCTGCGGACACAGCCGCGCTCCGCGCCGAAGGGGAATTCAGGAGCTGCCTGGTCTGGCAAAGAATTCGGAAACCATTTACCGGCGTCCACCGTCTGTAGGGCGATGACCCGGAATTATCTTTTCCTGTCCATGACGACGTCCTCCGTGTTACGGTCCACACCCATGAAAGCCCTCTCCCCTACCCTGCCCTGCGAACCTGCGTCTGCGGCCGTTCGGTCAACCCTGCGCCGAGCCGGTGATCGTATCATCAAGGCGGTGCGGCAGCACCGCCCTACCGTACAATTGCTCGCGGTGCTCGTGTGTGCCGTTTACGCACCGGCCGTGGCTGGAGCGGCGGAAAGTTCGGAGGATGTCGAGGCGAAGAAGATTTTGAGCGTATCCGGGATCAAGGGTGGGTTGATCGTCCATCTGGGTTGCGGCGACGGAAGGTTGACGACGGCTCTCCATGTCAATGACAGCTACCAGGTCCAGGGGTTGGATGCGGATGCCGGGCAGATTGCCAAGGCGCGGGAGTACATTCTGGGGAAGGATATTTACGGCACGGTCAGCGTCGACCGGCTCGACGGGAAGCAGTTGCCCTATATCGACGGGTTGATCAATTTGGTCGTGGCGGAGGATTTGAAGGGGGTGTCGATGGATGAGGTGATGCGAATCCTGTGCCCGAACGGCGTCGCCTGCATCAAACAAAATGGCCAGTGGGTCAAGACGCTCAAGCCGCGGCCCTCGACGCTGGATGACTGGACACACTATTATTACAGCGCGAAGGGCAACGCGGTGTCGCACGACGACGTGGTGGGGCCGCCGGAGCGGCTGCAATGGGTGGGGAGCCCGCGGTGGTCGCGGCATCATGACCGGATGTCGAGCATGAGCGCGCTGGTTTCCGCCGGCGGCCGCCTGTTCTACATCATGGATCAAGGTTCGCGCATTTCGATTTTGCTGCCTTCCAAATGGATGTTAACCGCCCGCGACGCCTTCAATGGAACCATCCTGTGGCAGAAGAGTATTCCGCAGTGGCAGAACCAGATGTGGCCGCTGAAGTCCGGCCCGACGCAGCTCGCCCGCCGCATGGTCACGGATGGCAACAACGTGTATGTGACGATGGCCATCGACGCACCGGTCAGCTGTCTCGAACCAGCGACGGGCGATTTGATCCGGACGTATCCGGAGACCAAGGGCGCCGAGGAAATCCTGCATGTCGATGGAGTGCTGTATGTCCTCGTCAACCCAAACCCGTGGGTCCTCACGGATTATGCGCCGAAGAACCAGAACGACCAGGGACGCGTCGCGAACGAGTACGAGTGGGACCAGAAACCCCGGACGCTGATGGCGGTGAACGCGGCGACGGGAAAAGTTTTGTGGACGAACACGCAGAAGAAGATTGCGCCGCTGACGATGGCCGCCGACGGAAAGCGGGTGGTCTATCATGACGGCGACCGGATCGTGGCGGTGAATCCCGCCACGGGCAAAGAGATGTGGAACACCGGCGGCGCGGGCAAACGAAAGCTCTTTGAGTTCAATTACGGGCCACGGTTGTTGATCCACAACGATCTCGTGCTCTACGCTGGCGGCGATGGCAAGGAAAAGGGTTACAATGCCGATACCGGCAAGGAGCTTTGGGCGGAGGAGCACAATAAATCCGGGTACCGCTCGCCGGAGGATTTGATCGTGGCTGGAGGACTGGTGTGGAACGCGCCGACGACGCAGGGGAGCATGTCCGGCGCATTCACCGGTCGCGATCCGGCCACGGGCGTGGAGAAGGTATCATTTCCGCCGGACATCGATGCGTATTGGTTCCATCATCGCTGTTACATCGCCAAAGCGACCGAGAAATACATCATTCCCTCGCGCACGGGCATCGAGTACGTGGATCTGGAGAAGAAGCATTGGGACATCAATCACTGGGTGCGCGGCGCGTGCCTCTACGGAGTGCTGCCCTGCAATGGATTGACGTATGCGGGCCCGCATGATTGCGCGTGCTACCCGGAGGCGAAACTGGACGGCTTGAACGCGCTGGCGGCGGCCGGCAAAACGCCGATGCCGAAGTTGTTGTCCGACGATCAACGGCTGGAACGCGGCCCGGCGTACAATCAGCCGGTCGTGGAGACCGATCCGGATGCGAAGGACTGGCCCACGTACCGGCATGATGTCGCGCGCAGCGGCTATACCAGCCAGGAGCTGACGGCGGACCTCGGCAAAGCGTGGGAATTGAATCTCGGCGGGCGGCTGAGTTCGCCGGTGATTGCGGCGGGCAAGGTGTTTGTGGCGGAGATCGACAAACACACGCTCAACGCGCTGGATGAGAAGACGGGCAAGCGGGTCTGGCGGTACACGGCGGGCGCACGGATCGATTCGCCGCCCACCTACTGGAAGGGCCGCATCCTGGTCGGAGGCATGGACGGATATGTGTATTGCCTGCGCGCCACGGATGGGGCGTTGATCTGGCGATTCCAGGCGGCGCCGGCGAACTGGCGCCATGCGGCGCTCGAACAGATCGAGAGTGTGTGGCCGGTGCACGGCAGCGTGCTCGTCGAAAACGGCGCGGTCAGCTTCGTGGCGGGACGCTCGATCTTCCTGGATGGCGGCATGCGCTATGTTCGATTGGACGCGGCGACCGGCAAGAAGCAAATCGAGACCATCATGGATGACAAGAACCCGGAGGATGGGAAGGACATCCAGGAATTGATCAAGAACCTCCAAATGCCGGTGGGACTGAATGACATTCTGTCGAGCGACGGCCACTATACGTATCTGCGCTCGCAAAAGTTTGACGCGAGCGGCAAGCGGCTCAACATCGCACCGGTCTCCGGCAATCCGGTCGCGCAGGTGTCCGATCAACGCGGTGAGGGCGCGCACATTTTCGCGCCGATGGGCTTCCTGGATGACTCGTGGTTTCACCGGAGCTACTGGGTGTATGGGAAGCACTTCGCGGGCGGCGCGGGCGGTTACTATCAGGCGGGGAAATTCACGCCGTCGGGCCGCATCCTGGTGTTCGACGACAAGGATGTTTATTCCTTTGGCCGCGAGCCGCAGTATTTCAAGTGGACCACGACGATGGAGCACCAGCTCTTCGCCACGAGCAAGGACGCGCCGGAGGTGAGTTCGGGCGACGCGGCTAACGCGGGCAAGAAGGGAAAGAAGAACGCCAAGAAAGCGGCCAAGGCCAAAGCGGCGGAAAAGACGGAGGCCACGACGGAGACCGCGAGCACGGCGACGCCCACGGTCCACTTCCCGGATTCGGACAAGCTCGATCCTTCCAACAAGGCATTGACGGTGGAGGTCTGGGTGATGCCCGATGGGCCGAATGGGACGATCGTCTCGCATGGGGCAGGCAACAACGGCTACAGCCTCTCGCTCGAGGATGGGAAGCCGTCGTTTACGGTCAACGTCAAGGGCACCGCAGGGACCGCGACTTCCGCCCGGGAACTGGATCAGGGCTGGCATCACATCGCGGGCGTGTTGACGGAGCGCAAGAAGCTCGTCGTGTACGTGGATGGCAATATTGCGGCGGAGAATTCCGCGCCGGGATTTATTCCTTCCAAGCCGAAGGTGGGATTGACGCTCGGCGCCGGTGGAAAAAACGCACGTGCGCCGTACACGGGATTGCTGGACATGTTTGTGGTGTTTCCGCGCGAGTTGAACGGCGAGGAGATTGTGGAGCACGCCAATCTGGCCAACGCGGTCAAAAAGGGCAATGGCGCGATGGTGGCCTGCTCGTTTGACAACGGCGACGCACGCGATGACTCGGGCAATGACGTCAATGGCGTGATTTCGGGCGTCGAAATGGGCAAGGGCAAGACGGGAGTGGCGCTGTGGTTTCACAAGGCGGGAAAGGCGCCATCCGTGGTGACCTCGGCGGATGGCGAACCGGCCCCCAAGGACAAGGGATCGTTCGTGCAGAATCATTGGGCCAACCACATTCCGATCATCACGCGCGCGATGAGCATGGCGGGGAGTTCGTTGATCGTTTCGGGGCCGAAGGACAGTGTGGATGAAGAATATGCCTTCGAGCGGTTGAGCCAGAAGGATCCGGCGATTCTTGCCGAACTGGCGGAACAGGACGCGGCGCTGGATGGCAAACGCGGGGCCACTTTCTGGACGGTCAATCCCAAGACCGGCCAGTACAAGACCGGGTTTCAACTGGACAGCCCGCCGGTCTGGGACGGCATGGCGGTGGCGCAAGGCAAGGTGTTCGTGGCGACGGTGGACGGCAAAATGAGCTGCTACGGCGTCGAGAAGAAGTGAGGCGGCCGGAACGCCAAGATCAAGCGAGGCGCGGTACCCCGGCGGGGGCGCGCACCGGACTAGCGCGGGCGTTGTCGAAGCTGGGATATTGTTCGCGCAGCCAGGCATGGGCGGTGATTCAAGCCGGACGCGTCCGGGTCAACGGATTGGTTCAGCGCGATCCCGAGAGGTTCGTGTCGCCGGACCACGATCGCATCGAGGTGGATGGGAAACCCATCCGGGCCGGGCGGAAGATTTATCTGATGCTCAACAAACCCCGGGGGCTTGTCACGAGCGCGGCGGACGAGCAAGGGAGGGCGACAGTGTACGAGTGTTTGAAAGAATTGGGAGGTAGAGCGACAAAGGGACTAGAAGTGAAGTCACCTGACGGCTATCTGCCAAGAGTGTTTCCCGTTGGACGGCTGGACAAGGCGAGTGAAGGACTTCTGCTCTTCACCAATGATTCCAAGTGGGCGGACGAAATCACGGCACCGGAGAGCCACTTGGACAAGACTTATCACGTCCAGGTCGATTGTCTGGCCGACGATTCCCTCACCCGGCGAATGACCGAGGGAGTGAACAGTGAGGGCGAGCATCTCGCGGCGAAACGGGTGAAGTTGCTGCGGCATGGCGAAAAGAACAGCTGGCTGGAAATCGTGCTCGACGAGGGGCGCAACCGGCACATCCGGCGGCTGCTGGCGGCACTAGGAATCGAAGTGCTGAGGCTCTTGCGGGTGGCCATCGGGCCGCTGCAACTCGGATCGCTGGTCAAGGGAGAGACGAGGGTACTGACGGAAGCGGAAGTAGCGGCTTTGAAGAAAGGTGCGCGCTGATTCGTCGGTCACAGACCGCCGCTACAGCTTCGACAAAGCAGCCCGCATGGCAGCGACCAGCGCATTTACCCGGGTCATCAGCGGAAAATCCGAAGGCGCTTCGAGGGTATAGCTTTGCCGGGTTTTGTTTTGCAGCAGCCAGAACGCTTCCGGCCACTGTGGGCGGCTGTTGGGATCGATATTTGGGTTGATCAGGCCGTCGCGGGCCGGCCGGTCCTCAATTTCCGGGGACAGATCGATCGGACACACGGCGGAAACGGCTTCGATCATGGTTCGCGCCAGGGATGGGCGATTGTCCGGATTGAGTTCGTAGAGATAGAATCCGTGCGACTCCCAATCCTCGTGCAAACAGAAGGTGGCGTCAAAAGCCGGCTGCTCTGCCAGCCAGGCGACGTGCGCGCGAATCTCCGCCGTCTGCAAGTGGCGATAGTCGCGGTTCAGGTCGCTGCCCTGGGCGTTTTCACGCCGGTTGAGCGGAAAGCCGGTCGGGTTCAAGCAGGGCAAGAGACCGAATTCAATGTGCCCGGGCCAAACGTTTTCGCGGAGCAGCTGGAGCACGGCGAGCGGCCCGGCGGGTTCATCCCCGTGAATCCCGGTGGAAATGTAAATCCGCCGCCGTGGAGTGGATTTCGTCGGTTGTTTCACCGGACGCGCCAGTGCGAACAAGGTCAAGCCGGACTCGGCGGGAATCTGCTCCACGTCCCAGCCGTTCCCCTGCCCTACCTCAAGGCAGTCACGCAGGACCGTGGCGATGTCGATGGTTTCGCCGTGGTACCCGTCGTGATTTTTGCCGAGGCGCTGCATGATAGATCGCGGGCGCAATCTACCGGCAGACTGTGAATCAATCAAGGAGAGGTCTGATATTGCGATGAAGGAACTAAAGCCCCGTCACGCAGCGAAAGCCGATGTAGTTGTCGGCGTCGCCCGGCGCGGCGTCCGTACTGCGATAGGCGCACCGGGGGCGGAAGGGGTAGCTGAACCAGTGGCCGCCGCGCAAAACACGAACAGTCCCGGTTGCCGGTCCGCGGGGATCAGTGCCTCCGGCATAGGGTGCATACCAGTCCCAGCAGCGCTCAGATACATTGCCCGCCATGTCGTAAAGTCCATAACCGTTCGGCGCAAAAGTTCCCACCGGTGTCGTATAGGGAGTCGCACCGGTCATCCCGATTGAGTTGTAGCCGCTCGGCCCCAAATCGTAGTTGTAGGTGGTGGTGTTTCCCAAGTAGTTGGCCTGGCTTTCGGAGATCGTGTTGCCCCACGGAAACCGTTGACCGCTCAATCCGCCGCGCGCCGCCTTTTCCCACTCCGCCTCCGTCGGCAGCCGAAACCCGTTCGCCGTCCAGTTGGGATAGACAGCATCCACCTGGCCATTGGTATACAACTGGGTAAGCCCCGCGTCCGTGTAGTACACCGGCGTCAATCCCGCCAGCTGTGACCGCGCATTGCACCACTTCACCGCGTCATACCAAACCACGGAATGCACCGGATGATTCGCGGCCTTGTGTTTGCCGGCATTGAAAAAGTCATACCCGCTGTTCGTGGCCCAGGAATAGACCGGCTGCCACTGGGTGTAGTTCACCAGATTTGTGTCCATGTAAAACCCCGACACCATCACGCTGATGGTGGGGGTGGCGTCGCTCAAACCATCCAGAGCGTCCCCCATCGTGAACGCACCAGCCGGAATGAGCACCATGCCGTCGTGCGGACTGAGGTTATACAAACGGAAAAACCGGGCCGGCGAGGTGTTGGCGACGGTCACGGCGTTCACCGGAATCGCATCAGTAACCGTCACCCAGTTTGGCGAGTCCAGGTTGGTGGTGCTTTGCAAAATGGAATTCGTAATCACTGTCGGCCAAAACAGAACATTTTGGCCGCTTGCCGGCGCAATATTCAACTGCCCCGGAGCTGAATGAACCCCCGCAAGCAAGCCCAGCACGATGAACAGCGGGCAAAGTCTAATTTCCACAGCAGATCCAAGTTTCGTATTCCTCAACTGCATGGCGATTTCTCTTATAGTGCCCCATTTTAGACCCCGACCAAGGAAAAAAGTGACCGAATAAAAGGTCTTCCAAGTTCTAAATGGGTACTAAATACGACTTCCTGCGCCCAAGTATTTTTGCTATAGGTGCCCCCATGCGGATCATTCCCACGATCTTGATTGCCGTCGCGCCGTTCGCGGTGCAGAACAGTCTGGCTGGCGACCAGGTAACTTTCAACCGCCAGATTGCCCCAATCATCTACCGCAATTGTTCGGCCTGCCATCGCCCCGGCGAGGCGGCACCATTTCCGTTTTTGTCCTACGCGGATGTGGCGAAAAAGGGCACGACGATTGCCAAGGTCACCACGTCTCACTTCATGCCGCCGTGGAAGGCAGAGCCCGCCTCGTTTCCCTATCGCGACGAGCGCCGGCTTACGGAGGCCGAGATCGGGCTGATTCAGGCATGGGTCAAGGCGGGGATGCCGGAGGGAAATGCGGCCGACAAACCGGAGCCGCCGAAGTTCGCATCTGGCTGGCGCCTGGGCGAACCGGATCTGGTGGTGGAACTGCCGGCGGCGTATCATGTGCCGGCGGATGGGCCAGACATTTATCGGAATATCGCGGTTCAGCTCGGATTGACGGAGGACAAATGGATCACGGCCATCGACATGCGGCCGACGGCGCGGGCGGTGGTGCATCACGTCCTGTATTTCGCCGACCCAAAGGGCAAAGCTCACCTGCGACCGCAGCAGGGCGCCGAGCCGGGATTCAGCGGGATGCGGGCCGGCGGGGCTTCCCTGCCCTTGGGAGGCTGGGCGGTGGGCGGACAGCCGCACTTCTACCCCGAGGGGCTGGCCCTAGCGCTGCCGCACGGCTCCGACCTGGTCATCCAGTATCACTTTCATCCGTCGGGCAAGCCGGAAACGGAGAAGACCCTCGTCGGGCTTTATTTTGCGAAGAAAGCGCCCGAACGGTCGATGACCAGGATCCAGATGCCCCCGGATTACTCGCTGTTTTCCGGGCTGGACATCCCGGCGGGTGAGAAGGATTTCGTGATCCGCGACTCGTACACGCTGCCAACGGCGGTCGACGCCGTCGGGATGAGCGCCCACGCGCATTACATCGCCAAGCAGATGAAGATGACCGCAACCCTGCCGGGCGGGGACGTGAAGACTTTGCTGCTCATCAAGGACTGGGATTTCGCCTGGCAGGACCGGTATTATTTTCGCGAACTGCAACCCCTGCCCCGCGGGACGCGTCTGGACGTCGAAATCCACTGGGACAACTCCACGGGGAATCCGCGCAATCCATCGAATCCTCCGATTCCGGTGACGTGGGGCGAACAGACGAAAGATGAAATGGGGAGCGTCAGCCTGATGGCGGTTCCGCATGAGGAAGCCGAGCTTGCGGTACTGCGGCGGGATGTCGACCGACGCCGAAACGAACTCGCTGGTTCGCGAATGAGGGCGGATCCGGCTTTGGCGCAGAAGGTGATGCGGCTGCTAGCGGAATAGGCGAGGCCGCAAACCGAGAAGCTTTGGCTGTCCCAGCCCGTGGCGCACCCGACTGCTGTGAATACGCAGGGATTATTTGGGCCTTCGGCCCATTAAACTGCCCCTGCTCCGGGAAATGCCTCGCGACGCGCGAATAGTTGGCCCCACTGCACTGAAAAAGGGCGCATCAGTTTTCGCTGCGCCATGAGGCAACAAGCTCACGCCAATCTTGCACTGAACGGGTCAATCACGACTGGACAATTCATGCTTAAAAAGGCGCGAAATGGTCAAATCGGTACAGCCTCAGTTCTCTCGATGGTGAAAAATATTCACGGTCTCGATCAAATGGATTCATTCCAGTCATTATTTGGAATAATTGCCAAATCGAGAGCTTCCTCGCATAGCGGAACCCGCTTCGTAACAACGGAAAGGGCGCGAAATCGGCCCAAGATCGACAGCAATCCTCTGCTCGATTTCCGTCCAAAAACCGGGAATGTACGGCGCTATTGTCGGCCTATAACACGACATCATGGTAGTGCAATCCCTGTCTGGCACGTGCGGTGCTAACCTGACATCAGTTTGCTTCGGCAAACGTCGGGGACAAACGGATGCACCCGCCCCGACTTTTTGGGTTTTTGGCCGGACGCCGGACGCGTCGCCGGCGTGGCTATTCCGTGACTGGTGGGCAAAAACGGAAGCCCGAAATGTGAAATCATGAAGAAAATTGAAGCGATCATCAAGCCATTCAAACTCGAAGAGGTGAAGGATGCGCTCGGAGAAACGGGAATCGAAGGGATGACCATCACCGAGGTCAAAGGATTCGGCCGGCAAAAAGGGCACACGGAAATTTTTCGCGGCAGCGAATACACGGTGGATTTCCTGCCGAAGATGAAGCTCGAGGTCGTTCTGGCAGACGACCGGGCCGAGGCGGCGGTAAAGGCAATCATTGGGGCCGCCCGGACGGGTAAGATCGGGGACGGCAAGGTGTTCGTGTATCCGGTCGAGCATGCGGTGCGCATCCGGACCGATGAGACCGGCGAAGCGGCAGTTTAACCATCGACGTGCAATGAACAAATGTGCCGAAACATCTACTGGAATCAGCAGGCGGGTGCCTGTGGTTTCGGTGCGGTGTTTCAGCATTTGGCGCCTGTGCAACCGGGCACCAATCAGTTAACCAACCAAGAAAACAAAAGGACAGCAATATGGCATCAGAAAATCCGGCCAAAACACCCACCTCAGGCATGAAACCCACACTGGGACTCACGGGGCTGACGATCAACGCGATGGCGCTGATCGCACCCGGCGCGTTCTTGTGGCTGACGTTCCAGATTCAATCGCTTTACGGTGCGCCCATGGCCGGCGCCGCGATGTGGTTCGGAATCGTCGTCGCATTGTTGCTCTGTTTTGCCACCGCCGTCAGTTACGCGGAACTGGCCAAGCTGTATCCGGGGGCCGGATCATCGTATCTCTACGCGGAACAGGCGTTCATTGCCAAAACCCATGCGTATAAGTTTGCGCGCATCGCGAAGTTTTTCACGGGTTGGTCGAGCCACCTGTACTATTGGGTGTATCCCGGGTGCATGGTGGGGGTGACGGCGATCTTGGGCGGCTATTTGCTGAACCAGTTCTGGCCGGACACCTTCAGCAGCAACTACAACAGCCCGCTGTTCATGTTTCTGTTTTGCATCGCCTTTTCCTTCGGCGTGGCTTACATCGCCTTCCGTGGCGTGACGGGCACGACCGCCGTCAACATGGGGATCAATATCATCCAGATCACCGCGCTGCTGGTCTTTTCGGTCATCGCCATCGCTTACCGGACCCAGCACCCGCAGGACTCGGTGGGCTATCACCTGTCCGGCGGCACGGCTGTCACCTATCAAGTTGACAGCGAGAATGTGGTGGATGACAAGGGCAAACCGGTGCCGGACGTCTGGGCGGACAACACCCCCAAGCTCGACGACAAAAAGCAGCCGGTTTTCAAGCAACAGGACCGCGTGGTCAAGAAGGAGGATCTGGCGAACAAGGACATCCCCCTTCCCGCCGGTCTGGCGGAGGGCGATCCCTATCCCGTATTGAAGAAGGACAAGGACGGCAAGCTGGTGCTCAAGGATGGCAAGGCGCAGGCCGAGCCGTTCACCGTGAGCTACAAGGCTGATGACGCGGTTTCCGGCAAACCGGGTGACGCCAAGGATCCCCAAACCTTCAACTTCCATACGACTGCGGGATCAGTCCTCGCCCCGCACGGTTTCAATTACATGTTCATCCAGGCG
>Ga0206919_1195_pt1 | contig 13889 bp, 13 predicted proteins | sample Alteio_BWOrgHeat_67_FD_152962 | JGI IMG/M metagenome (GOLD analysis project Ga0206919, IMG submission 152962) | Enriched cells from forest soil in Barre Woods Harvard Forest LTER site, Petersham, Massachusetts, United States -... | ecosystem: Environmental > Terrestrial > Soil > Temperate forest >... | reverse complement strand
AAAACATTTGACAGCAACAAAATAAAAAAAGGCAAAATCTATCTTTCTTTCATCCCGGCCATTGGTTATACGGTTCAGACCTCATTTACTGCCGTAGCCACGGCAAATATCTCCTTCTATACCGATCAGCAAACCAATTCAAATATCTCCACCATATACGCCAGTGCCAATTTTTCATTACTCCACCAGATCGTTATACCGGTAGTAACCAATATATGGAGCAAGGGAAATGAGTTTGATTTGCTTGGGGATTATCGGTTCTATAAATATCCGAGTATAACCTATGGATTGGGTGTGGTTTTTGCCAATGCTCAAAGTGTATCAAACTATCCCGGTAATAAATTTGATGCAATTTACCCTGCTGTAGGAGCAGGTTTACGTATTAAGATCAATAAATTCTCAAACACCAATGCCTGTATTGATTATGGCATAGGGCTCAATGGATCAAGGGCATTTTATCTTAATCTGGGCGAAGTCTTTTAACCCTTCTGTTGAATTTTACCAATACCGTTAAAGTTGGAATTCCTGATATTGATATTGGTACATTATTAATAATTTGCCCGCCGTTTGTATTCCATACCATTGGTAATGGATAAAACTGGTATCCTGCCAGCACCTCGTAACAAATACGTTTGAAATAGCGATGATGTGGGCGAATATCAATTCCGATTTCAGGTTTAATATAAAAATTGTAATCGGAAACAAGGCTGACAGAGCGGTCAACCGTGCCAGTTTTGCTATTTGATTGATTTAACAATGAATCAAAACTTATCGAATTGGATTTGGGGTAAGAATACAATGAAAAATTGGTAAAACCCAACCCAATACGAGACGTAAATGATACAACTTTTTCTGATTTAAAATCATAACCTGCATAAAAACTGCCGTCTAAAGATGTGTACCTTGAAAAATTGTTATCGGTTTCATTTTCATTGATTCCCGCTGCAACCTGGAAAACATAAAAGAAATTTTTATAACCCGAACTAAAATTTATTACGCCACTCCAGTCATCGCCATAGTAAACGTAAGTATCATCGCCAAACAATTTCTTATTGAGGGCATTAAAGGGCAAAAATGACTGCTCGTAACCGATACTAAAATAACTTCTAAAATTGGCTCGCTTTGCACTATCTGTATCTTTTGCAGTTGCAGATAAAGCTGCGAGGCTGATAAAACTTATGAAGAAAATAGTTTTCATAACTTGTTGCGGTTTATGATCATTTTTAAAATGATTATTAAGCGCAACAATCAGACCACTATCTTTCTAAAGAATATTATTTTATCAAAGCGGCCTATACAATTCTCCCCGCTGCCGCCAGAAAAGGAGCATTATAAGGCCCGTTATCAATCCACCGATGTGTGCAAAGTGTGCAATATTATCACCCCCGGAAAAACCACTATAAAGCTCAATCAGCCCATATCCAATCACAAAATACTTGGCTTTCATAGGAATGGGTGGAAACAAAAGCATCAGCATTTGATTGGGGAACATCATACCATAAGCAGCCAAAACACCAAATACTGCACCAGAAGCGCCAACCATTGGGGCTGCAATAGCATCAACGCTGTCACCACCTTGTATTTTAATGTAATCAATGAGAAAATTAAAACCGGCTGCGCCCAACCCGCAAGCCAGATAAAAGAGTAGGAATTTTTTTGCGCCCCAGATATTTTCAATCTGTGCCCCGAACATCCACAAGGCAAACATGTTCATGGCAATATGCCAGAAACCGGCATGTACAAACATATAGCTAACCAACTGGTAAGGCTTAAAATAGCCGCCGGGCAACGGATAAAAAAGGGCGAGGTAAATACCAAGATTTGGCATTAACAGGTTTGTAATAATATACATTATTACGTTAAGTATAATCAGGTTAAGCACTACCGGGGGTATGCCAAGCCTGTTTTGCGGTTGATACATTTATTATCTGTTTTTTATTTCTTAAATTTCTTATCCAGCTCGTCTGACGATATCGTGATAATTACAGGCCTGCCATCCGGGCTATAATAAGGCAACTTGCAGGCAAACAATTCATCAATAAGGTTCTTCATTTCATCATAAGCAAGAGGTCTGCCAATTTTTATTGCGGTATTTTTGGCAAAAGCACGTGCCAGTTTTTCACGTTTATCCAGCTTATCAGCGCCTTCAGTGTTTTTGTAGTCTTCTACAATCTTTTCCAGTATCTTTTGTTCGCCCCGATCCTGGATATCGGCCGGCATACCATTGATCATAAAAGCATTTTTACCAAATTCTTCCAGTTCAAAACCCAGGCTGTGTATTTCAGGCAAAATTTCTTTTACGATTTCATAGTCAGCGGCATGAAGCTGCAATACTTCGGGGAATAACAGCCTTTGGCTATAATTGATTCCGACATCAAATTTCTCAATATATTTTTCATACAAAATCCGCTCATGAGCCAGTTGCTGCTGCACAATCATTAGCCCGGAACGGATAGAAGTAACGATATACTTAAGATGCAATTGCATGACCGGTTTTGCAGTATCTTCCTCATTGAAAAGCAATTCATCATTTTCTTCTTCTTCATTTTCATTTGTCATGCCCTGAATGGCAGCAGCTTGCGAAGGTTGAGAAGGTTGAGAACTGGCGGTATCCAGAATTTTATACAACTCGTCCCACTCGCCCTGGTTTGCTTTCTGCCGGTTCTGGATAAAACTGTTTCCGGGCGCCGGGTTATAATCCCTGACAGGTGAAGAGGTCCTTAATGTATCTCGATTTGAAGTACCGGTGTTTCGCATGCTCATTTCTTCGTCAAAATTGAGAGAGGGTGCAATATGGTACTGGCTTAATGACTTGCGAACTGCAGAACGCATTATGGCATAGATCATCTTCTCATTGTCAAACTTGATCTCCGTTTTGGTAGGATGCACGTTGATATCAATTTTTGAAGGAGAAAGCTGCATAAAAAGGGCATAGTAAGGGTAAGAATCATCAGGTAAAAGATCCTCAAACGCCCCGGTAACCGCATGGTTCAGGTAGGCGTTTTTGATGAAACGGTTATTTGCAAAAAAAAACTGTTCCCCCCTGGTTTTACGGGCCGATTCAGGTTTGCCGATAAAGCCTTTGATGGTCAATATGTCAGTAGTTTCTTCTACCGGCACCAGGGATTCTTCGTATTTTTTCCCAAACAGCCCAACGATCCGCTGTTTTAAATTGCCACCACGTAAATGATAGATTTCTTCATTATCGTTCACCATGGAAAAACTAATCTCCGCATTAGCCAGGGCTACCCGAATAAATTCATCAATAATATGCCTGAGTTCAATGGAATTGGATTTTAGGAAGTTTTTGCGGGCGGGCACATTATAAAACAGGTTTTTTACTGACAGTGAAGTACCATCAGGCGTTGCACAAGCTTCATGGAGTTTTATTTCACTGTTGTCTGCAATGATGAGTGTTCCTGTTTCGTCGCTTATTTTCTTAGTCTTGAGTTCCACTTCAGCCACTGCAGCTATAGAAGCCAATGCCTCACCACGGAAACCAAGTGTGTGTATCTGGTAAAGATCATCGAGTTTTTGGATTTTAGAGGTCGCATGTCGTTCAAAACTCATCCGGGCATCCGTTTCACTCATTCCGCATCCGTTGTCAATGACCTGAATCAGGTTTTTACCGGCATTTTTTATGATCAGCTTAATATTTGTACTTCCCGCATCTACAGAGTTTTCAAGCAGTTCTTTCACCACAGAGGCAGGGCGTTGCACCACCTCGCCTGCAGCTATCTGGTTAGCTATATTATCCGGGAGTAATTTTATGATGTCCATTTCACCGCCAAAATTACAAATAATAACTGCGGCTTTCTTTTTGTCGGTGTACATTTGCAGATTGAAAGTATATTCATTTGAATTCCCTCAGTTTATCAGACTATAACTATCCATTACCTGAAGACAGGATCGCCATGCAACCGCTTTCAGAACGCGATGCCGCGAAAATGATGGTATACAATTCATCGAGAATAATTACCCATTCTCATTTTAAAGACCTGGGCCAGTATCTTCCAAAAAATACCCTGTTGGTATTAAATGATACAAGAGTTGTACATGCAAGACTCCTATTTCAAAGAGCTACAGGCGCACAGGTTGAAGTGTTTTGCCTGCATCCCATATCGCCTTTTCATGAAATGAACCTCGCCATGCAGGTTAAGGGTGCCACCACCTGGGAATGCCTGGCAGGCAGCCAGAAGCGCTGGAAAGAAGCTGAGGTATTGACCATGCATACAGTATCAGGAGAAACCTTAAATGCAAAACTGGTAGAAAAGAAAGGGAGGGAAGTAATTGTAGAGTTCAGCTGGCAACCTGAACATTTATCCTGGGCTGATATCCTGGAACACGCGGGTAAAATGCCTTTGCCCCCCTATATCCATCGCAATGCAAATGAAGAAGATGAAAGAGAATACCAAACAGTTTTTGCACGGAACAACGGCGCTGTTGCTGCTCCAACGGCTGGCCTTCATTTTACTGATAACCTCCTTAATCAACTAAGATCAAAAGGAATAGAAACTGCAAACGTGACCCTCCATGTAGGAGCTGGCACTTTTCAACCCGTAGAGCACGAGAATGTACTGGAGCATCCCATGCACCGGGAACAAATGATCTTTGAGAAAGCGTTGATCCATAAACTTTCATCTGAGGATCATTATGTTATTGCCGCCGGAACCACAGGTTTACGTGCCCTGGAAAGCCTTTATTGGTTTGGGCATAGTCTCCATAGAAATCCAGATACCGACCATTTCTTTGTCTCCAAATTGCAGCCTTATGAAAATGAGGAATCAATTACCTTGAGCCAATCTATGCAGAACATCCTCACCTGGATGAAAGAGAAAGGGCTGGAAAGCCTGAATGGGGAAACAGAGATTTTTATCTTCCCCGGTTACAAGTTTAGGGTGTGTAAAGGGTTGATCACCAATTTTCACCAACCACAAAGCACACTACTCATGCTGGTATCCGCTTTTATTGGTGAAGACTGGAAAAATATATATAAAATAGCACTTGAAACTGATTATCGTTTCTTAAGCTATGGAGACGGAATGTTGCTGCTTAGTTAAGCGTTTCTAATTCCTTGGCTTTCTCTAAAGTAAAGCTGAATATTGACCCCACCCCTTCCCTGCTGGTTACAAGTATCTTTTGTTTATGCGCTTCTACAAAGTGTTTTACTATAGCCAGGCCAAGGCCTGTGCTTGGTTCTGTTCTAACCCTTGCTTTATCCACCCGGTAAAAACGCTCAAATATACGGGCAAGATGCTGTTCTGCAATCCCTTCACCATTGTCAGCCACCTCAACGGTTATATCATTTTGGGCATCTAAAAGATTTATAGTGGTGAAACCATTTTCGCGACCATATTTAATAGAATTATTGACTAGGTTCACCAATACCTGCCTTATTTTTTGCAAATCGGCTTTTATTATAACCGGGTCCGTATTCCCATTGTATTTTGTTTGCAAGGTAATGGCCTTTTGTTTTGCTGAAAGATCAAGCAGGTCAATCACTTCATGGATCAGTTCTTTAATATCAAACTCCATCAGTTCCAGTTTCAGTTCACCGGCCTCTATCCGCGAAATCGTCACCAGGTCTTCTACAAGAATACTCAGGTGATCAACATGTTTAGCAGCTTTATTTAAAAATCTTGACCTGACTTCCTCGTCTTCCATCGCGCCTTCCATCAGGGTATGAATATATCCCTGCACGTTAAAAATCGGCGATCTTAATTCATGCGCTACGTCGCCCAGAAATTCTTTTCGCATCCTTTCCAGTTCCTTCAGGTTATCAATTTCGATCGTTTTTTCCTGGATAAGCCTTTTTACATAAGTGCTTAATTTCTCAAGCGCATCAGCACTGCGGCTCTGCATCTTATTTTTAAAAACCGTGTTCTGAATAGACCCGATAATCTGGCTGTTAATGTCTTCAATCCTGGTATACAAAAAGCGGCTGACGCCAAAATAACAGATCGTAAAAGCCAGCAAGGTTACAATTGCCGCGGAAATGATTGTATAGAATATAGGTACCGGGAAAATCAACGAAATGGCCCCGTAAGCTACTCCTACGGCTATAGCCAGGTAAAATGAAAGGCTAAGCGGGGTTAATGACCTCATCCAAGCTCATATTTGTATCAGATGCCTTTTATGGTTTTAATGAATTCAGGATCCACTTTTTCTCTTATTTTTCGGATATGTACGTCAACGGTTCTGTCGCCAACATAAACATCATTTCCCCAAATCTGTTCCAATATCTTCTCGCGACTGAAAACTTTTCCCGGCTGACTTGCCAGCATGTATAGCAATTCAAACTCCTTACGCGCAAAATGGATCTTTTCGCCTTTATAGCTTACATCATAAGAGTTTTTGTCAATAACGAGGTCTTTCATTTTTAAAATAGCCTGGTCTGTAGAGGTATGCTTCCTTTTCAGAATGGCGGTAATCCGGCTAAGTAAGGCCCCCGGTTTTATAGGTTTTGTGATATAATCGTCAGCTCCGGCTGAAAAGCCTGCAATTTCCGAATATTCCTCTATTCTCGCGGTTAAAAATACAATAAATACATCTTTGAACTGCGAATTCTTCCTCAGTTCCTGGCAGGTCTGTATCCCATCAAGCTCCGGCATCATCACATCAAGCAGGATCAGATCGGGTTTAAACTTCTCCGCAACCTGCAAAGCCACCCTTCCGTTCAGGGCTTCAGCCACTTCATATCCCTCCTTTTTGAGGTTGTATGTTAAGAACTCCAGTATGTCCGGATCATCATCTACGACAAGAATCTTAGTCTGTGTGTTCATAATTGGTTGTTTATCTTATCTTTGGCCTACCAAAGCCCAGTTAACTAATTGTTATGCAAAACTCCGTACAAAAAGCCATTCTAATATTAGGGAATTGTTAAGATTTCAGAAAGCCATGAGTCTTGTGTCCTGAGTTCTGAGAACCTAAATTTGAAAATTTGCCAGCCAATTCAAAATTCAAAATCCAAAATTTACCTGCTTTTTTCAGGCAATCCTTTCTTAGCAGCTTCATAATCAGGTGGAATTAACATTTTATCTTTGTCCTTTATGTACTCATACTTCAAAAATGTAGCCATGTACACCTCCTTGCTCATGCTGTCCCAGTGAAGCATTCCTTCCCGGTATTGTTTGCTCTGAAAAAGGTTGAGTTTGACGCACAGAAAAGCAAATATGACTACGCTTGTCGTTGCCAGCCATCCTTTTTCAAAGGCCCATCGCCAAAGGGCCGCCAATGGCAGCGACAAAAAAGCGTAAGATTCAATAAACGCCCGCAACCCGAATCCGCCGCCATACCACCAGCACCACCAGGAAAGCACCACCCAAATATTCAAAAGCACATACACCAATATGGGTATAAACAGTTCCTTTGCATACCTTCTCAATACGCCAAAACCAATCAAGCCCAGTGCAATAATGGGTGTGTAAAGCAGCCAGCCTTTGCGAAAACTGAAAAACCCATCAAAAATATGCGGATGGCCGAAAAAGAACCTTTCGCCGGAATAAGAATAATAAAACAGGTTTCCGGTCTGCTGTTTCCAGTATAACAACTGCGGCAATGCCATCAGTATCAATATTGCCAAACCTGCTGCCAACTGCCATATATGAGGCCTGAAAAACTGCATTTTCTGCCTGAATGATACCCCGTTGTATACCCCATACAGAAGAAAAACCAGTGAAATTATGATGTTACTTGGCCTGATAAGGACAATTAAACCGAAAGAAAAACACAATAAAACAATAAAACCAAGCCCCGGCCTTTGATGCCAGGCCAAGGTGGCGAATAAAAAAACAGAACACAAACAAAAAAGTACCGCATGCGCCATCGCCCCTTCTGACGTGGAATAATAAAACAAATTGGTACCGAGGCCAATACAAAGCAAAGTAAGGGCCGTAATTTTATCATTAAAAAACCGACTGAGTGCCAAACCCAGGAATAAAAACCCAACCAGCGAATACATAAATCCGCAGATGTAAAGCCCAAACTCATAGGGTTGAGAAAAACCATTTCTCGGCGCCCCTGAGATATTGGCGATCGCATCGGCGAAAAAGAAAAAAGGAGAATAGGCAATGGCCATCCCAATTGAAAACCGGCCTATCCATTTACCCGTTGGCGATTTGCCTACCCAGTAATGATCCCTGACCGGGCCTTTTAGCGTATCCAAATACTTCATCTCCGGATCATGATATATAAAAGTGGCGGGCAGGTACATATAGTATTCCTGCACATCCCATCTTATTACCCTTTCTGTCTGCCACCTTGGTTTGCCAAAGTTGGCATCCTGCGTGCGCAAAACATTTATCTGAAAAATGGCAATAACAAGTATAGCCGCAAAAGTGTACCTTGATTTTAATAATTTAGTTACGGTCATGATTGGTGAGCAAATGTAGGAAAATGTAGCTCCATTATCGAATCAGTACATTCTCTTTTTTGCTCCAGGTTCATCCCACCCTCTGCTCATCCGCGCTTGGCCCATACATGCCTGGTACAGGTACATCAAGTAACCTGAGATACACACTCAGCTGCCCGCGATGGTGCACCAGGTGGTTCATTGACATATTCCTGATTACGGCCGCTTTGGGCAGGTTAAAAATGACATGATCACCACGATGCATCACAAAGGGTTTCATAAAATCTTCATTGGTAGTCGATTCGAGCGCTTCTTTGGCATTGGCAACATTTTTATCATAAAAATCTGCAAGTTCAGCACCTGAATTTATTTCAGGATATGGCGGAAACGGGCTTTGGATCAGGTCAACGCCATCATTATTCAAAATAAGCGGTATCCATTCCGGGATTCTGGCAACATGCTTTGCCAGGGTGGTTACCGTGTGTGATTTGGTATGGGGTTTCCAATCGGTATTGTCAAAAGGCACACGTTCCAGCATTTTGCGGGTATTGGCAGCTTCAAACTGAAGCTCAGAAATAAAAGCGGTATTCAGATTCATGTTTTTTATTTAATAATTGTCTGGGAATATTTTTATTCACTTGCAAAAATAAAGTGAAAATGGGAATATTTTTTAAAGGAATAAAAAGTTAATCTCCAAATCACTGACTCCTGATCCCTGACGACTGACCCCTTCTCAGGACGCAAGACTCATGACTAATTTTTCCCTATTTTTGCTGCACTATGATGACAATGGAACAGTTTCGCGAACTCTGGTCCCGCTCCGGGGCCTTAAAAGAATATCTTTGACGTCGCGGGCAAACTCGAAAAAATAAAAGTACTTGAGGCCAAAAGCCTCGAGCCTGGTTTCTGGGACGATCCCAAAGAAGCCGAAAAAATCCTGAAGCAAGCCAAAAATCTGAAAACCTGGCCGGTAGCCTATGCTGAGTTGGAACGAGCCGTTGAGGATGTTGGCGTGTTATATGATTTTTATAAGGACGGCGATGCAACTGAGGCCGAGGTAGATCATCAGTATGAAAGATCTTTTAAACTGCTTGAAGAACTGGAGTTTAAAAACATGCTCAGTGGTGAAGAAGACCAGATGAGTGCCGTGCTTACGGTTAACTCCGGGGCCGGTGGTACCGAAAGCCAGGACTGGGCCCAGATGCTGATGCGTATGTACGTAATGTGGGGTGAAAAGCATAATTATAGCATCAGGGAAATAGACCTGCAGGAAGGTGATGGGGCCGGGATAAAATCTGCTACTCTTGAATTTGAAGGTGAGTTCGCCTATGGCTATCTCAAAGCTGAAATCGGGGTGCATCGTCTCGTTCGCATTTCTCCATTTGATTCAAATGCACGGAGGCATACTTCTTTTGCTTCTGTTTTTGTGTACCCATTGATTGATGATACCATTGACATTGAAATAAATATGGCAGATGTAACCTGGGACACCTTCAGAAGTGGAGGGGCAGGTGGCCAGAATGTGAATAAAGTAGAAACAGCCGTTCGCCTGAAACACGCACCTACCGGCATTATTATCGAGTGCCAGCAGGAACGATCGCAATTACAAAACAAAGAAACAGCCCTCAGGCTTCTAAAATCAAGGTTATACGACCTTGAAATGCAAAAAAAGAACGATGCCCGGGATGTAACCGAAAAAACAAAGAAAAAAATAGAATGGGGCTCCCAGATCAGGAATTATGTTTTGCATCCTTATAAACTCATCAAAGACCTGCGCACAAATGTAGAAACATCAGATGTACAAAGGGTACTTGACGGCGATCTTGATGAATTTATGAAGGCCTTTTTGATGGAGAGTGCGAGAAACTAATCAGGGGTCAGGGGACAGGAGTCAGGGGTCAGTGCCATCCGGAAGATAAAACAGCAATCAACTATTCATAGAATGTTGCATAAATAGTTTTTTTGAGTTAAGAGACAATATTTTGGTAAAAATCGCATTATGAGAGGAAGCAGCGATCTATTTTTTTAATCTTTTGTCAAAAAAAGACCATTTATCAAATTTTTGCATATTTTTGTCGAATTGTAATATTATCAACATAAATGAAAAGAACAGTACAACTAAAGTTTGGGAAGAAATTACTTCTTTCGCTGGTTGCCATAGCAGGGTTGGCCACTATTAACGCTAATGCTCAAAGTCCGACGCTGTTTTTAGGCGCGAACGTCGGTGCACAATACACCAACATAAACAGCAATGATGAGAATTTTTCAGGTGGGGTGGGGTACAATGGTGCGCTAAGCATTGAAGGCAGGTTTAATCAAAAATTCGGGATAGAACTCCAGGGAGGACTATCAACCCTTAGCGCTTCAACTAAGTATAAAGATTCTATTAATTATTATAGTTATGTAATGCGTTATAATAATAATTATACTTTTAACAGTCAATGGCTTCAGGCACAGGCACTTTTTAAATATTATATCCGCCTCGGCGGGGACCCGATCACCCCTTATGACAGACCCGAAGGAAGCGGTAATTATATTTATCTTTTTGCAGGGCCGTATGTTGGATACATGCTGTCAAGTAACTTAACCAAAGTCGGCCGCACCGGTACCCAGACAACACAGGCACATCCAAACAACACTTCTGATACCTCCGGAGTTAAAACTTCAACAACGTTTACAGATGCTGATGTTCAGGAAACAAACGATAAAAAAATAATCACCAATCTTGATTATGGATATACCATTGGTGCAGGCATTTCTTTAAGAATAAGCCAAAGTGCAAATCTGGATTTCAGTCTGCGATACAGCGGTGGCCTTACTACCGTTGATCAACCAATTCTTAATCCACCTGACCACGTTGCAAACGGGTTTTTATTGGGCCATACCACAATTACGGTTTCTAACAATATAGCACATACGAACTATACAGCAGCAAATGCAACCAATTCATTTATTGCATTTAATGTTGGCTTAAAATTCAAAATATACGGCGATTCATACTAAACCGTAATAATAACAAAACAGAAAAAGGCGGATCTATAGATTCCGCCTTTTTTTTGCTCCTTTTTCTCTTAAAAAAACCGGAAAAAACTAAATTTGCAGCTAATTATCAAATACCTATGAAAGCCCTTTATAAATTTTCCTTCTCCATTTTTGTCATGATTTATTTATCGTCATGTGTGTCGCAATCAGGCAATGATATGAAATCCATTAAAGAGATGGAAACGAAACTTGCGGCCACCAGGCAGGATGTCAAACTTGCAGCCCAGCTCGATGCAGCCTACCATACCTACATCAGGAAATATCCTGAAGATACGATTCTGCCACACATGCTGTTTGAAGATGCCCAGATCAGCATTTACCCGCTTAATAAAATGGATGCAGCCATTGATCAATTGACCATCATTTATACAAAATACCCCAACAGCAGGTATGCGCCTAATGCGCTGTTCAAATCTGCTTACTTAAACGAAAAAACCCAGCGTTTTGATAAGGCAAAGTCTCTATACCTGTTATTTGTGCAAACATATCCAAACAATGAATTAGCCAGCCAGGCAAAAATACTTGCCAGCATGACAGGATTAACCGAAGATGAGCAGCTAAAACAAGTGCTCGAAAAGCGAAACCTGATCCAGGACAGCATCAGGAATCAAAAGAAGGTCCAGAAATAATCAGCCCTTTTGAGATTTATTCTTCTTTACATTTTGTTTAAGTTAACAGGTAAACAATTTATCGTTAAGAGTTTTTTCTCTTCATTAAATAAATTTTAAAGCTGCGCACTGCATATTGGAAAAACCCTATATTGCAGGCGGTTTAAGACCAAAAAGGAGTTCTAATACAGCCTATGGCGAAAAAGCAAAAAGAGCAAAAAGAACGGAAAATTTTCGTTCTCGACACATCCGTAATATTATATGACCATAACGCGGTCAACCAGTTTCAGGAACATGATGTTGCGATCCCCATCACAGTTTTAGAAGAACTGGATAATTTTAAAAAAGGTAACGAATCCATAAACTTTGCAGCACGCGAGTTCATCAGGATGATTGATAAGTTGTCTGAAAATTTCCCTCTTACAGATTGGATACCGTTAAACGGCCCTACCAAAGGAAAATTTAAAGTTATCATGAACACCCACAGCATGGTAGATGCTGAAAAAGTGTTTGGGGAAATAAAAAATGACCATAAAATACTCAATTGTGCCTTGAGCATGAAAGAAGAGGCCAAAGACCGGAAAGTTATCCTGGTAACAAAGGATGTGAACCTGAGGCTTAAAGCCAAATCACTTGACCTCATTTCAGAAGATTATGAAACAGGTAAGATTAAAAACCTGGATACGTTATATACCGGCAGAACACTTGTGGAAGACATCACAACCGAGGTAGTAAATGAAGTATATAAAGATAATTTTATTGCACGGGATAAGGTTTTCAATGCCAAGCCTTTGGCCAATCATTATTATATTCTGAAGAACCATAAGAATTCCGTTCTCACCTATTATAATCCCAATGATGACAAGCTTGAAAAAGTAGATAAAATTGGCGCTTATGGTATAAAGCCTAGAAATGCAGAGCAGACCTTCGCCATGCACGCCCTCTTGAACCCTGAAATAAGACTGGTTACCATACAAGGTGTGGCAGGTACAGGAAAAACATTACTTGCATTAGCCGCAGCTGTAGAGCAGAAAAGGAACTATCTGCAGATATACCTGGCAAGGCCCATTGTGCCTCTCAGCAATAAGGATATTGGCTACCTGCCGGGAGATATTAAATCCAAGATTAATCCTTTCATGGAGCCTTTGTATGATAATCTCAAATTCATCCAGAGCCAATATGGAGAGCGTGATAAGGAATTTCAGAAAATCAATGACTTACTTGAAAATGAGAAACTGGTAATTACGCCATTAGCCTATATCAGGGGACGTAGCCTTTCAAATATTTTCTTTATTGTGGATGAAGCACAAAACCTTACGCCTCATGAGGTTAAAACTATTATTACACGGGCAGGAGAAGGCACTAAAATCGTATTTACAGGTGATATTTTCCAGATAGATACCCCATATCTCGATTCGCAAAGTAACGGGCTTTCGTATTTAATTGACAAGGTAAAAGATCAAAAACTATACGCACATATTACCCTTGAAAAAGGCGAAAGATCTGAATTGGCAAACCTGGCGAATTTGTTGTTATAGAGCGATTATCAAATAATTTATTATATCAATTCTAAATTAAAATTAATATAATAATCTATTTATTCTGATACTTAAAATGATTACTAGGAAATCCCATCCCAGCATCTGGATAACGCTAATTTTAAAACTTATATTTCACAGTCACCGTATGCCCGTTTGTATCTGAAAAAGGAAAGTTTGTCTCCCCATGTGCCTGGCCCTGTTTTAGCAGGCTCAGGTTAAAACAAAGATCTTTGGTAACCAGGGCTTTGCAGGCATCGCAATGGGCATTATGTTCGATATTAATTACATCATATGGAGGCAATGCGGCTCTGTTCCAAACAAGCTTAAAATCATGCTGGGCACAACCGC
>Ga0206919_1194_pt1 | contig 13916 bp, 15 predicted proteins | sample Alteio_BWOrgHeat_67_FD_152962 | JGI IMG/M metagenome (GOLD analysis project Ga0206919, IMG submission 152962) | Enriched cells from forest soil in Barre Woods Harvard Forest LTER site, Petersham, Massachusetts, United States -... | ecosystem: Environmental > Terrestrial > Soil > Temperate forest >... | reverse complement strand
CGAATGTTACTGTTCGAGTCCGTGGTGTTGTTGAAAAGTGTTCCTTCTGTGTCCAGCGGATTGAGGATGCGCGTGCAGAGGCTTTGGTTAAAGCCAAGGATAGTATTACGACGGCCATACCGGTTAATTCCTTCAAAACGGCTTGCCAAGTCAGTTGTCCGGCCGAGGCGATCGTCTTTGGGGATATTGCCAATCCTACCAGCGCGGTTTCGCAACAGCGTTTATCAGATCGTGAATACTCTTTATTGGGATATTTGAATACCCGTCCGCGTGTGACCTACCTGGCCCGAATCCGTAACCCCAATCCTCGGATGCCCGGTGCCGAAAAAGTTGGTTTTGGAAACGACTGGGATAAGGACGGCCCATATTCCCACGAAGGAAAGGCAAAATCATAAGGTATTATGATGAACCCCTCTCACAGCGATCACGCAAACGTACCGGTTGTTGCCTCCGGGGTGATCTACACTCCTCAGGAGACTGCGGAAGCGCAGACGCAGGTAGATCGCGCAGAATTGGTTTCAAACAATCGAGACCCGAATTGGATTACCAACAACATTTGTGCAATCATTGAACAGCCAGCCCCCTGGTGGTGGTGGCTTGCGATGCTTGTTGTAGTGCCGCTAGCAGGACTGGTACCGGTGTCATTGGTATACCTGATTGGAACAGGCGTCGGTGTCTGGGGATCTCACAATACAGTAGCTTGGGCCTGGGATATCACGAACTTTGTCTGGTGGGTTGGTATTGCCCATGCAGGAACACTGATCTCTGCGATTTTATGCGTCACCCGACAGAAATGGCGAACCTCGATCAATCGAGCCGGTGAGGCCATGACAATCTTTTCCTGGATTTGCGCCGGACTATATCCCGCCATTCATGTCGGACGTGCATGGGACGCCTGGTTTTTAGGGCCGGTTCCAACCTATCAAGCACTCTGGCCTAATTTCCGCAGCCCGCTGCTCTGGGACGTTTTTGCAGTCACAGCTTATGGCACGGTCTCAGCCTGTTTCTGGTATCTTGGAATGATTCCTGACTTAGCCACCATTCGTGATCGGGCTTATGGTCTACGTAAGAAGATCTATGGGATTTTCGCGTTGGGGTGGCATGGATCAAGCACTCAATGGAAACACTGGGAAATGGCTTATTTAGTGCTGGCTGGTATTTCGACTCCTTTGGTCATCACCGTAACCACCATCGTCTCTTCGGATTTCGCAACTTCGGTGATTCCTGGATGGCACGCCTCGATCTTCCCAATTTACTTTCTAAGCGGGGCCACTTTCAGCGGTTTTGCGACGGTGCTGATCTGTTTATTACCTCTCCGCGAACTGTATCCCCAGCTCAAAGACCTGATCACAAAGGCCCATATCGATAACACGATCAAGCTGATGCTATTGTGCGGTTCAGGTGTGACCTATGTTTACATGACGGAACTCTTCACCGCTCATTACGGTGGAAATCCATTTGAACTCGGTCTCTTCGATCAACGCATGTTCCATGGATATTACGTGGGCTTCTATTGGACGATGGTGACATGCAACTCATTTATTCCGATCTCCCTTTGGGCTCCTTCGATTCGTAAAAACTATGTTTACGTCTTTGTTGTCTGCATCCTCATCAACGTTGGAATGTGGTTTGAACGCTTTGTGATTATCGGTGCATCGATTAGTTATGATTTCCTCCCATCCTCCTGGGCCAAGTTTGTTCCCTCATATTGGGATATTGCCCTTTACGTAGGAACGATCGCCACGTTTTTCCTGCTTTTCCTCCTCTTTGTTCGATTCCTGCCTGTGGTGAATATGGCTGAAGTAAAGGGGATTATGCCCTGGGCAAACCCTCATAATTCGGGTCGGAAGCATAAATAATTGATATTAACAATGAGTACCAAAGCTTATGGCATCGGAGCGGAGTTTGAATCCGCTGGAGCACTGCTCGAGGCGGCCCACAAGGTTCGTGAGCAGGGTTACATGTGGTGGGATACCCACTCGGCTGTTGCAATTCATGGAATGGACGATGCCGTTGGCCGTGGAAAATCCTGGGTTTCAGGGATCGCGCTGGGAATTGGATTGTTTGGGTTGGTGAATGCCCTTGTTCTGCAGATTTTCACAGCGATCCCTCGACCTGACTTCCTCAAAGGGGTACTTCAGGGCTGGTATGGCGACATGTTTTATCCGATGATGGTCAGTGGGAAACCATACTTTGATCTTGCTGGCAATCTTCCCGTGAATGCGGTGCTGGCCATCCAGTTGACTGGGTATGGAGCGTTCGTGGGATTTCTTATCATGACCTTTCTCCCCCGCCTTTATAACCCTATTTTTAATTGGGAACGATTTTGCCAGAAAGTGACCAACGACGGATTTTTCCTCACCATTGAAGCTGCTGATCCAAAATATTCCGAGACTGAGACAGCGAAATTTTTACATGAACTGGGTGGTAAAAACGTGACAGTTATACCTGCGGATTGAGAGAAGCAATGAAACACTTTTTTATAGCATTGTTAGTATTGGCTGTCGTGGGATTTTTCTTCCTCGGACTTCCTGGTCAGCTTCATCAGTCCAGGCCCTGGCAGTGGCTCAATGAGATGGATCAGCAGCAAAAACTCAAACCCCAGCAGGAGAGTTCCTTTTTTGCAGATGGCCGGGGGGCGCGGATGCCGATTCCGGGAACGGTGCACACTGGAAAGCCAGTTGATAACGAGTATGCTTTGACAGGTGCCATGGGCACTCAGTGGGGGGATGGGATTCCAATCCCGGTCACCCGAGAGTTGATGCAACGCGGCCAGGAGCGGTACAACATCAACTGTGCGGTTTGTCATGGAGCTCATGGAGATGGTCAGGGTATCACAACCAAGTATGGCTTGATTGGTGTGGCCAACCTGTTGCAGAACAATTACCAAAAAATGGCTGACGGCGAAATTTTTAATACCATTGGGAATGGCAAAGGTCAGATGATGGGCTATGGTGGCAATCTTGTTCCGGAAGATCGTTGGGCGATCGTCTGCTACATCCGAGCCTTACAAAGATCTCAGAATTCTTCCTTACAGGATGTTCCCTCTTCACAACTTAACAAGTTAGGAGCCCCATGAGCCAGACGGCCACACACGAAAACGTGAAGGGTGGGCCTTCCATATTCCCACTCACCGGAGCCACGCTCACCGCCAACTTTTTATTTGGTGGCGGAGCGGCGTTGATTCTCCTCAGCCTTATCGGCGCCTGTCACAATCCCCAGCAGTGGGCATATTCATGGCTGTACAGCTTTCTATTTTATTTCACCCTTGCTGCTGGATCTCTTTTTTGGTGCGTGGTTCATCACGCGGTCCATGCCGCCTGGACGACCCTCTTCCGTCGGCTGTGGGAAAACCTCGCCGCCTTATTGCCCGTGCTGGCCTTTCTTTTCCTTCCAGTGATTGTGTGCGGACCAATGATCTACAGCTGGATGCGACCGGCGGAACTGGCTCACAGCGCCGCCTTGCGTGAGAAAGCGGCATATTTGTGCGATTGGTTCTTTTACGTTCGATCGGGATTATACTTTCTGGTTTTCATCAGTATTGCGTTCTTCTACCGACGCGAGTCAGTTCAACAGGATCACGATGGCAACCCGGTGCATACCGCGGTACTTCAGAGAAAGTCCTACGTCCTGCTGGCGCTGTTCGGAGTGGCGATCACATTTGCCTCCTTCGATTGGATTATGACCCTCGACTATCACTGGTCCTCCACGATGTTTGGAGTGACGATTTTTGCCGGTGCGGCCACTGCAAGCGCGGCGTTGGTCATTCTGATGACCCTCGGACTCCAACAGGCTGGCTATATGGGAATGGTCAACAAGGAACATTATCAACTGCTGGGTAAGGTGTTATTCTCCTTTCTCACTTTCTGGGCTTGGGTTTCCTTCGGTCAATACCTGTTTATTTGGTACGCTAACATTCCCGAGGAAACGATTTTTTTTATCGATCGCAGTAAGGGAACATGGCTGGATATGGCGCACGGGATGATTCTCTTCAAGTTTGTGATTCCCTTCTGTATTCTGCTGCTCCAAGCGACCAAACGGTCCTCGTTCTGGTTAGGGTTGATGGCAGCTTCCGTGTTGCTGGGACATGCGATCGAATTATATTGGCTTGTTATGCCCACCCTTCATCCGGAAGGTGTTGTTCTTCACTGGTTAGATGTTGTCATCTGGGCGGGGATGGCTCTCATCCTGGCGTCGTTCTTTATGAGACGCTCCTCCACCGATGCGATTTATCCGATCCGGGATCCTCGTTTACAGGAGGCGATCGAAAGTTATAACTAATATGAGCGACCATCCGACACATAACGCTCCTTCGACAGAGCAATGCTGTTCATCTCCAATGCTCGGCTTCGTCCTGCCTTTCCTCGGATTTCTCCTGTTTGGAATATTCACGCTATGGATGATCCACGATTCAGCCTCGATGCCCTCTGAAGATGACAAGCGAAGTGCCGAACGCATGGAGATCCTGGGCAATTTACAGGCGGACGAAGCCCAAAAATTCTGTTCAGAATATGGATGGGTCGACTCATCCAAAAAGATTGTTCGCATTCCTGTGAGTCTCGCGATGAACCTTGTATTATTGGAATTGCAAAAGAAACACGTTGCTCCGGCTTATCCTATGGGTTCTTCCCCCAGCCCAACCCCTTCGGTTCCCGCTGCTACTCCGAAGGCTCCAGTTCCTGTACCCACTAAGACACCTCCGGTAAAATAATATGAGATGCTATCGCAAAAACAGTCGAATCAATCAACCTGAAGAGACCCAATAAGATGAGTAACCCAGGTGCATTGATCTTCGGTGGAATCCTTTTTTGTACTATCGCAGGAGTATTATACGCTTTTTATTGGGCATCTCGTACCGGCCAGATGAATCAATTACGTGCTGGAGCCGAAACGATTTTTGATCGTGACGAGTTCATTGGTGCGATCACGGACGCCTTTCCTGACCAAGAGGGCCTGCAAAAAAAAGACGTGACGATGGCTCGGTCTCTTGAGAGGTTTAAGGGTGCTTCTAAAAACTAGCGTAACCCGCGCGTAGAAAGAGAAACTATGAATGACGAGAAACGAGTGACGAGCATATCCGCATGGATCTGTAAGGAGCGAGAGACGAAGTCAGGCATGGTTTCTCTTTCGCGCCCAAAGGGTTGCGTGTCTTTTGGATTTAAGTTTCGTCACTGCGTCGGTCGAGTATTGGCTTCCAATACACTCTCTCCTTGCTTCTCACTTAAATCCAAAATCCTCAGCAACGCGGATTACGCTAGTTTTTAGAAGCACCCTTTACTATGAGTTCTGTGTTAGAATCCCATTCACCAGTCTTCACCTCACCGGGGCATTCTCCAGATGAGGATAGGAGGGAGCGAGCTGCCATCGATGCTTCCTGTCGTACACCCGTGCTGTATGCATTCGGGTCGGCTATCTGCTGGCTGGTTCTAGGTTCTCTGTTCGGTCTTCTGGCCTCGATCAAGCTCCACTCTCCCGATGATCTGACCGGTCACCTTTCCTGGTTTACCTTCGGTCGCGTCCGGACTGCCCACATGAATATTGTGACCTATGGATGGTCTGCTCTGGCGGGTGTTGGAGTGAGCATCTGGCTGATGGCCCGACTATGTCGGACAAAGCTGGTTGCCCAATCACTAATTATGTTGGGGATCACTTTATGGAACATCGCCCTGATCGTGGGTATCTTTGGGATTCTCAAGGGGGATATGACGAGTATCAAGTGGCTGGAATTACCTAAATATGCCAGTCCGTTACTCTTTGCGGCTTTTGCCCTTTCCGGAATCTGGGTGGTTTATATGTTTACCCAACGTCAGCCCGGACATGTCTATGTGTCCCAATGGTACCTGATCCTTGCATTTTTCTCATTCCCTTGGGTGTACGGTACCGCCCAACTCCTTTTGCTGATGCATCCCGTGCAGGGATCAGTTTTCGGTCTGATCAACTTCTGGTACATCAATAATATTTTGAGTCTGTTCTTTACTCCGATCGCCCTAGCTGCTGCCTATTATTTTATTCCCAAGGTAATTGGAAAACCCATACATAGTTATCATCTTGCGATTGTCGGATTTTGGACGATGGCCTTCTTTTCCAATTGGGCCGGAATGCATCACATGATCGGAGGCCCTGCACCGGCTTGGATGGTGACGGTCAGTGTGGTCAGCAGTGTCTTAATTCTGATTCCTGTCATAACGGTGGCGATCAACTTTCATATGACCATGGAAGGCAGTTTCGAGGCGTTGCGCTACAGCCCCACTCTGAGATTTGTCGTCTTTGGTGCTGTTGCCTATACTCTGGCAAGTTTCCAGGGTGTGCTCATGTCCTTTCAGGGTCTTAACAACGTCACCCATTTTACCGATTACTCGATCGGCCACTCTCATCTGGGGATGTATGCCTTTTATACCATGGTCATGTTCGGCTCGATTTATTATATTGTCCCTCGTCTGATTCAATGGGAATGGCCCTCTGCTTGGTTGATCCGGATGCATTTCTGGTTCACTGTCCTCGGAAGCAGCCTGATGATCATTACTTTAACTACCGGAGGTCTTATTCAGGGAATGGGCCTTAATGATGAAAAGGTTCCTTTTTCCGCTATCATCGACTCCGAAGCACTTTTCCGGATAACTCGAAGCTTTGCCGGAATGGCAATGCTGATCGGTCACCTGGCATTTGCTTCCGTCTTCGCATTGATGTTGCTGAAGTTTGGACACCGTTCCACCGGCGCCACTTTATTGCACAGGGAGATACCTGAGTCATGAATAAGTTGACTACATTATTTGCCGGCATCTTCGGCTGTTTTGCCTTTGCCTGGGTGGGAATGGTATTAATTCCTAATGAGGACTTGGGACATTTAGCCCCAGTCATTCAGGAGGATACGGGGAGTTCCGTACCCAAAGCCGACTCAGGCCTGATCGAACGTGGACGGAGAATTTATGCAGCCAACGGTTGCGTCTATTGCCACTCCCAACAAATTCGTCCATCAGACATCGAGGAAGGCCATAATCGAGGATGGGGTCCACGTCGTACAGTTCCTCGGGATTACCTTTACGAAAATCCACCGTTCCTTGGAACGATGCGAACTGGACCTGATTTGACCAACATCGGCCATCGTCAATCCTCCGAGGAATGGCATTACAAGCATCTATATATGCCCTGGTCAGTTACCCCAGGTAGTATCATGCCCTCCTTTTCGTTCCTATTTGAAAAACGAAAGATCGGCGGCCAACCATCCTCCGATGCCTTGAAGATGGATGCTCCTTATGCGGCACTTCCAGGTGAGGAGATCGTTCCAACTGAGGACGCAAAGGCCCTGGTCGCTTACTTGAAATCACGCGACTGCACATATCCTCTACCTGAAGCCCCGGAGAAGTAATGAGTTTCGAATTCCATAACCATCCGGACCCTTTAGCTGGCCAGAATAATCCTGAGCTGGATCCCACCCACTTCAGCGACAGTGAGGATTATACGCCTGAGGTGAACGTCAACACGTTGCATGAATCTGTCGTTCGAGAGAAAATTGAACAGATAGAAGGCAAGGAACCTCTGTCCTTATACTTAACCTTATTTTTTGCCGTCTTGATTTTTTGGGCTGGTGCTTATCTCTTCCGCTACAGCGGTGGGTTTGATTCAAATGTTTACGATGGAGAACTGATCGCCTATGGTCCGCAAAAAGGCGGAAGCGGCGGTGCGGCAGTGGTCGATCCTATTGCAGTTGGCAAACGACTCTACACCGTAAACTGTAGCTCTTGCCATCAACCCACGGGTCAGGGGACTCCCAACCAGTATCCCCCTCTTGCCGGCTCCGATATCGTCCTGAGCAAGAACGGTTATGGTGAAAATCATCTTGCTCGGATCATGCTCGGTGGGTTAGTCGGACCAATAAATGTCTGCGGAAGCACTGTAAATGGAAATATGCCCGCTTGGTCAGGTCTTTTGAAAGACGATCAAATTGCTTACATTTTGACCTTCATTCGTGGAGACAAGGAATGGGGAAACCAAGCAGGTGCAATCACACCTGAAGAGATCGCAACCGTCCGTGCCGAAGTTGCTGCACACTCAAATCCATGGACTGACGAGGAATTCAAGAAACTTCCTGCAGCACCGTTGGCAGCTCCTGCGGCCCCCGCTGCGGCGACTCCTGCAGGGTCACCTGGATCTGCACCCACAGCAGCTCCAGCAAAAAAATGAACTTAAAGATTCCATATGGAGTGCGGTGGCAATGACACCGCTTTGTCTTCCGAGTCCGGCAGAGAAGGCCGGACGAAGCCGCGAGGGGCACAGCGGCACTTCATATAAAAGCCAATTTGAATATGCAATCCAATTGACAGTTCGACCGACTAAATCTTAACTATCGTTACTCTGTGACTAAGAAATCGGCATCAATATTTTTCCCGGTGCTTATGGCGCTTATGATGGTCTTTGCCCCATCCCATCTCTTTGCTGAAATGCGAACCTCCAATATTTGGGGTCTTCCGGATTGTGTTACCGACCAAGGAAAAGATATTGATAGACTCTTTATTGTGATCACCGATCTCACGGTTTTGGTGTTCATTGCCGTGATGGTAGCCATGTTTACCTTCCTTATCAAATATCGAGCGCGACGCGGGATTAAAGCCATCTATAGTCATGGTAATAATAAACTGGAGATCTGGTGGACAACAATCCCGGCACTGATTTTCATCGCCATCGTGGTTTACAGTAACGGGATGTGGGGCCGGATCTTTGATCCGGCACTGATTCCCAAAGATGCCCTGAATGTGGAAATCGTCGCAGAACAGTTCGGGTTTAACATCCGTTATCCGGGATCGGACAATGTTCTGGGGAAATCGGATGACAGTCTCTTCTCCATTAATAATAAGTTTGGGTTAGTGATGGAGGATCCGGCCAATAAGCAAGGTTTCACGACCTATAACGACCTTGAGATACCAGTTGGACGGGCCATTCACCTTTATCTTCGTTCTAAGGATGTCATTCATGCCTTCTTTGTTCCAGAGTTTCGCCTGGGCCAGGATATGGTTCCGGGGCGGACAATTTCTTACATGTGGTTCCGAACCACTCGCACCGGAAACTTCAACATCTGCTGCAATCAGTTATGCGGTGCCGGACATTATAACATGCAGTCAAAGTTGAAAGTCCTGTCTAAAGAGGACTTTGAAAAATGGTATCAATCGAAACTTCCAGCAACTGCTCAAAATAATTCTTCCAAAAATCCTATAGTATTAACCTCCTCGGCCGCAGCCGTTCCAGCCAAAATGGCCGTAGCACCCAATTAATATGAGTCAATCAGTTGCCTTGACCGCCACGCCCGCAGAAGGGGCACCCCAAACCCATGATTCTCATGGTGCGCACGGCCACTGCCATGTGCATCATCTCACTCTGGGATCCCTCTTTTTTACGACCGATCACAAGGGCATTGCTCGACAATATCTCTATTCCAGTTTTTTCTTCCTCGCCCTCGGTGGATTGATGGCGATGCTAATGCGGTGGCAATTGGGGTTCCCCAATCAGCCCATTCCCTTCATTGGTAAATTTATTCCTGAACCGTTCGTTGTCGATGGGGTGATTTCTCCCTCCTTCTTCAACATGCTTGTGACCATGCATGCTACGATCATGATCTTTCTGGTGGTCATGCCCATCCTGATCGGGTGTTTCGGTAACTTTATCATTCCTCTCTCGGTCGGGGCTCCAGATATGGCCTTTCCACTGCTGAACGAGTTTTCGTACTACGTCTGGTTTCTTTCTGCAGCGATCATGTTCTGCAGTCTGTTTGTTCACGGTGGTGGTCCAAACTCGGGTTGGACATCCTATGCGCCGCTGAGTGCTGTTGAGGCGTATAACGCAACGAAACAAGGGCAATCTTTATGGTGCCTGGGTATTTTCTTCAATGGATTGGCCTCCATCATGGGGGCCGTCAACTATATCACGACGGCGATTAACATGCGGGCACCGGGTATGACAATGTTTCGATTACCGCTATCGGTTTGGGCATTATTGATCACCTCGATTCTTCTTCTCCTTGCCATTCCCGTGCTTTCTGCTGCGGGTGCATTGCTCTGGTTCGATCTCAATGCGGGCACCAGCTTCTTCATCGCCTCACGGGGTGGCGATCCTGTCCTGTGGCAGCATCTATTCTGGTTTTTCGGACATCCAGAGGTTTATATTCTCATCCTTCCAGCCATGGGCCTGGTCTCTGAAATCATGCCAGTCTTTGCACGTAAACCGATCTTTGGCTACAAAGCCATGATTATTGCCCTCGTCTCCATCGCCTTCCTGGGCTTTATCGTTTGGGGTCATCATATGTTTATCAGTGGCATGAGCCTCTTTGCCTCCGCTGTATTCTCCGCCACGACGATGGTCATTGCGGTACCCTCTGCTATTAAGGTCTTTAATTGGATGGGCACGATCTGGGGAGGTTCCATCCGGTTCAAGAGTCCGATGCTATTTGCCTTGGGATTTGTCTTCAGCTTTATGGTGGGTGGTTTCACTGGGATCGCGATGGCCGCTACGCCCGTGGATATCTTTGTTCATCATACCTACTACATTGTGGCTCACTTTCACTACGTGCTCTTTGGGGGGAAGTATCTTTGGCATGTACGCCGCCATTTATTATTGGTTCCCTAAAATGTACGGCCGCATGATGAATGAACGATGGGCAGTGGTTCATTTCGTGATTACTTTTGTTTCCTTCAACGCCACATTCTTTCCTATGCATAGTCTCGGGCTGGGAGGAATGATGCGCCGTATCTCCGACCCAACGGTTTATGAACATCTCCGCGCGCTCCAGCCGATCAACGAATTCGTCAGTATCAGTGCTTTCGTGATGGGCTTCTCTCAGGTGATTTTCTTCTGGAACTTTATTTATAGCACCCGCCACGGAAAACCGTCGGGGTTAAATCCTTGGGAATCCACCACTCTCGAATGGACGATTCCCTCTCCCGCGGGCCACTTGAATTATGAGGTAACGCCGACGGTTTATCATGGTCCCTACGAATATAGTGTCCCTGGAATGAAGAAGGATTATCTACCTCAAAATGAGCCAGTTCCGGATGATGTGGTTTTGGATGATGGTCATGGACATTCCGCCCGAGTCAAGGATTCAAAGGCAGCCATCCACCATTCTCATTAATGAAGCTTTTTGGAGGGCGGTGACGATGACACCGCTTTCCCTTGCTGCAATGTTCGCCAATATTCAATGGAACCCACTGGCCAGGCTGGGATTTGGTCCTACACCCGTTCGTCGATTGTTGTGTGAGATGTGTCCGACAGGCTCCCAGATCAGGGGACAAAGCGGTGTCTTGCCACCGCACTCCAAAGACAACGCCAAATCCCTGTGGAATGCTTGTGACTTGATTACGCTCTGGTTCTCATCCTTAGGCTCACCCTTAGCCTTTGTCTTAATCCCGTTCCCTCTGGAAAGGCAGATTGAGATTAAGAGTGAGAGTAAGAGTAAGGTCGCTGTTTAAGCAATGAAAGACTCATCCGATAAACCGGTTCTCACACTCCCTCGTCTGGGATTGCACTTCTATGCGGTTGCCACCACGCTGGTAACGTGGGTATTGGTTTGGGTGGGCGGACTCGTGACGAGTAAGGATGCCGGCATGTCGGTTCCGGATTGGCCCACCTCCTTCGGTTATAATATGTTTCTTCTCCCCATCTCTCAGTGGACGGGAGGAGTGCTCTACGAACATACGCATCGATTGCTTGGCATGACGTTGGGGTTATTGACCGTAGGATTGATGATTCTGCTATTCAGCTTAGAAAAACGGATTTGGGTGAAGCGACTGGGCGGGATCGCATTTTTTATGGTTGTGATTCAGGGAGTGTTGGGAGGGCAGCGTGTCGTCCAAGCCAATCCCTTCCTGGGGTTTGTCCATGGATGCTTTGCTCAGATCTGTCTGGCGGTGTTCGCCTCCATCGCATTGTTCACCTCACCCTGGTGGGAGCGAGTTACTCAATTAGGAGACCGACAAGAAACGATCCGACCTGGATGGATCCGACATGTGACCTTGGTGACGGTGTTGATTTTTCTGCAGTTGATGTTGGGGGCAGCTATGCGACATGCCCATTCCGGACTTTCGATTCCTGATTTTCCAACTGCCTATGGCTCTTGGTGGCCACATGTCACTCCCGGTCAACTGGATGGAATCAATTTAGATCGGGTGGCACGACATGAGATGCCCACGACCATGGCACAGATACACTTACAAATGGTGCATCGTCTCATGGCCGCCCTCATCCTGCTCGCGATACTTAGCTCCACAGGAATGTTGTTGCCAAAGGAAAATCTCAACGGTTGGTTGAAAGTCTGGAATGCGGTGTGGTTGATCTCTGTACTATTTCAAGTTTTTCTCGGAGCATGGACCATCTGGAGCAGAAAGGCCGCAGATGTTGCCACAGCCCATGTTGCCATTGGCGCCTTTCTTCTCACTGCTGGAGTCATCCAAGTGTTAATGGCCCGACGAGTGAATGATGTGGTTGCAGTAAGTAGTCGACCTGAATTATCGGACGGCTCGAGAATTCGCTAGAGTCTTTGAAATTATAAATATGATATTAAACCCAAGATCCGAAGTTTTCTGGATCAAAGTGGAGAACTTCCATGTGCGCCCATTTGTCGGGGCGAAGGGGGGGATATGTTAATTAATAATTATCAATTAAGAATTAGGAATTGGGAACGGGCGGGATCCAGTCAGGGCGCATACGGAGATTCGCCCTCCACCTGCTGGTCTGAGGGGAAGCCTCGTTAGGATATGAAATCGGTTACAATGGATCTTATGGCGGAGACATCCACACACTCTCTCTGGCAGCGCTGGTGCCAGCAAATCGGTGTCCTTACCAAGGCCCGGCTGACAAGTATGGTGTTGATCACCACAGTGGCTGGATTTTATTTGGGTTCACGGGGTGCGACGAACTACTGGCAGTTGCTTTGTACGTTGGTGGGTACCGGCATGGTCGCCAGTGCGGCCTCGGCACTGAATCAATTGATGGAGCGAGAATGGGACTCCAAAATGAAACGAACGGCCGAACGACCATTGCCCACGGGACGCCTGCATCCGGACGAAGTTTTAATCTTCGCATTTGTGGCGGCAGTTGGTGGGATGATCTTTCTGACCTTGGCGGTTAATTTTCTGGCAGGCTTGGTGGCCGCAGTGACGTTGGCCAGTTATCTGTTCATTTACACTCCTCTCAAACGATACTCCACCCTCAACACCGTGGTGGGTGCTATTCCTGGGGCACTTCCACCGGTACTGGGTTGGGTGGCAGCAAATAGCAAGTTTACAGTGGAAAGCCTTGTCCTGTTCGCTATCGTTTTTTTCTGGCAGATGCCTCATTTCTTGGCCATCGCTTGGCGATGTCGTCACGACTATGCCGACGCCGGGTTCAAGATGCTACCCATCACCGATCCAAGCGGGGCCAGTTCGGGGCGGCAGGCGGTACTCTATGCCTCCGCCTTGCTTCCAATTAGTTTATGGCCCACCTTTCTGCATCTCGCCGGAGCTGTCTACTTTTATGGGGCACTCCTCTTGGGCATGATGTTTCTTTGGACTGCATGGAAGTTCCTGCTCTGTCGGGACGATATAACTTCACGGCGCTTGTTTTTAGCTTCTATCATCTACCTTCCCGTGCTTCTCTTGCTAATGACATTGGATATGACTTAAACTAATGAATATTCGACAGAAAAATCTTCTAACCGCCACAGTTCTTGTTATTTTTGCCTTGTTACTGACCGCAGTTTCGCTTTGGTTTATCTTTCATAAACATGTATCAGAATAGAATCCGAGTATGTCATCCACTACCGCCACCATAGAGGGCTTAGACCTTTCTTCAACCTCGCTTCTGCAAAATGAAAAGTGAAACTGCTCGAAACGAGAAAGAAGGTATTCCATGACGTCAGGACGACGTTCAATTCAGCCACTCCGGACGGA
>Ga0206919_1193_pt1 | contig 13927 bp, 14 predicted proteins | sample Alteio_BWOrgHeat_67_FD_152962 | JGI IMG/M metagenome (GOLD analysis project Ga0206919, IMG submission 152962) | Enriched cells from forest soil in Barre Woods Harvard Forest LTER site, Petersham, Massachusetts, United States -... | ecosystem: Environmental > Terrestrial > Soil > Temperate forest >... | reverse complement strand
CCGTAGAACCCGGTTTTGCCTAGATCATTTGATACCCAATGCAGGTTGCGAGATAACGGTGCCAGATTACCATCGGTATCCTTAGCATCATCAGCGAACCGCACGAAGGCATCGTTAACCACATTGAAGGACAAGGTAAATCCCTTGGAGTAAGTTACAGTACCTGGTTGGGGAGGGAGGAGAGATGGAGATAGGGACGAGGGTAAAGGTGGGGAAGGAAGAGGTAGCGTGGGATAAGGTACAGCATAAAACAAGATGGTACGATGGATAGCCTCCGCTGTTGGTTGGAACTCAGGGAAGATGTGTTGTTTCAGGTAGATAGTATCCTCTTGTTCCCGGAGAGAGTACACTGGGACACAAGTATCGTTGACTTTGATGTAGGTGATCTCTGGTTTCCTGGTGACGAAGGGTTGGGTAAAGAAAGGTGTAGGTACCCTAACAGATACTGTTAACTCCATAGTACAGGGCATGTTCACCCACACATAGAACTGATCAGCCCACTCTACGGGAAGAGAGAACACTCCCTTGTTGCTACCGCAGAAGATAGTAAGGTTGTTGTCGGTGGTGACCATAGGATATACTAAATTAGAGGGGAAGAATGGGTTCTCAATATAGGTAAGGAAACGTACCTCTATGTCCTTATTGTGTTTGTTAACACCCTTGATCTTCCAAGAGAAGGTTAAGTCCAAGCGGAAGAAGTTGATATCCACGTCGATACCACCAAGGGTAGGGGATACGGGACCATTACTGTTCCCTGTGAATGACAGCAAACCACTAGCGGTATGCACTCCAGTTAGTGTTGATTTACTTACAGGAGGGAGGAGGAAGTTGTCCACTATAGTACACGCGGTGATACCATTGGAACAGAACTCTGGGAACAGGTAGAGTAGGTTCAACAACCTCTTGAATTGTTTGGTGAGAGTGATGGTACCATCGGGATTGGTACGGTAAATAGTTAACTCACAACCACCAACACAAATGGTATTCCCGGACATTTAGGAAGAGCGGAGATAACCAACAACTGTCGAGCGACAGTTACGTGGGAGTGCTAGACTAAGTTATAAGGCTTAGGTATACTATCCTGTGTTGTATCTCCCGTGGAACACCATCTATTAGGTAAATATCTCCTACTCTCTCCCACGACTCACTGGACAACAAGATAATCTGTGCTTTAACACACCGTAAGTAATTATCATCATCTATAAGGTCAAACATAATCTGCACCTTCGGGGAGTCGATGTAGATAGGAATGTTGTAAGGAAGGTGTTGCAACCTTAATCGAGAGAAGTCTATCACTCTGTTGTTAGCCGTTATCATAACTTCGCACCTTACATCATCAACCGGAAGACGGCGGGAGGGAGGGTTAAGAACCTCACATCTTCTCACTTTAATGCTAGTCTTCTCCTGAAGGCCGAACGCTGTCATATATACACCGTAGTTATCGTTCAACCAGTTGTATAACTCTAGTAGTTCCCCTTGCACTTCCAACGCTGTCATGAGGAGATCGTTGTTAACAGCGAGGAAACGGCGGCTTTTAGGTATGGCCTTACAGATCATCTGTTGATAGAATGGCGGTACTTCTTCCATCTTGAACAGCATCTTCATGAACAAACTATCTACGATAACTAGGGTGAAGTCCGATGTGGGATAGACATTATTCAACCAACCCTTTAGATGTCCACATCTGGTTGGAGCCGTGAACGAATCACTCCACTTCCCCTCCTCCTGTTGCTCTGTGATGCCGAGATTTCCGCAATAAAAGAAGCGAGCGCGATTACCGAGAGATCGCTTCAAACAATCGACAACACTGTGGGTGTTTGTTGGTCGGATGGCTATGCGGTGAGGGAAGCCGTGTTCCGAGCGGAGGGCAGAGAGGAGGGTGTGGAAGGTGGCTGTATCGCTAGCGGAAAAGGGGAACAAAGCATCGATATACAGGTACATTTCCTTGTTTTCCTTTTATCTTCTAGCTTTCACCACTGTGGGTAGAGAGGAACGAAAACTGCCTACCAACGATCATAAGGTGGAAATGGGGTTAAAGTTGGATCATCCGGTGTGTTGTGATATCATCTTGTGGTTAGCTAGTGATTTTCCCGTCACTCTGTCGGTGAGCAAAGAATGGAGGAGAAGGATGCAAGAGGCTAATAAAGACCTTACCTCTTGTAAGCGACGAGTAGAGATACTGCGTGGGTGTGTGCTGGATGCTGTTGGGGTGGATTGGTGTAAGGTATATCGTACAGTGTGGTGTAGTAATGTTGACCTTCCATACTATTGTGGTAAGATAGGAGATCTTGTTACCTTCCAAGCGTTGTTCAAGGAAGATTACTCTGCGGCGGATACTGCTATGATGGCTGCCATACACAACGATCGCTTTGATATGGTCAAGGGGATGATAGAAGGGGAGTGTATGTTGTGGAGTGAGTTGTGTAAGAGACAAGAGGGAAATGTAGATGTGTTGTGTTTGTACGATATCGTAGCTTACCTGGATGGTGATGTGGAGGTGTTGAGGGGAAGATGTGGGGATAAGGAGTTGGATGAGGCAATCAGGGTAAACAAAGGATATCACAAAGACGTAGAGGAGTACTGTAATATTAGTCTACTTGGGAAGAGAGTAAATTGGTGTACCCTACCTGCTATGGGTGGCGAGAATAACCATGATGCTCTCATCGAGGTAACAGAACGCGAGGATGTCAATGCCTTTCGTGTCTTGCTCAGGTACAATATAGGATTGAAGGACTTACTATATACCCTTAACACGGCGCAGGGGTTGGTATTATCGGATACAGCTGTGTACAAGGAGATAGAACAGATCAAGAAGAATAAGGGAGGGAGAGATTAGGGGATAATGTTATAATTGGGTAATTGTAATTAGAAGAGAGAAATGCAGTGTACTCTATACTACGATCCACACGGGGAAGGAGACGCAGTCCACTATGTTATGGAGGAGGGATTTTTACTTGACCTATGTAGGTGGACTTGGAATATCCCGGAGTTAACGGTACGTTATCACAAAGTCGTGGGATGCACGGGCATAGACTTAGTTTATGCCCACCAGGGCTCAGTGTTGGAGGAATCACTCTACAATAATATGAGCTTGCCGAAGAAGAAACATCGCTATGATAACCTTCTCATCGTTATCTCTATCTGTCCAACGTGGATAGTAGAAGAGAGTGTCGTAGAGAGATTAGGAGGTATGTTTTACCCTGTATATGAGAAGTACGTGAAAAGTGTCAGTGGTACTCTCCCGATAGAAAAGAGTCTTCCCCTTTCTCGTGGTTGGCAGTTAATGGAGATAGCCTTCCCTGGTCACCATATAGAACACAATATGCTAGCTATCAAGGTTACCTCCCTCTTGTTGTGTCCCTCAGGGTGGAGGAAGATAAGGAACATCTTCCTTCTCGGTGACCAAGTAGGAAATAAGGATATGATCAAGTACGTCATCCTCCTTGTTGTTAGTAACTAAGAAGGGGAATTACCAATCGAGTGATTAGTAAGTAATAGGTAGTACCTATTGGAGAGAGGAGAAGAGTTATCTATCTTAACTATACTAGGGTATGGAGAGGATAACAACCCGAACATCTTTTTTCTCCTTCTCTAATATACGCCAGTCACGCGACTTGTGTTGTTATCTTTATTGTTGTCGTATCCCGTTAACCCACCATCCATCATGTATACCCGCTTTGTTGCTCAACCGTCCCTTCCCATGATACTTCCCACCCTTCCACTCTCCTACGTACTCTACATAGGTCTTATCAACCCAGCGACAACACTTCCCATACCCTTCCTCCCCGTTGACTCCCCATTGTCCCTCGTATCGATAGTTGTTGATAATAAACACCCCTTGCCCTATAGCGACCATAATATCTCTCCTATCGGTTATTATTCTCTGTAAGTTGGGGATGGTCTTCACTCCCTTGCCTGTGATAGGTCTATTACCTGACCACCTAACATCACAACCTATAACCTTCAACGTGTGGAGAGACGTTAGACGGGAGAACTGTTTTTCATCGATAGTAGTGTAAGTGAGTAAGCTTAATCGTTCCAAATTGAGAGTAGCGAGAGTAGATACGTCGATAGACACCATGTAGCTTAGCGTTAACATTCTCAGCTTGGTGAGAGGGATGATGTGTTGATTTTCAACGCGTGAGTTATCCCTCTTTATTGATAGAGCGGTGAGGTTGGTCAACTTGGATAACCACAATACATCGTGGCGGCGGGACCAGTTGTCAGTTATAGGGTGAAGGGACAGAGTAGTTAAGTTGGGGAGGTAGGGAGAGATATCACCTGATACTCCGGAGGATAGTGTCAAGCGGGTTAGATGGGGAAACAGAGATAGTACCAAGTGACAACTCCTAATACTACCAGGTACTTTGATCCTTCTTGCTCCATTGTTCGCACCTTGTTCGCATGCTTTACAGACCAATCGGATATGGATGAGATCAGGTAGGGAGAAGGGAACGGGGGATACAGAGATGATAGTGGCCCAGATATCGGCAGGTATAACTAAATCCATCTTTCTTCTCTTCTGTTGTTATTGTTCTTTCTCTTTCTTCTCTCCTAATATACACAGGTTGTACAACCAATGTTCCCTTCCTTCATCCTTCTCCTTCCCCTTCTCCTATCTCCTCTACCAACCTTCCCCCCTTCCACACGCCCATGATTATCTTATCTTTTGTGGTTAGTTTCCCTATCCCGTGCTGCCACCCGTTATCCCACTCTCCCTCGTACACGTTCCCGTTGATGTATCTCATTATTCCTTTCCCATGCTTCTCACCCTTCGCCCATTCCCCCTCGTACACATCTCCGTTGGTATACCTCGTTGTTCCTCTCCCGTATTTTTCACCCCTCACCCATTCTCCCTCATAAACTCCATCCCTGGCCGTTAACGTGCCCCATCCATGGGGATTATCGTCTTTCCATTCACCCTCGTATTTATAATACGTGTCGGTCCCAATCTCACCTTGCACATACACCCCACATTCCACGACACCCATGATATCTCCTCTATTGGTGATTACCTTCTTCAAGTTAGGGATGGATTTGACACCCCTTCTGTTGATGTACTCTCCCGAGAAGCCCATACCGCACCCGATGATCTCTAGAGTGTGAAGTGAAGTCAGATACCTGAGATCGTCGTTGGCTACCATAGTACACTCTAGTAAAGATAACCTCTCTATGCTGAGTGAGCGGAAAGAGGATCCTGTCATCGCACTATTCATCCGTAGGGATAGACACTTGAGCTTGGTAAGAGGAGAGAATTCTGTAGCGGTCAACGTGATGTTGTTACAGTCCAGGGAGAGGGAGATTAGGTTAGTTAGTTTGGAGATAACACCCCATCCTGGTGCGGGAGGTGAGATATCGGAGGGAGCTATGGACAAATGGGAAAGGTTGGGGTAATATTGAGAGAGATCTATCAGGGGATAGAGTGGGAGAGTTAGGTGTGTGATGTGATGGAAGAGGGAGAGAGTTGCAGGAGAGTTGGTTAACTTGTTTGATATTGTCAACTTCTTTACTCCTTTAGTCACTCCTTCCATCCAGCCTTTGTTTACCAGGCGGATAGAGGTAAAGTCTGCTGGTGTGGTGAAGGGGTAGAGAATGAGTTCCCATACATCGACGGGGAGAATGGGATGAGGAGGAGCAGTCAATCTATCAATAACATCTCCTAATATGGGTAGAGCGTACATTTGATCAGAATGAGGAAGAGAGGAGAATCTCACCAATACAGACCACACCTCATCACTAACATCCAACGATTGGCGTTCCATACTGTCTTTCCCACCTTTCTCTATCCCTTTCTCATTTTGTCATCGCCGGATGCTCATCCATTGGTTCCACCTCTCTTCTTCCCTATCCCTTCTTCCCTATCTCTCCTCTCCTATCCCTTCTTTCCTATCCTTCCTACCAACACTCATCCTCCTCCCATGTTCCAGTCATTACTCCATCTTTCGTAGTTAGTGTCCCCATCCCCCACTTTACTCCCCTCATCCACTCTCCCATGTTCCAGTCATTACTCCATCTTTCGTAGTTAGTGTCCCCATCCCCCACTTTACTCCCCTCATCCACTCTCCCTCGTACACATCCCCATTGGCATACCTCATTCTTCCCTGACCGTCCTTAAGACCATTCTTCCACTGTCCTTGATAGGATTCCATGCCAGCTATCATTCTACCCTCACCGTGAGGATTACCATCTTTCCATTCCCCCTCATAGCGCTTGGTCTTGTTATATAGGTAAATCCCTCTTCCGACGGCATCCATAATATTCGGTCTATCGGTAATCACTGTCTTCAAGTTAGGGATGAGTTTGATCTTCTTTGGTGTGGCTGAATCTTGAAGAAGAGGCTTTTCTCTAGTCCTAACAAACGTCAGTGTGTGAAGTGAGGTTAAGTATTGGAGATGATCGCTAGTGATTTCGGAATATCCCGTTAATGATAACCTCTCGATGCTAAGGGAGCAGAAGGAGGATACCTTCGTTGAATTGTCAGAATGTTGGGATAACTTCCTAAGTTTGGCGAGGGGAAGGAAGTCTGTGGTGGTCAGTTCAAGGGTAGTACCCTTCAAAGTAAGAGAAGTCAAGTTGGTTAGCCTAGAGACGTGGCTTTCCCTTGGTGGACCGGGACGATGGGAGGGACCGATGGTGAGATGGGTGAGATTAGGGTAGTATTGAGAAAGATCGACGAGGGGATCACATGATAACGTTAGATGAGTAATGTGGTGGAATAGGGGAAGGAAGTTTACCCAGTTGGTTAATCTATGTGGTATAGTTAGCTTCCTTACTCCTTCGGTTGTTTTCTCCCTCCATTCTCTACACACGAAACGGATAGGACAGAAATCTGCTGGCGTGGTGAACAAGGAATCAACAGAGAGGATAAGTTCCCACAAGTCAACAGGAAGGACAGGGAGAGGAGGAGCAGTCACTGCGTTGATAATACCCTCTAGTGTAGGAAGGATGTACTCTTGGTCAGAAGGGGGAAGAGAGGAGAATCTTACTAACACGGCCCACACTCTGTCACTGACGTCTAACGGTTGACGTTCCATATGCTCTTTTTGTTAATACTTGATGTTCATCCGATGTTTCTCTCTTTCTCTTGTTTATCTTGTCTGGAAGGGTTTGAATGATCCCATCATCCACTGGTAATCACAGATCTCCACTGCCCCTATCCTCTTCATATTCTTGTACAACTCGATGGCTTGTCCACCGTACACTCCAGCTGATCCACGACAGTAACTGTCTGCCCCTATCTTTGTAATAACCCAGTGTAGTTGTACGGCCTTGAACATACTAGCCTCGTTACGACAGTGAGTGTACAAGAACTTGTTTACCTTTCCAAACTCCTTCGATACCATCCAGTACCAACAATACAAAGGAAGACAAAGGATGTTGACTATAGTCTCCATTTCTCCTTTCCCTTCTTCCTTACTTCCCTTTTCCTCCTTCTTCTCCCTTTCCTTTGTCCTCCAACTAACAACAAGTAGGTAGAAAGGGAGTAAGGGGGAGGGATAAGGGAGAAAGATAGTGGAAAGGACATGAAGAGACAGATAACCCTCGAGGACAGGGAGGGAGAGAGTAAGAAACAGAAAGGAGAGGTAAAGGGGAATGATATAGTTGTGGTAGAGTTGGTTAGCAGTTATTGTTATGTTGACACCCTGGTATCCCTGTTCTTCACCTGTAAGGGAGTGATGACTCTCTTCTCCTCTTACCGATTTATGCTTGGCTTGCGCGACCGTATCCAATCTACGTTGATCACCTCCGAACTCTCCACATTCAAGAGCTTTTGTAACAATGTTCCATACTCCTCCAGCCATTTCCCTTACCTCATCTCCTGTATCGACCGATGCTACATAACCAACAGGACGAAGAGATATGTCACTGATCCATTCATCTACATCAAGAGAGCCATACAACATGAACGTCCCGATATCCTAAGTAGATATCCTCTATCGGAAGGGCAGCTACATGATATGTTCCTCCACTCCGAGACGTGGGAGCTCTATGACATGGCGGGTAAGACGGGGAATAGGGAGAGCGTGAAATACTTGGTGAAGACATTCGGTGAAGAGGGTTTGAATAGGACTTTGTACCAATCAGTTTTCAGCAATAACCTATCCTTCTTTACTTGGGTGAAGGAAGAATGTATAAGCAAACGTTGTGCGTGGAATATTCACTTCGATGGAGAGATCCTCGGTGCTATCATCTGGAGCAAGAATAGGGAGATGTTGAAGTGTGCCCTCACTGATTTAGTATACGAGAGAGTGAAGGATTGGATAATGGAAGAAGGAGATGTGAGACTTATCGGAGAAGTGGATGATTGTAACACGGTGGAGGATTACAGGGAGATGTTGGAGGTGATGATTACTCCTGAGGGGAAGAGGTGGGCGGAGGAGAAGATAAGGGAGATAGAGGCGAATAATGTTAATGGAAAGGATGTAATGTTGCTCCGTCCTTATACCTACCGAAAGCAACCAGGGAAGACTCTGTTGTGGGATGCGCGACACGGGTTCGTGTTACAGGCACAAGTGGTAGAGGATGAGTGTTATTATGTGGTGTTGGGAGTGGCTCCAAGTGAAAAGGAGGGTATGCGTCCACTAAATGGGAAGGAAATGGAAACGGCGGCTAGCAGGGGGTTGAGGATGGGGGTGGATTAAGAGAGAAGAAGGGAGAAAGGGGAAGAGGGGGAACACTGGTTGAATAACCGATGAGGGGTAAAATAAAGTGAGGAGATTAGTAGTGGGGAGTTAGTACTATCTTATCCCTGTTGAAGTTGTTGGTCACATAGTTGATTACTTGGTTGTACTCCTCTAGGCAAGGATGTGCCTCTCGGGAGAGTAGGTAGAACTGACTCTTGTTACAGTCTGTTACCGTGGCGAAGCGGTACTCTCCTGCGGTGTTCGACCACACGTTGTCTATGATGTAGTTGGGGGTGGTTCTATCTTCTCCTTCTATGTTGGGTGTGGAGGGGAAGGACACTCTCAACATTCCATCACCGAGGATCTTCCCTTGTCCCTTGACTTGGCGTATCTCTCCGTTGGATATGGTGGTGTTAGTTATCAGGATGGTGTAGTTATCTATTAACTTGTAGTCAGCGGTGGTGTTGTAACAGTCATTGTGTTGGAACCAGGAGGGATAGTGAGCTAGTTGATACCAAACACCTACGTATCTACTAATGTCAACGCTCATTGTTGTCTGCTTATCAGTTATAGTTTTATTCACTGGGAGACAAGTAGGAAAAATGAGATGAGGAGGGTGAACGGGAACTTGTACCAAACAGTCACCAACAACGATCCATCTCCTCGTCTGGGTAGGGGAAGAGTGAATAAAACTACCCCTCGTCGCAGTCTGTTATTGTGGAGGAAACAGTGGAGTAACGTTAACCATTGTATCGAATCCTTCCTCATAAGGCGTAAATGGATCGCGTAACTGATGGTCATAGGATTCTGGAAGCCGTATCATTATAAAGGTGTCATGATCTGACTGAAATGGCAGAATATATGAAATGTTGCCGAAGGGACCATGATCTCCACGGCTCACCATACGATAGACTCGCGATACCGAGGAAATATTTTCACTCAAACGAAGACGATTTAACAAGCAAACGATCCAATCGGTGTAAATGGTGCAAGATTCACGCAAGCAAGATTACTAGCCAATCTCGTCGAGTGTTAACGGAAAAGACGAATGCGGTGAGAAAAGGCGGTGGTGAACATTTTAACTGTATTGATGGATACCACACTAGCGCATCTCAATATCTGCGAGATAGAGTCCCAGCCGAAAAATTCTTAAGCGATCCCGAAGACAAAAATTCTTCTTATCTCAAGACTTGTTCAGATTGTAGGACTCATAGAAAACGCATAAATGACGCAAAACGTGAAGCGTGTTTAGAGAAAGGCAATCCTGATATATTTTTCTGCGGTACCTGTGTTAAAGAACGTAATATTAAAGATAGAGCTTTCACTAAAAGAGGCAATCCGAGTAATCAATGTATAAAGTGTCAAACAGTGTGCAACGAATGGGCTAGTCTTAATAAGGGTAAGTATAGAAGGGCATTGCTTAATTTAAAATTAGAAGTTATCATGAAGAATGAGTGTTGTTGCGAAGTGTGTAAACGAATCTTCCTAAATGGAGATTCGATAGAAGGATTACCTACCAAATCGTTCGAGACTTGCATTATTGGAGATAATGTGAGAGTTATAATATTTAACGGTAAAGGATACAAATCCAGTGAATTCATTCGTCTGAATCCAGGATTACTGCAATTAGATATCTTGGATTTCGACCATTTACCAGAGGAAGAACAACGCGCTCGTGGGATACTCATGGAGGGCGATCCTTACATTCCAAAAAGTGGCTTAGTGCGACGTTTCAAAACAGATCGGGGGTTGAGAACAGAGGCCACAAAATGTCAACTCGTTTGCAAAGAGTGTCATATTAAAGAGACCATAAGAAGGGAGAAAGGTGTAATTTGGGCATCAACTAACGAACGCAAAAGAAGATTAGAGATAGTGAACGAATTGAAAAGGAAAGGTTGCACCATTTGCGGGTACAAGAACGAAGATTTACTCCGATTCCTAGAATTCGACCACAAGGACCCTAAAGAAAAGACATTTGGTATCGCTCGGGCAATAATAAGAAATGATGTTACTATAGAAGATATCGTGAAAGAGTGTGCTAAATGCCGCGTTTTATGTGGTCATTGTCACCGGGTACACACCAGAAATCAAATTGAAGCTGGTATAATCAATTTCAGTAAGATCATCGACGACAACGAAACCAGCGATGATTCCGAGAGTGAAAAATGAGTAGCAGAGAGGAATCATCCCATCACGCGTTTCTTCTTCATATACGTCGTTCGACGTATGTTTGCACCCATAAACGCATCTGATTATTGTTGGCAACGGTTAATATTCAGTTTCGACCATCATCATTTTTCCCTTGAGCGTCGTTGCTTATTGATTCTATTCTCTCCGTTGTCTTGAGATACTTGTTGATGTCTACGCTCATCGTTGTTTACTTGGTAGTCCTACTTTCCTTCCTCTCTCCGTTGGTCTGCGATATGTGATAGTTGTGAGTAGAAGATAAAGAGGGAGAAAAAGGGAAAGTAAAAGGGGATAAAGTGGGAAAGGATGGTTGCCACTACGTTGTTGTGTGTTCCTATTGTGTTCCCCTTTGTTGGTAGAGAGGAGAAGAAGATGAAGACAGGTAACAAAGCAGCCGTACCTCCACCACCACAACCGTGGTTACCGCCTCCCTCTCCGTTACTGGTAATGTTATTTGTTATGATGATGTTGGAACAGCATTAACACCATATTACAATCATCGTTCGATGGTTACAGTTATACTATGTAGAGAGAGGGAGGAAGTTCCTTTCCCCAGTTACTATAGTATACTATCCCCTGGCGGCCATTGGGAACATATAGGTGTAGTAGTGGTAGGAGAGATAACTTCCTCCCTCTCTCTCTATATACTATAACCATAACCATCGAACGATGATTGTAGTGTGTTGTATCTAGCACCTAACCGCTGTCAAGGCAAAGATCAGAGACTTAATCTCCAGAGTGAACAACTCTGGTAACCACAGATTGGACCTGAACTCCTCTATCTTATTCTTCACTGTTATCCTGAACTCGTGATCATCAACCATCAACGGATATCCCTCTGTGGCCAGGTAATGGAGTAATTGCGTGGTAATCTCTCTCTTCTTCTTAGGTCCACCTTCCGCGTTCCCGTCGATACTATCCACCGAGGTCAGATATTCTTTGACACGTTGGATTGCCACCTTCTTCTCATCTTCAGAGAAGGACACACATTTATCAACGTAGTTGTGTTGCCACTCCACTTCGGCTTCGATCACAGACTCCTCGTCTCTATGTCCCCACAAGAGAGTACCAGGGGCGTGTCCTACCCAACAACCAACAGGTAACACGGGAAGGGGAGCGAGGAGTACTCCGGGTTGCATCGGCGGGAAGAAGGGAGGGACAGGAATACTCTGTGGGTGGAAGGAAGGAGGAACAGGAGAAGCCACGCGAGGGACAGGAAGGGGAACCATACGAGGGACAGGGATAGGAGTAGGAATAGGAGCCACATAGGGGAGAGGAACACCTTGTGGGGAGAAAGTGTTGTTGATCACCCTCACAGTCTCCATTATATTATATCTTGTTGATGCTAACACCTTCCGTAAATCCCCAAAGGTAGCTCGTACTCTCTCGTTCAGTAGGTTGGTCAATCTCTCTCTATCTAACTGAACGTGGTATATGGTGTTTACCATCATATCGTTGTGACGCAAGAGATAACCCACGATGTCATGACGATCGAGGAGACCGAACTCGTAGTGAACGGTACCTGACATAAACTCATCCCCGAAGGCCGTAGTACTCTCCCTAGTACACATGACAACGACAACGGGGTGTCTTAACCCTTCTCTCCTTATCACAGGCAATAGTATGTCCTTCATGGTAGACTTGGCCTCATCCAACAAGAACATTATGGGTTCAGTAACGTTCCCAATATCATTCAGGTTGTTTAGCTTGATATCCTTAGCAAGACCCAACTCCACACAGTAACGGAAGAAGCGGGTCTTTCCTGTGCCTTGTGCTCCGGTGAGGAGGATGGGTAACACGTTGTAGTCGTGTGTGATGACGGCTATCTCCAGATGGGTACGGATGATGGCGGCTAGTTCACGGAAAGAGGAGGAGGGGTGGCAAGCGGTGTCCATTTCCTTCTTCTTCTCTTGTACGCTTTGTTTTCAATCTGTGTGTTGGTGGTAGAGGGTCAAGATGGGAGAGGAGGATTGTAGTATCAACTCTCTAAGGACATCGCTATCTTCTTATCTTTTAGGGTGTTGATGATATCTTCCCTATCCGTGATTACTCTCTGTAGATTGGGCATAGACATGATCCCCGAAGAAGTAATACTATAATAACCACCACATACACGAGGACAGTTTACTACCCTCAACGTGCGTACAGAGGTAAGGAATCGTAGGACATGATCACAGATAGTGGAGTTATTGACTAAGTCTAACCTCTCTACCTTGATAATACAGGGTGTGGGATGCTTGAAGGTAACGCCTTCGTGAATGATTAACTTTCTCAAGTTAGTAAGAAGAGTGACATCTTCTGCGCGTACACCATTGACCCAACGTAGCTCTAGGGAAGTCAGACTAGTCAGCTTGGATATAGTGGAGGGTTTAGTGACAGGAGCACCAAGGTGTTCATACTCGCCGGCGATGGATAGAGTGGTGAGTTTGGGGAAGCAACGGGATAGATCTACAGTGGGAATTTTAGGTACTAGCAGCTGTCTTGCTCCATCAGCTACTATCCGCTCCCACAACCTGCATACCAGACGTACGGAAGCGTAGTGTTTGGATAGGAGGAACTCACCGAGGAGAAAGATGTTACTCCATATGGTGTTAAAAAGGACAGGTAGAAGAGGGGCGGTGTCCATTTCTCCTTTCTTATCCCCCTCTTCTCTATCTTTTTATTCTCTTCTACCCTCATTGCCTGCTAATCGTTGATATACCGTACGGTGGAGAGTTGGATTGGTGATAGTAGAGAGAAGATAGATGGAGAGGGAGAAGAAAGAAGGGGAAAGAGAACGGATGAGGATAAAGAAGGGAAAAACAGGATGGAGTCTGTTGGTGATCTCCGTGTGACCTTCGTGGATCCTTCTGTTGTCCGACACATCTCGGGAGAGTTGTTAGAAGAGTACAAGTCCTCCACTTTCGTCATGTGGTTGGAGAGTAACCCCGGTGTCTCCTCCATAAGTACTGATCTTACCGTGGAACAGTTTGATAGCATGATGAACGTGTTACAGGGGAGGGAGAGGTACATACCATCCAACGCCACCGGGTTGGTGTTGGCGAGGCACGGCTTCGTTTGTGACCCTGATGTAGTGGTTAGGGAGAACTACTTGATGAAGGCAGAGAGAGTAATAA
>Ga0206919_1192_pt1 | contig 13933 bp, 11 predicted proteins | sample Alteio_BWOrgHeat_67_FD_152962 | JGI IMG/M metagenome (GOLD analysis project Ga0206919, IMG submission 152962) | Enriched cells from forest soil in Barre Woods Harvard Forest LTER site, Petersham, Massachusetts, United States -... | ecosystem: Environmental > Terrestrial > Soil > Temperate forest >... | reverse complement strand
CCATTACTTTCTGGAAACGGCGTTCAAGGGCCTTGTCTTTTTCAAAATATTTCTGGTACTCGTTCAGTGTCGTTGCCCCGATGGCCCTGAGCTCGCCGCGTGCGAGCGCCGGTTTCAGGATATTGGCGGCATCCATGGCGCCTTCGCCACCGCCGGCACCTACGAGGGTATGTATTTCGTCAATGAAGAGGAGCGTTTCGCCATCGCTTTCAGCCACTTCCTTCACCACTGATTTGAGACGCTCTTCAAATTCACCTTTATATTTTGCCCCTGCAATGAGCAGCCCCATATCCAGCGCATAGATCACCTTGCTTTTGAGGTTCTCCGGAACGTCTCCGTTAATGATGCGCATCGCCAGGCCTTCCGCAATCGCTGTTTTACCGACGCCCGGCTCACCCACGAGAATGGGATTGTTTTTGGAACGGCGGGACAGGATATGCAGGGTTCTGCGGATCTCTTCATCGCGCCCGATCACGGGGTCGAGCTTGTCGTTCCTCGCCATCTCGTTCAGATTTTTCGCATATTTCTGCAAAGCCTGGTACTGGCCTGATTGCGTTTGCGACTGCACCGTGGAACCTTTTCTCAGGTCTTTGATGGCGGCTACGAGTCCTTTTTCCGTAAGACCGGCATCTTTCAATGTTTTTGCCGTGTCGTCGTTCAGTTGAAGCAGGCCGAGCAGCAGTTGCTCCACGCTTACGAACTCATCGCCAAATTGCTTTAAAGATGAATTTGCCTTGAGCAGGGCGCTGTTCATATCGCGGCTGATCGTTTGAGCGGGTTCACTGCCCTGCGCCTTAGGCAGGCGCTGTATCGCTTCTTCCGTCTTCGATTTCAGGAACGAAATGTTTACGTTGTTCTTCTTCAGCAGGTAAGCCACGGGGCTGTCTTCGTCGTCCACCAACGCTTTCAGCAGGTGATTGGTCTCTATTACCGGGTTACCCCCGTTGAAGGCGAGTTGCTGTGCGGCCTGGATGATTTCCTGGGCCTTGATAGTATAATTATTAAGATTCATATGAAAATCTGCTTTTTTTGAGTTAATTCGCTTTCGGTGCCCTTAACCGGCCCGTAAAAACCGAATTTTGATGCTATTTTGGTGCAAAAATCATTCTACGTTTTTTCTCTTCATCAATACCGCAATTATGTCACGCCGCCTTTCTATTTTCTGCCGCAAATGCAGTCCCGCATTGCTTTTCCTGTTAGTCTGTCTGCCCGCATTTTCGCAATATAATTTCGCTGAACTGGATAAATCCATTGCGGCGCAAAAGAAAGAGCTCGGGAAAAATGTGGTGGTTATGATCTGCAAGGGTGGCAAAGTGATCTACAAGAAAGAGTCTGATGACCTCAAGGCTGGCTCACAGGAGCCATTTGGCGATTGCAGCAGTTGGCTGACGGCGGCGCTGGTAATGACTTTTGTGGACCAGGGAAAGATATCACTTGACGATAAGGTGGGAAAATACCTGCCCGTGTTCAATGACTATGGCAAGAAATTCATAACGATACGGCATTGCCTCACGCACATGACGGGTATACACAGCGACCAGGGCGTGATGAAATGGCTGGAGAAAAGCCATTTCGCTTCGCTCGACGACGAAGTGAAGAGTTACGCAAATAAAAAAGAGATCGAGAACAACCCGGGTGTTGATTTTTTCTACAGCCAGGTAGGTGCCAATATCGTCGGCCGGATACTGGAGGTCGTGGGTAAAAAAAGCTTTGACCAACTGATGAACGAGCGCATTTTACGGCCCATAAACATGCACAATACCAGCTTTTTCAATGAGCATGGTGCAAGTCCAGCATCGGGAGCCGTTTCGGCCGCACAGGACTACCTGAACTTTATGGCCATGCTGCTCAATAAGGGCATGTTCAACAACAAGCGGGTGCTGAGTGAAAACGCCGTTGCCGAAATGGAAAAGGCGCAGATCACGGAAGCACAGATTAAATATGCGCCGGAGCTGGATAAGGGATACCTGTTCGGGCTGGGGGAATGGATCGAATCAACGGATGCATCCGGCAATGCACAGGTGGTTTCTTATCCCGGCGCGCTGGGCGCCTGGCCGGTATTTGACCGCTGCGGCGACTATGCCTGTGTTATTTTCGCGAAGGGTGAACTGACAGACAAAAGGAAAAAGATCTATTCAGATATCAAACGGGTGATCGACGAGATCATCCCTTCTCACTGCAAATAAGCCGTTATCCATGACCACATCAAAAAAAATCGTTCCTTCCAATGCTTTTGATTTTGAGCACAAGAGCAGGCCATTACTTCCCAAAAAGGAATTTTACCGGCGGCTTGTTTTTGTAGGATTTTATGCCTTCCTGATCCTGACGGGCTGCCTGCTGATCGGGGTGCTGGGGTATCATTACTGGGGCCCGATGGGATGGCTCGATGCGCTCCACAATGCCTCGATGATCCTCAGTGGTATGGGGCCGGTGGTGGAAATAAAGACTTCTATCGGTAAAGTGTTCTCTTCTTTCTATGCACTTTTCAGCGGCGTGGCCTTCATTACCAATATCGGGATACTGATTGCTCCCATCGCGCACCGGTTTTTTCACAGGCTGCATCTCGAGAAATGATCAGTTGACCGTTTTCGCAAGAACAATGCGGGCGCGGTCTCCTTTGTACACCTGCTCGGTGAAATCTACCAGCTGCTGATAGTCGGCGGCGGGGAAATTTCCCGCTGTTTTTTCATATACGCGCAACGCTTCGATCTTCCGGCCGGTAACGGTGAACCGCATCTGGTATTTTCCAAACTCGTTGGACACTGAAATGTCTTTGGGGATCGATTCCGCCGTATATCCTTCGGGTATGGTGATGCTTACACTGTCTGTATATCGTTCCGCTTCCTGGCATTCCACTTTGTATTTGCGCGATAAATCGGGCTGGAGCCTGGTATTGCTCTTGTTAAATACATTGGGTTGCACAAAAAGGCGTTTGCCGCTGACGGTCGCGTAATTGGGTGATTCTACCTGTAATGTTTCAAGTACATCCATCGGGTTGTCGGCTGCGGCTTCATAGTGCGTGGAAGAAACCGTGTAGGTGGGCAGGTTCAGCGTAGCATTGAGGTATTTCTCCCGCTGTTCTCCCGTCAGCTGGTGCATCAGTGCATAAGGTGTTTCCTGCAATTCGCCGCTGTAACGCGTTTTTGATTGTGCTTTGAGATTACCCGTTGCATCTATCGATGCGTCGATGTGGCGGGATGCCTGGTTTTCGGCAACACCATACCTTGGCGTGCTCACTACATGACCGCCATCGTCACCGAGCAGCAATGCTTTGCGGTTGCCGGTAAAACTGCCCATAAACCCGGGCTGCATGGTCTGGCTGGTGCATTCCAGCCACATGGTATCCCTGTTCAACGGTACACAGGCAATCACATGGTTGAACTGGTTCGAAGGAAATTCCGTGTCCATGTTACCGGCATGTTCGCCTGCGTGCACCAATACGCTGTATGCCGTGATGCCTGCCTCATGCAGCACAGTGCACATAAAGTTGGAAAGTGCCTTGCAATCCCCGTATTTTTTTGTGGCAACGAATGCCGCATCAAAAGGTTGCCATCCCCCAATACCTAACTGTATGCTGATATAATGCGTGTTATCCTGCATATAACGGTATAGCACCCGGATCTTTTGACCAACATCCTGCACAGTATCAACCAGCTGGTGTATTTTTTGTTTGAGGTCGGATGGCAACACATTTCTTCCCTTGTACAGATCGTTCATGAACTGTCCGAAGTGCTCCCAGGTGTCCATTTTTCCTTTATATCCCTGCATTTCAAATTCCGTAGGTGCTATCCGAACCTGGGGCGCCAGCGCATTCCAGTTGGGGCTGTATGTTTCGTTGTCCATGGCCGGCATATCCTTCATCTGCCAGTTGTATCGTTTTATTCCCTGGGCTGTGTTGATGTCCGGCGGGTAGCTGTAGTTGTATTGCTTGTATCGCAACTCGTAACTGACCGGTACATTCACTACCATGGTGGAATTTTGGACCGACACATGGGGTCCATTTACGGGGTGCCAGTTGTCCAGGAAAAAAAGTCCGTCTACTTCCAGTTCGAACTCGTATTCTATCGTATACGGGTAGCTCCGGCAAAAGAAATTATGAAGCTTATAGCGGTAATCGAGCGCCAGGTCTGATTCTGTAACGACCGCCTGGTCCTCGATGTCCTTTTTCTTCACCTGCTTCATTTTGTTGCCGGAGGCATCGTATAAGGTGCCGGTGATGGAACTGATGGAAGTAAACTTATCATAAGACTGGGCAAACTCTGCATACTCCTGCCCTGCCTCATCCAGGATGGTGTAAGCATATTTATGGTATATCCTGGCCTTACCGGGACCCTTGATATCCGTTACCATCATGTCGAACCGCTTGACCATGTGCGCCGATTTCAGCAACGAGTCGGGTATGGCAGAAACGGGGTAATCGGCGCGTGCTGTCTTGCAAGCAAAAGCAGCGATCACAGCAACGGCCACCTGGAAAAATGTTTTCATATTTATTTTATCTTTTTGAATACGATTTGCTCACTTTCTTTCCTGATGATATGCGCGTAAAAATCCCTCAGCGCTTCATAGTGGTCAGCAGGGAAAGTGGCCTTGTTGATTCTGAGCCGCGTACTTATCTGCACCTTTCCATCAGTGCCTGCCTCTGCCGTATATTCAAATAAACCTTCGTCGTCTGCCAGCCTGATGCGGGCTGATTTCGGAAGTTCATCTATTTTATAGCCCTCAGGCACATCCATATTCAGCACATAGGTGGCATCGGTTGTATGCGGCATTTCAATCGGGTAGAGCCTCTTCGCGGAAGAAAAGGGGTTGCTTTTTGTAGCGGTATTCAACATCGGGTTAAAATACACAATATCCTCATCGGGCAGTTTCAATTTCATATCGTAATTGATCCCCACCGGCATCTCGCATAACGTCAGCGAATCAAAACTGAGATTGCTCAGGGTGATATCGTCTGTAAAACTGGTTCGAATGGCTTTGAGGTAATTGTCATTATCGCCTTTTGCTTTCAGCAGGGCATTTCTTACCCGCAAGGAAGCCTGGTCACCCAATACGGCAGAACAGTATCCATCCAGTCCCTCTTTTCCTTTGTTCAGAAAAACGAATGTGCTGCTCAGCTCCTGCTTGTCCTCGGGATTGAGCGTGATAACCCCGGGGTCTTCGCGGATCAGGCGCGCATCACCGTTATAGCAGGATTCCGGCAATTTTCCAAAACCAAGGTGCGCCACGCTGGCATCAAGCATATAGTTGGTACTGTCAGGGCGGGCAATACAAACAAGGTAGTTGTACTTTCTCAGGCTGGGATAATTCGCTGGCACCACTCCATTATCACGGGTACTGAGCACCACCGGCTCGGCGACAATTTTTTCGTGCCTTAACATGGCGATCAACAAAAGATTGATATCACCAACGGTGCCACTCTTCTTTTCAAATACCCCTTGGAGAGAGTCGGCGTCCATTTCGAATCCTTCGTGCCTGGTAACTGTGAAATTATCTCTGATATACTGGAAAATTTTTTGCGCAATCTCCGTATTGTTAGTCGCTCCGGCAGTGATTTTCTTTATCGGGACGTTCAGCCACTTATTCTGCGCCATGATCGGCAAACCGAAGTCCCCATTCAGCAGAACCCGCGCGGAAGCCTGCTTCCAGCTGTTTATCACATCCGTCTCCGACGTACCCGAAGACCGGCCCCTGGACAATTGAAATTCGATTTTGGCCACGTGGTTGGAAAGTGTGGTTGTAAACTCCTGTTCCCGTAAGGCCGGTACTTCTTTGATCACCATCCGGGTGGCCGTTACGGTCGCGTCAAAATTCACGTTATCGATCCCTATTGAGGAACTTCCCGTTCCTATATGATACGTCTTATGAAACGCTGTTTTCTGGTTGATATCAAAAGGCAGATAGCCCCGGTTTATAAAAACATAAGTGTAAAAATCGGGAATATCCACTTCGTATTCACTCCACAGGCAGGGATATTCGCCCTGGAAAGACCAGGGCTGCAGGTTGTAAACGAAGTCTGACTTTACGCGGTAGCTGTATTCAATAATAGACCCTTCTTTTACATTAGGAAAAGTAAGCCTGCTCACGACCAGGTTCCGGTTAATCTTTTGTTTATATATATTCTTGTTTTCCAGTTTCGACTTTATCACTTTCCCATCCACCAGGTTATAGGTAGCCGCGTCCAGTTCAATTATTTTTTCCTCATCGTCGCCAATGGTAACAAGCGGTATTTCCAGATTGGCCACATCAAACCCGTTACGGTTAACAATCTTTACCCGGCGATGGTGTGTAAATGCAATTGCGAAGTCTGATTTTGAACCCCGCTCGAATTCCGACTTGCCTACATCGGCAATGATTATCGCATTGACATTGGAATCCAGTAACGGTGACGTAATAACGAAATCCTCGGGAGTGATCTGCCCAAATTTTATCTTGAGGTTGTCCTGCCCCTGAATGCCGGAAAACATCGGCAAGAACATCAGTACCCATGTCACCTTCCTAAACATATTTGATTCGCTTTAATATGAATGGGGCTATTTTATTTTTTTGAACACGATCTGCTCACCCTCCTTTGAAACGATATAGGCAAAGAAATTACGCAGGTTTTCATAGTCCTCCGTGGCAAAATTCGTTCTTTGCAATTCGAGGTGGCAGCGCAACTGTATCTTCCCATCCTTCCCCACTGCCACCAGGTATTCGAACATACCTTCGTTATCATTAAATTTTACCCTGGCCGATTTGGGCATCTCATCCACCTTATATCCCTCAGGTGTTTCCATATTCAAGATGTAAGTATCGTCAATCGCATATGGCATCTCCACCGGGTACAGCCTTTTCAGTGAAGAAAACGGATTTTTTTTGATCGACTCGTTGAGCAGCGGATTGAAATAAATAATGTCTTCATTCCCAAGGTTCAATTTTATCTCATAGCTGATGCCCACCGGCATATCATACAGGCCGAGCGAATCGATGACGCCATTACGCGCTTTCACTTCACCGGTATAACCGGCAGCCACTTCCCTGAAATAGTCCGCCGGTTTTTCGGTGGCCATCCGGTTCCTCATCTTCAGAGAGGCATTTTCTCCCAATTGTGTTGTAACCGTTCCTTCCGGTCCATTCTTTTCATTCTCGATGAATACAAAAGTATTACTGGTCTCCTGGAGCATGGTGGGATCGATCGTTATCGCCTCCGGCGTACTGCTGATCACGCGGGCCGTTCCGTTATAGCAGGCCACAGGCAGCCGGCCAAATGCCAGGCGTGGGTGACTGGCATCCAGCAGGTATGCTGTGGAATCGACCAGCACCCGGCAGATGACATAATTAAAGCGGTCCATCAGCGGATAAGTCGGATGTATCACTCCATTACTGCGTGTACTGAGGAGCACCGGGTCGGCAGTGATCTTTTCATGCCGGAGCATGGCGATCAGCAGGAGGTTCAGTTCGGCTTCAGTGCCGCTCTTTTTTGTAAACACGTCTTTCAGTGAATTGCCCTCTGAGATGAATATGCTGTTCCCTCCCTGGCTGGCAAAATGATCCCGAACGTAGTTGTAAATTTTCTGGGCCGAGGCCGTTTTATCGGCACTCCCCTGCGTGATCTCCTTCATGGCCGCATCGAGCCAGCCATTCTGACGATTGATCGGCACACCGAATTTCTCACTCTCCATCTGCTGTTGGCTGACCGTCTGCCAATTGCCCATCACATTTTTCGGTGGCGTCTGCGGGTACTTTATCTCCGCCAGCTGGAACTCGATCTTGGCAATATGATTTGCCAGTGTAGTGGTATAAGGCTCTTCTTTCAGTGCCGGCACATCCTTCATCACCCAATGTTTGTATTGCACAGATGCATCGAGCGGAACGGTCTCCGTCCGCTCGGCCGAGTTGCCATTGAACCCGATCTTAAAACTGGTCCTGTGCACCTCCCCCGTGTTCACCGCAAAGACCTGGTAACCCTGGCTGAGGAACACGTAATTAAAATATTCGGGTATATCTACGGAATACTCACTCCAAAGGCAGGGATATTCTCCCTGGAAAACCCAGGGCTGCAGGTTGAAAATATAAGGCGACTTGATCGTATACGTATATTCAATGATGGACCCTTCCTTTACATTCGGCAGCGTGAATTTCCTGTTGGTCCTTTGTTTGCTCACCTGTTCCCTGAACACATTTTTATCCTCCAGCCTGGTTTCCACCACGTTCCCATTCTCCAGGTTGTAGGTTCTTCCCTGCAGCGCCGATACTTTTTCTTCATCTTCACCCGAACCATAGAGATGAAGCGTTTCAGTGGCGGCATCAAGGCCATTCTTGTTCAGGATCTTTACTCTCCTGTGCCGGCTGTACGACAGAACAAAGCGGCCCTGGTTGTCGCCTTCAAATTCAGAGCTGCCGATATCGGCGAGCACGATCGCATTGGCATTGGAGTCGGCAAGAGGGGAACTAACGGTAAAGTCCTGCGGCGTAACTTTGCCGAACCTTATTTTCAGTTTGTCCTGCGCGGTAGTGTGAAGGGCAGGCAGCAGCAGGGCAGGCACTACCCATAGCATGGCTTTGTGCATGGCAGTCAGTTGGTTACACCGGCAAAATACGGGTTTTCGAAAAAGAATCATCTTTCCATTAAAATATTTTCTGCACCGTGGCGAATGCTTCATCTCATACCCGATTGACCAAACAACTGGCGCAACGCCTGGGGTTCGATCATTGCGGGATCGCCAGGGCCGTTCCGCTGGATGAAGACGCGCGCCGGCTCGAAGCCTGGCTGAAAAAAGGGATGCAGGGTTCCATGCAATACATGGAAAATTATTTTGATATGCGTGTGGATCCCTCGCGCCTGGTGCCCGGTGCCAAAAGCGTGATCACGCTGATGAAAAATTATTACCCGCCGGAACAGCAGCAGGAAGGTACACCCAGGATCGCGAAATACGCCTTCGGCAACGACTACCATGAAGTGATCCGGGAGCAGCTGAAAACTTTCCTGGACCTGTTACGGCAACAGGTAGGCGCGATAGACGGCCGTGGCTTTGTAGACAGCGCACCCGTGCTCGAGCGCGCCTGGGCTACCCGCAGCGGTCTGGGCTGGATAGGTAAGAACGGAAACCTCATCAACCGGCAAACCGGTTCCTTTTATTTTATCGCCACGCTGATCACCGACCTGGAACTGGAATACGATGACCCCTTCGTAAAAGATTATTGCGGCACCTGCCGCAAATGCATAGACGCCTGCCCCACCGAAGCGATCCTCGAAAACAGGGTGATCGACGGCAGCCGCTGCATCTCCTATTTTACCATTGAACTGAAAGATGCCCTCATACCCGGTGAAATGAAGGAACGCTTCGACAACTGGATGTTCGGCTGCGATACCTGCCAGGATGTTTGCCCCTGGAACCGCTTCAGCCAGCCAAATACGGAAGTTCAGTTTACGCCCATCCCCGAGATCCTGAACCTTTCCAGCGCCGAATGGGAAAACATGAGCGAGGAGATGTTCCGCCGCGTGTTCGGCCGCTCCCCACTGAAACGGACAAAGTTCAACGGTATCCAGCGCAACCTGAAATTCATCCAATCCGGTACCACAGAGGATGCCTGAACGTTTACATTTGCAAATGGGCTTAGCAGAACGTGACAGCAAGGTGATCTGGCATCCCTTCACACAGCAGATCAATCGTCTTCCACCCATCGCCATCACCCGGGGCGAAGGTATTTTTCTGACCGACGACACCGGGAAACAGTACATCGATGCGATCAGCAGCTGGTGGGTGACACTGCATGGCCACGGCAATGCTTATATCGCAGAGAAAATATACCGCCAGGCGCTACAGCTCGAACAGGTGATCTTCGCCGGTTTCACGCATGAGCCCGCCGTGGCACTCGCGGAAAGACTGCTGCCCCTGCTTCCGGGAAACCCTGCCAGGATATTTTACAGCGACAATGGAAGCACCTCCACCGAAGTGGCGCTGAAGATGGCCATCCAGTACTGGTGGAACCGGAAACGTGAAAGCGGCACTGCCACACTCCCCGACCGCCGGAAAATACTGGCTTTCAGGAACAGCTATCATGGCGACACGTTTGGCGCCATGAGTGTCAGCGACCGCAGTGTGTTCACCCTCGCCTTTCATGATCTTCTTTTTGAAGTGATCTTTATTGATACGCCCTGCGCCGGAAATATCCGGCAACTGGAACAACTGGTACAGGAGTCTGCCACTGAAATCGCCGCATTTATCTATGAACCGCTGGTGCAGGGCGCCGGTGGCATGAATATGTACGAATCCCGGTACCTCGATGAATTGCTGGTGGCCGTAAAACGGAACAACATCCTCTGCATTGCCGATGAAGTAATGACGGGCTTCGGCAGAACGGGTAAACTGTTTGCCAGTGAATGGATGACCGAAACACCTGACATCATCTGCCTCAGCAAAGGACTTACCGGCGGCACCATGGCGCTGGGTGTCACTGCCTGTTCCGAAAGAATATATGAGGCCTACAACAGCAGGGACCCGCTGCAAACTTTTTTTCACGGACATTCCTTTACCGCCAATCCCCTGGCCTGCACGGCGGCACTGGCCAGCCTGGACCTGCTCCTCGAAAAGGATTGTCTTGAGAGGATAGCAGCGATTGCCCGTTGCCAGCAAAGTTTTCGTGATGTATTGTCGCTTTCGCCCGGTGTGCGGCAGGCCCGCTGCCTGGGGACCATCGTCGCCTTCGAGATCGAACATGGCAAAAAAGAATACCTGAATGAGATCAGCGCTGTGTTCACGCAGCAGGCACTGGCAAGGAACGTTTACCTGAGGCCGTTGGGGAATACGGTTTACCTGATGCCGCCCTACTGCATTACCGTTGCACAACTCGAAACCGTGCAATCCGTTGTATTGGAGATTTTGCGATCGCTGATCTAGTGCGCTTCCAGCTGGGTCTTGAGCTGGCCGAGATTTTTTTCCATCATCCCCCCCAGCACCTTTTCATTCATCAGCGAGCCCAGTTTTACCCAGGGGTACCAGGCTAGGTCCTGCCGGAATATCCACTGCACCACCACCACATGGTGAAGGGAGTCGGACACCAGGTGAAATTCCGCGATAAGCGAGTCGCCGCGTTGGCTTTTCCATTGTGCCGTTACCAGGGACGGCGTTACTTCGCCGATCTTCAACGTAGCGGCGGCCATGCGGGCTTCCCCCGGTGAAAGGATGTGCACGGATGAATCCGTCATTCCCGCAGCCCAGGTTTTCCACCTGTTCAGGTTACTGATATTACTGACGATCGAGTCCGGCGGAGCGCTGATATTCACTGCCCTCGATACCAGCACATGCGAAGGGATGAACAGGGAAATGCCCGTTACGATGGCAAACAATACAATAAAGCTGATCAGGGCAAGTTTGAGCAGGCGCATAAACTACAATTCTTTATTTGGCTATTCCCACTTGAACGTCTTCACGGTAAGTGCATACGCGATCAGTGCCCATACAAACAGCACCAGCAATTCTCTCCAGCAGCTGAACAGGCTCGCTCCTTCAAAAGAGATCCTCCGCATGGCATCATTGACAGCGGTGAGCGGAAGATATTTGATGATGGCCTGCAATCCCTCGGGCAGTGCACTTCGCGGAAAGAAAGTACCCGACAGGAAATATTGCGGGAACATGAAAAGGTTGGCGTACACCGGGATCACATTCTGGTTCTTTGCGATACCGCTGATCAGGAAGCCGAATCCCATGAATACCAGCAGCGAAACAAAGCTCAGCACCAGCATGTCTATAAATGTAATGAAGCCATTGGCCAGCGTGAAATGATACACGTATTTTCCAAATACGATCAGCACCACGACCGTACACAACTGGAAAAGGACCCTGGAAATGCTTTCGCCCACAACGATATACACTTTCTGCACGGGTGAAGAATACATTCTTTTCAGGACGAGCGTTTCACGGAGGGAATAAAAAAGAAAGGCCACCCCGAATACCTCCGAACCGATCAGCGAGAAACCGATCATCCCCGGCAGGTAAAAATCTATCATCCTGTAGGGCCGCCCGCTGACCGTTTCCTTCGAGATGCTCGCAAAAGAAGGTTGTACGGGGTACAGCCTGCTGTTGATGCGGGTGATCACCTCCTTCAGCACCGATTGCAGTATGGGCACTTCTCGCTGGCCGGCAGAGGATGTTTTCAGGTGAATATCATACTGCGGACCCGCAGCGCCGGGAACCGGGTGGATAGAAACGATAGCCGTGATCCTGCCCTTGACGAGGTTATCTTCCATCTGGGCTGCAGTGCCCCTGTTCACGACCAGCACGGGTACTTTGGTCAGCGTCTGGTACAATATATTGGTGGTATCGGAAGAAGGATCGAAAGATACATCGATGGAAATACCGCCGTTACCCCCTATTGCACTAAAGATCGATATCAGCACAATCGGGAAGAAAAGACTGAAAAAAACCGCCTGCGGGCTCCTGAAGATCGCTTTCATGCTTCCCCGTGTAATGGCCCACATGGCCCTGAGCTGGCTGTAATTCCCTTTCATACTGTGCAGTTATGGTAACAAATCTATCTGATTATTCTGCCGGGAAGAAAAATAAACGATGAATTTGCCATTTTACTGACAATTGACGTAATTTTGACGACAAATGACGTATATGGCGAAAAAAGACAAACCCGTGCGCAGGACCCCGCCGCCACCGCGTGAAGTACCGGTCTCCCCTGTCATTACCGAGGAGTTCACGTACACCCATTTTAAAAAGATCGCAGACCTCGTACCGTTCACGCAAAAGGAATGGGCGCAGATACTGCACCTCTCCGAAAGGACCCTGCAGCGGTATGCCCGGGATCACTCGGGCTTTGAGGGACTGTATATCGACAGGCTGCTGCATATCGAACAGCTCATTGAAAAAGGGCTGGACACGTTTGCCGGCGCCGACGCCTTCTATACCTGGCTCAGAAAAGAGAAAAGTGTATTGGGCCACCAGCTGGGTTTCAGCGCCCTCTATTCCACCCAGGGCATCCAGGGCCTGATAGACCAGCTGGAACGCATTCAATACGCTGTATATACATGACGGTGTACCGGTTTTGCAGCAAAGCCCACGCACGCGATCTTTCAGGTGAGGGCGCCAGGCAAAAAGGAGGCCGCTGGAACCCTGTGGGAGTGCCCGTCACCTATGCCAGTGAATACATCTCGCTGGGCCTGCTCGAAGTACTGGCCAATGCGGGCACGATCGAGCAGTTGCGCACCCTCCAGCTCATGGAGATCAGCATCCCGGAGCATGCCTCCATCCACGAGATACAGACAGGCAACCTGAAAAAGAACTGGCGGCATGATATCGGTTATACGCAGTTCCTTGGCGGGGAAATCCTCAAAACCGCGAAATCACTGCTCATCAAATGCCCGTCTGTGCTGGTAGAACAGGAACACAACTACCTGCTCAACACATTTCACCCCGGCTATGCGTCCCTCCGCATCGCCAGGTCTGCACATTTTCATTTTGACGAAAGACTGTACCGGAATGACTGATCAAAAACATACAGCATATATCCTGGCAGGCACTAATATGGGTGACCGCCTGGAGCTGTTACGCAAGGCAGAAAAAAGCGTTGCTGAACGTTGCGGAAAGCTGGTGTCCACCTCATCGGTCTATGAAACCGCCGCCTGGGGATTTACCGATCAGCCTGCTTTCCTGAACCAGGTGTGGGCGCTCGAAACACCGCTCCTGCCTGAAGTGCTGATGCACGATCTGCTGGAACTGGAACAGGAAATGGGGCGCGTGAGAACCGTGAAAATGGGACCGCGAACGATCGACCTCGACATCCTGCTGGTAAACGGTCTCATCATTCATTCTCCCGGCCTTACACTTCCCCATCCGGCATTACCTCAAAGGAGATTCGCATTGGTACCGCTTGCAGAGATCGCACCACTATTGCTGCATCCCGTTGAAAAGAAAACGATCCTGCAATTACTTGCTGACTGTACCGA
>Ga0206919_1191_pt1 | contig 14044 bp, 13 predicted proteins | sample Alteio_BWOrgHeat_67_FD_152962 | JGI IMG/M metagenome (GOLD analysis project Ga0206919, IMG submission 152962) | Enriched cells from forest soil in Barre Woods Harvard Forest LTER site, Petersham, Massachusetts, United States -... | ecosystem: Environmental > Terrestrial > Soil > Temperate forest >... | reverse complement strand
CTGGGCGCCTTGCTACAACTGGGGTCTGGCCACGGGCTGGTCCTCATCCTGGGGGCTCTCTCGGTCCTCATCGCCACCATCAACATCGTCGGCGGCTTCCTCGTGACACGACGGATGCTTGCGATGTTCCAAAGATCCTGACCGGGAAGGAAGCATTCCATGTCGATCGGTATTGTATCGGCTGCCTATATCGCCGCAGCCGTACTTTTCATCCTTTCCCTCGGTGGACTCTCCGACCAGGAAAGCGCCAAGCGCGCGGTCTGGTTCGGCATCGTGGGCATGTGCCTAGCCGTCGGCGCCACGGTGTTCGGACCGGGCAGCGCCAACTGGTTCGTGATCGTGCTCATGGTCGCCGGCGGATCTGTGCTTGGCTACCACGTGGCCGTGCGGGTCCAGATGACGCAAATGCCCCAGCTCGTCGCCGCCCTTCACAGTTTCGTCGGTCTGGCTGCTGTGTTCATCGGCTACAACGCCCATTTCGAGGCGCAGCGAGTGGCTGGCCTGGACGAGGCAGGGCTGGAGGCTCTCACGGGCTTTGGCGCCATCCTCGCGCACAAGACGCCCGTCGAACTGGCCATCATGAAGGTCGAAGTCTTCATCGGCGTCTTCATTGGTGCGGTCACCTTCACCGGCTCGGTCATCGCCTTCGGCAAGCTTGCCGGCAGGGTCAACGGTAAGGCAAAAAAGCTGCCGGGCGGGCATTTGCTCAATGCAGCCGCGGCTGCGCTGTCCATCGTGCTACTACTGCAATATCTTGACCAAGGCGGCTTCTGGGCACTGTTCGCGATGACGGCCCTGGCCTTCTTCATCGGCTACCACCTGATCGTGGGAATCGGTGGCGCCGACATGCCGGTGGTGGTGTCAATGCTAAACAGCTATTCCGGCTGGGCTGCGGCAGCGATCGGCTTCACGCTCGGCAACGACCTGCTGATCGTCACCGGCGCGCTGGTCGGCTCCTCCGGTGCCATCCTATCCTACATCATGTGCAAGGCGATGAACCGCTCTTTCATCTCCGTCATCCTGGGCGGCTTCGGCTCGACCAACGGGCCGGCGATGGAGATCATGGGCGAACAGATCGCCATTGATAGCGAGGGCGTGGCGGCGGCCCTGAACGAGGCCGACAGTATCATTATCGTGCCAGGCTACGGCATGGCCGTCGCCCAGGCGCAGCAGGCCGTCTCCGAACTGACCCGCAAGCTGCGCGCGGCCGGCAAGCAGGTGCGCTTCGCCATCCATCCGGTGGCGGGCCGCCTGCCGGGCCACATGAACGTGCTGCTGGCCGAAGCCAAAGTGCCCTACGACATTGTGCTCGAGATGGACGAGATCAACGATGACTTCCCACACACCGACGTCGTCATCGTTATTGGTTCCAACGACATCGTGAACCCTGCCGCACAGGAAGATCCCAACAGCCCGATCGCCGGCATGCCCGTGCTCGAGGTCTGGAAGGCCAAACAGGTCTTTGTGTCCAAGCGCGGCCAGGGCACAGGCTACTCCGGCATTGAAAACCCGCTGTTCTACAAGGAGAACACCAGGATGTTCTACGGCGATGCCAGGCAGTCGATCACCGCATTGCTGCCCTTGGCCAAGGCAGTGTGAGTCAGGAGATGGAGACGGGAAAGCAGTGCGCGAGGCACATGTTTTGCAACTTGCCGGACTCAAGCGCCAGCGCGTTGGGGTCTGATCGGCAGTCATCACCAGCTCGACAGATGTTGTCCTCGGGAGCGATCGGTCCCCTTGTCTATCCGCGCAGATTTTGGAGAACCTAATGAAAGCAAAACTTGGCATCGCGCCAATTGCCTGGTGGAACGATGACCTGCCGCAGCTGAGCGACGACGTCTCTCTTGACGAGTGTCTGCGTCAGGCCCGCGAGGCGGGTTTCACCGGAATGGAGACCGGCCGCCGTTTCCCCATGGATCCCACCCAGCTTACGCCTGTGCTGAACAAGCACGGCATGAGCGTGTGTGGGGGCTGGTTTTCGGGCCTGCTGCTCGATGGCGATCTCCAGGCGGAGAAGGAACGTGTTGCCGGGCAGATGGCCCTCTTCAAGGCCGTGGGCGCTCCCTGTATTGTCTATGGCGAGACCGCCGGCACGATCCAGGGCGACCAGTCTGCACCCCTCTCGACCAAGCGGCGCCTCAGCGAGGATGAGATCAAGGCCTATGGCCGCAAGATCACAGCCTTTGCCGAATGGTGCGCCGGGCAGGGAATGCCGATCAGCTACCATCACCACATGGCCGCGCCGATCGAGACCGAGGAGGAGCTCGATCTCCTGATGAAGCACTCGGGTGAAGCTCTACCCCTGCTTTATGACGCAGGACATATGGCGTTCGCGGGCGGTGACGTCCTGAGGGTGATCGACAAGCATCATGCCCGCATCTCCCATGTCCATACCAAGGACATCCGGGCAGATGTCGTGAATGGCCTCGATCGCAACAAGGAGAGCTTTCTTGATGCGGTGGTCAAGGGGGCCTTCACCGTGCCGGGAGACGGTTCGCTGGACTTCGAAGCCATCGTCAAGCGCCTAGCCTCCTATGGCTATGAAGGATGGTTCGTCGTCGAGGCAGAGCAGGACCCCGTCAAGAGTCCCCCGCTGCAGATGGCCAAGATCGGCCACAAGGAATTGCTGCGCGTGATGGCCATGGCCGGCTATTGCGTGGAGAATTGACGCGCTGAATCGCATGGATGCAAAGGTCTGTGTCGTCACGGGCTCTACGCAAGGACTGGGGGCGGCGATCGCCCAGTAGCTCGCCGCCGAAGGGGCAGCGGCCCTTGTCACGCTTGGACGCAATGAAGCAAAAGCGAGGGCGGTGGCCGACAGCGGTGCCAATATGCCAAATCAGTCCCTTCTTGTGGGCCTTCGGATCCGCTTGGCTGTTCCGATTGCGCCCGACATGGTCCGTTTCCGGTGGCAAACACTTCCTGCCGTACACAGGACGAGATCAAGCGGGGTACCGGCCTCCTCGTGGATCAAAAGGAGCAAGGAATCTGTGAGGTAGAATTCCAGTGCTCTTCAAGCTGGCAGTCGTATCAGTTAAAGGCCGGCGACTAACATCTTCCTGGCAGCGTGCCTATTAATGGTCGCTCAGCATGGACCTGCCTTTGCCCTACATCATTTTCCTCGAAAGCTCCCAATATGATCGTCATTGTCGTGAGCATCCCCAGTGTAGGGCCTGCCTTTTGAATCAGATCCGGTACGACAGGACTGTGTAGTCGCATCGTTTTGGCCCAGCCTTCACTTTATCGGTGCGATTTTTTTGCGTCATTGGGCGGGATGGTTGCGAATTGAGCGCTAGCCAATCTCATCCAAACAGGCCAATATGCAACGAAAATTGCGAGGGCGCCGAAAATGCATGACGTCGAGACGCCAGCAGACTACGAAGGACTGATCCGGGTCATTCACGAACGTTACGAGGATATGAGCAAATCCTACCAGAAAATTGCTCTTTATCTGACTCAAAATCCCAATGATGTGGCTGTCCTATCCGTCAGTGCAATTGCGGATCGCTGTGGGGTTCATGCCTCGAGTTTCGTGCGCTTTGCGCAGGCCCTGGGCTATCACGGCTTCAAGGATCTGCAGTCTTTATTCCAACGCCGGCTTTCCACAGCCGCCCCAGGTTTCGAAGCACGCATAAAGGCGCTGGAGGGTGACCTGGGTGCGCGCGCGGATCGTAGCGAGCTTGGCTTCCTGCACGATCTGGTGATTCGTGACATTGCATCGTTAAAGGACATGCTCACCGACATTCCGCCTGAAAGTCTCGTTGAGGCGGTGAACCTTCTGGAGAGGGCGGATTCTGTTTTTTTGATCGGGCAATTGCGTTCAACACCGGTGGTCGAACTCCTGCGCTATATCCTTACTATGCTGGGAAAACGGTGCGTGCTGCTCGATGCAGCCGGAGGCCTCACGACCCACATGGCGCGAGCCCTACGCAAGACCGATGTCCTCATTGCCGTCTCATTCCGCTTCTATGCCAACGAGGTGGTCAATGTGGTCGAGGAAGCCGGGCGGCAGGCAATTCCCATCATCGCGATATCGGACAGTACTTTATCGCCGCTGGCCAAGAGCGCTCAGGTGCTTTTTGCGGTGCCCGAGCACGAATATACCTTCTCTCGGTCGCTGGCCGCTCCCATGTGTCTCGCCCAAGCCCTGACGGTGGCGCTCGCCTCGAGGCTTCAGAATAATTCCGTCGATCCCCGAATTCCCACGGTGACGGGACAGTAGGGCTCTATCGGAGCAAATTGCAGAAGGTGGCCTGAAAGGGTAGGGAGCGAGGATGGCACGCCCCAAACCTAATCCGTTTGGCTCGTTCAATTCGTCGCCGCAGGTGATCCGCCTGGCGGCAATGATGGACGTGCTCTACCCTTTATCGTTGAGGAATGCGAAGGACCTGCTGCGTGAGCGCGGCATAAACATCGGCCATGAGACGGTGAGATTTTGGTGGAACCGTTTTGGCCCGTTGTTCGCTGGCGAAATCCGCAAGAGGCGGGTGCGGGCCGTCCACATATGGCACGTCGACGAGGTTTTCGTGACGGTCAACGGCGGGCTCTATTGTCTTTGACGGGCCGTCGCTTTGAAATTCCTCAAGAAAGCCATGAGGCGCCACGGCTGTCCCGACGTCATCGTCACCGGCGGATTGCGCCCCTACGGCCCAGCCATGAGGGAATTCGGCGACCTCAAATATCGGGAGGTGGGCCAGTGGAAAAAATGTCGCCTTCCCGCAGAATGGCTGAAATCGCAACCCCTGTTGTGGCTCTACGACCGCGTCTTGTCCGCCAGCGCGGGGAAGAAACGATTGCGCCATTTAAACAGTCCAAAAGGTCGCTCTTGAATAATCGACCCTTGTTATCGTGGGGGGACGTCGCTTAGCACGGTGGGGGCGCGGACAATCGTTGCACGTCTGCCCGCGCGCATTGCGCGATTTCGGGCTTTAGGCGCCGAGTTGGCCCACGTGGTATCCCAACCGACTTTCAACGTCGCCCGGCTTATGTAAGCCGCGCTCCAACAATGCGTTGATTCTTCTCTGGGCTGCAGGGCGCTGGACAGAGGCGAAACAGGCATCCCACTCGGGCGCAATTTCTTCGTCGGGGGGCAGGCTTGCAATATTGACGAAATTCTTCGTCTCAGCGATGGCCTGTTTGTCGAACGAGGCAATGCGCGTGGCCAGCGCCTCGACAAAGGCATCGAGTGCCGCGTCCGGTAGTGCGCGATTGATGTAGCCATAACGCTCGGCAAGTTCGCCGGGAATGTCGTCGGCGCCGAGCAGCACTTCCAATGCCCGTCCTCGGCCGATGAGGCGAGGCAAACGGGCCATCGGTCCACCGCCTGGCACAAAGCCAGCGCCAACTTCAAATTGCGACAAGATGGCCCTTTCGAGACTGGCAAAGCGCATATCACATGCGAGCGCCAGCTCGCTTCCCACCCCGGTTGCGCGCCCGCGGATCGAGGCGATCGACACAACCGGAGCGCGGCTAAGCCGCACCAGCGCGTCAGGAAGCGGCGACAATCCCGCTGCATTGGGCGCCAAACACGTTGTCTCCTCGAGCTCGGCGAGAAAATTGTAGTGCGTCAGAAAAAAGCCGTCGACGGCGCTGTCGAAGACAACAACCCTTACATCGCTGTCGGCTTCCAGTGCCGAGACGATCTTGTTCAACTGCGGGATGGTCTCGGGTCCAAAGATATTTAGAGGCGGGTGATCAAACGTCACTCGCCAATACGATGACGTCCGTCGCTCGAGACGGATCTGCTCGCTATTTTTCGCGTCACTCATGTTTGCCTCCAAAATCGGGACCGCCCGCAGCTCGAAGCCGGCTAAGCGGAGATCAACGTTGCGTCCACACTGATCGCGGCGTTAAGGACCTTGGAAACCGGGCAGTTCTTCTCGGCGCCGCTGACCATTTGAGCAAACGCAGCCTGGTCCAGGTTCGGGACTTGAGCGCGCAGCGTCAGAGCGGACCGACTGATGCGAAACCCCTCGCCCTCCGGCTCGATAGTAACAGCGGCCTCGACGTCGAGTTCTGTGGGCGCATACCCGGCGCCTTGTAGCACAAAGGCCATTGTCATGGAGAAGCAGCCGGCATGGGCAGCCGCGATCAACTCCTCGGGATTGGTGCCCTTCTCGTTCTCGAAACGGGTCAGAAAGGAATAGGGGGTTCGTGCAAGCACACCGGAATCGGTAGAAACCGTACCGCCGCCATCCCGTCCGGTGCCGCGCCAAACCGCCTTCGCCTTGCGAATCATCTCACTTCTCCGTGGGTATTTGTCGTTGCGAAAAAAATCTGACGTCCTGAGGCCTATGAGAGGAACTTCACAAGTTCGTCGTTGATCTCCTCTGCATGCGTCCAGGTCAGACCGTGCGACCCGCCTTTGATCTCCACATACTTGGCATTCTTGGTCATCTTGGCCTGACGCCTGGCGGTCACATCCGCCGGCAGAATACGGTCGTCGTCGCCGTGGATGATCAAGGTCGGCAGGTCGTTGCGGGCGATGTCCTCGCGAAAGTCCTCGATCCAGGCGTCGATGCACGCCAGTGTGCCGATTGGCGAGGCGCCGATCGCGACCGTCCAATTGGCTTCAATGACCCGCTCGCTAACCCGCTTCCCGTCAGCGCCGGCAACGCTATAGAAATTCTTCAAGAACTCGCTCAGCGTCGCCGGCCGGTCCGCCCTGATGCCGGCGCGGACACCTTCGAATACTTGCGGATCGACGCCCTCAGGATTGTCGGGCGCCTTGACCAGATAGGGCCCGAGCGTGCCGATCAGCACGGCTTTGCGGAGCCGCTTCGTGCCGTATTTGCCGATGTATCGTGTGATTTCCCCGGTGCCCATGGAGTGCCCGACCAGCGAGACGCCGGTCAGATCCAGTGCGCTCAATAGAGCATTGAGATCGGCCGCGAACGTATCGTAATTGTACCCGACGCCCGGCTTGCTCGACCGGCCAAAGCCGCGGCGGTCATACGTGATCACGCGATGGCCGGCTGCCAGCAGCGCGGCGGTCTGCTTCTCCCACGCATCGCCGTTCAACGGCCAGCCATGGATGAGCACGACTGGCGATCCGGAGCCGTGGTCCTCGTAGTAGATCTCGATGGGTTGCGAGTTTTCCTGACCAACCTTGATGGTGCTCATGGGAATGGTCTCCTTTTTGGTTTCGGCGAATGAGACTACCGGCAGTAGTGGCGCGGCCAATCCGGCAGCCGCAAGCGCAAGGGCGTCGCGTCGGGAGATGCCATTCCTCGATGACGATTTCGCAGACATTTTCTTCCTCCGTCGTTGCGCACTAGATCACTTGCACCAGCAGAAACTGCAGGCGTGATTGCAAATCCATCCAACGATAGTGTCATCGTTCCTATACTTTTGGGTCAGTCTGAGCGGCGCTACCGCTGCGTCTTCACGCGCCGAACGTGAGGCAACCCACCGACAACCTAGCGCGCGCAAGCAGATTGCGGCGCGCTCCGTTGACCCCGTCGCGGGAGGACACGAGATATCCTGTCCTGTCATTTAGGGCTGTGCTTAGGAGCAAGATAAGAACTCGCCGCCAAATCTGCTGCATGTCGCGGCCCAAGCCCGTCCGGCCGTGGTTGGCCTGAATGAAAAGAAAGGTCAAACCGGTCGGATGGCGCTGAATTGCGGCATTGGCGTCCAAGTCTGAGACGTCATGTGCGCTAATATCGGATCTCGCACCCGGCTCGACTTCACGGTCATCGGACCCGCGGTCAATAGGGCCGGGCGTCTCCAAACCCTCCCCAAACCATTGGGGAGAACGGAGTTGCTATCGTGCGCATTCGCCGATTTTGTCGAAAGCGATTTCGATCTTGAACGGGTCGTAGAATATACGGTGCGCGGCTTCAACGATCCGACCGAACTGTTTGCGTTTCACGGCTGAATTGCGATCTATCGCCAGGTGCCGCGCCGGTCTCAGGCGGCGTCAATCAGCCACCTCGAAGCTATCCAAAGGTATAGCTTCGATGACACCATCGTCCCATAGCTTCGCCTTCACTCGCATCGCATACGTTTGCCCGGAGCCACGGCAGCCCGACGCAAAGCGCGGAACTTTCCATACAAACGTCGGCCAAAGCGAATGGAGACACTTCATGCCTCGCCTTCTTACACTTGTCGTTGCAGCAAGCATCTTTGCAACTTCCACAGCGGCCATCGCTGCGCCAGCACTTGAGCGTGTGCGCGGTACTGTCAAATCGATCAGCGATACCTCGCTCGTCGTTCACACAACCAGCGGAACAGATGAGACGGTTTATCTGACCGGCACGACGGGTTACCTTACAGTTGCAAAATCAAACCTCGATCATATCGATGCGGGCGGCTACATCGGGGTCGCCACCAAGTCGATCGGCGATAAGTCTGTGGCGCTTGGAGTGTTGATTTTTCCTCCAGCGATGAAGGGCGCGGCCGAGGGTCACTTCGATTGGGACCCGATTGCAGATACCACGCTTTCGGGTGGTGCCTTCACCGCAAGTGCGATGACCAACGGTACGGTCAAGGCGGCGACGGCAGCCGCCGGCGCTGGAACAGTAACGAGCACCATGACCAATGGCACCGTTTCAAGCGCCGGCGCTTCGGGCGACGCAAAACAGATCACTGTGACTTACCAGAATGGGGAGCAGGTCGTCCTTGTACCGCCGACAGCGCCTGTCGTGACGGTTGCGCCCGGCGGCAAGTCCGATGTGATGGTGGGCAAGGCCGTCTTCATTAATGCCGTCCTGCAGGACGGTCACCCAAGCGCCGGCGCAGTTTTTGTAGGCCTAGACTTTTTGTAAGTATGAACGGCGCCACGCCTCCGATTTGAAGGGAGTGCTCTTAAATTTCCTCGGGAGCTCAGCCAAACAAGTTCTGCAGATGCGCTTCCGAGCGGAGGTCAGTTGAGAGAGCAGAGATGCACCGCCGCAACAACCACCCAGCTCATTCGTTGCCAGTTCGATTCATGCACTGGATCGGCGCCACTGCGATCATCTGCATGATTTTGAGTGGCTGGCAAATCTACAACGCCTCGCCGCTCCTGCCTTTCACTTTTCCACAGTGGATGACGCTTGGCGGTTGGCTCGGCGGCGGCATTGCCTGGCACCTGAGCGCCATGTGGGTGCTTTTCGCCGATGGCCTCGCCTATCTCGCCTACGGGTTCCTCTCTGGCCATTTCCGTCGTGACATTCTGCCCCCTCGGCCAAAGATCATACTCCGCGATCTGGTCGATGCGCTTCAGTTTCGGCTTGGCCACCATCTTGGCTCCTACAATGGTGTGCAGCGCCTGCTCTACATGGGAGTGATCATCGTGATATGTCTGGCGGTGGTTACCGGATTCTCGATCTGGAAACCCGTACAGCTCGGCTGGCTTGCCGGCCTGTTCGGCGGGTACCCCGTGGCGCGCACAATCCACCTGATCATGATGGCTCTGATCATCGGTTTTCTCATCATACACTTGGCGCTCGTCATATTGTTCCCACGCACGCTTGTCTCGATGCTCGCTCCGGTTCGGTCCGACCCGGACAATGCGCCACAAGGGGAGCCGCGATGAGCCGAAAACGCGCTGCTGTGCGTGCCAGCGACATCGCGCCGGAATTGGCGCAGTTCAGCCGCCGGCGCCTTCTCAAAGGCGGACTCTCTTTGGGAGCCCTGACTCTCCTGACAGGCTGCGATCTTTCCACTCATTCCGGCGTCGACGCGGCGCTTTCGGCCATGTTGGAATTCGACGATCGGGTGCAGGCGGCCCTGTTTGATCCCACGCGGCTGGCCGAGACCTATCCGACGAGTGCGATCACCAAGCCCTTCCGCTTTAATGCTTACTATCCCGAATGGCAGGTCCGCACCGTACCTGCGCAGTGGCGTCTCGAGGTGTCCGGCCTGGTTTCCGATAAAACCCCCTGGACCCTTGAGAACTTGATGACGCTGCCGCAGGAAAGCCAGATCACACGGCACATTTGCATCGAAGGATGGAGCCAGATTGGTCAATGGAGCGGGGTGCCGTTGCATGTCTTTCTTCGTCGCATTGGCGCGGATCTGCGGGCGCGCTATGTGGCCTTCAAGTGCTTTGACGGCTACTCGACAAGCCTTGACATGCCAAGCGCACTGCACCCGCAAACTATCCTCGCCATCGACTTCGAAGACGCTCCGTTGACGCCGGAATGGGGCGCACCGGTACGATTGCGCATTCCGACCAAGCTCGGCTTCAAGAGCGCGAAGAACCTGCAGGCGATCGAGGTGACGAATATCTATCCGGGCGGCTTTTGGGAGGACCAGGGCTACAACTGGTTCTCTGGCTCGTGACTGCTTAATCGTCGCCTCAGTTCACATGTCATTTACCAAAGTTGCCGCGATCGGCACTAGCAGATCCGGGTCGACTTCGTTGCCGCTGGCTGCAACGTACCCTGCGCTATGTCGCCGATTCATTTTGAGCTTGCAGAAATAGAGTACGGACAATGGGTATGCGAAACATTTAGTCGCGTTTCGCGCAATGAAAAGGACAATATTACCGTTTGTGTCTATCGTGCCCGAGCGATGATCGATCGCTCGGGGAAGATCAAACTCAACCGATCCGATGATTTTCGTGCCTTGTTACAACGTTTGCCCTTTGTTTCCAGGCCTTGGTTGTTTCCCCCGAACCTGGGCCATATGGATTGTGCGGAGTCGCTGCCCCGAGCCGCTTCGCATCAGATGCAGGCGTGAAAGGCCGGTGGCGATTTTTTGCCGCCGGGCCCCTTTTTTTAAATGTTATTTGAGCCGCGGTGCCTCGCCCGAATATCAAACCTTGGTCTGCATTCTCGCTAGTTTGTTCGTTTGATTCCAAGAATTTCAGCCATTCTCACGAGATCTGCGAGCGATCGCGCCTCCATTTTTCTCATCACCTGTCCGCGGTGGATTTTCACGGTAATTTCGCTGACCTCCAAACGGTGGGCAATCTGCTTGTTCATCAGGCCAGAAATGACAAGGGTCAGGACTTCCCGTTCGCGCCGGGTCAGTGATTGAAACAGGTGCCGAAGCTGGGACACAGCCTTCTCTTCGTCGCGCCGCCTGCGGTCCTGGTCGAACGCACGCATTACGGCATCCAGGATGTCCTGGTCGCGAAACGGCTTGGGCAGGAAGTCGATGGCGCCAGCCTTCATCGCTTTCACCGACATTGGAATGTCACCATGTCCAGTCATGAAGACGATCGGCATGTGAATGCCCGCCTTGGCCAGGACGTCCTGAAACTCCAGACCGTTCACGTCCGGTAGCCTGATGTCGAGCACAAGACAACTGACAATATCCGGAAGCTTGCTCTCGAGGAATGCGGAGGCCTTGCTGAATACTTCGACACGAAGGTTCATCGATTGAAACAAGTACGTGAGCGCCACGCGCATAGATTCGTCATCGTCAACGACGAAAACTATTTTTCCGGAATCATGTTCCATAACCTACCACCAAGTCAGATCTACAACCAGGCAAAACGAGCCAGACAATCGACAGATACCGTTAATCGCCCTATGACATCTGCATGGTATACAAAATCTCACATTAGCGATCCAATTTGCGCGTGCCAGTTCAGGGCGCCCGCTCCTGGTGCGAGGGCAGGGCGAACTGGAACGTGGCGCCGGGCTCTCCTGTATTGTTCGTTGCCCACAGTCTTCCGCCGTGATCCTCGACGATCGAGCGGCAGATCGAAAGCCCTATCCCCAGCCCGCTAGGTTTGGTGCTGAAGAAGGCATCAAACAAACGATCCGCCGTTCCCGCCGCAATGCCGACACCGTAATCCTTCACGGCGACCACGACGTGATGGGCTTCATCCTCATACGAACCGATGAGCAATGCGTGCGATCTGTCCGTGACTGCCTGCATCGCGTCAACGCCGTTTACGATCAGATTGATAATCACTTGCTGGAGCTGGACCCGATCTCCGACAATCAGCGGCATGGCGCTCGCGAGTTCTAGCCGTAGTGTCACGTGCTGTGCGGACAACTCTCGCCGCAACAGAGCGACGACGTCGCTAACGATCTCATTGACTTCAAGCAGAGCTTTCTGGGTATCCGCTTTTTTCAAAAGACCGCGGACGCGCTGGATTACTTCGCCCGCACGGTTGCCATCCTTGACAATCCATTCGATGGCGCCACGCACGTTATTCAGGTCGGGTGTTTCGCGGCGAAGAAAGCGCAGGCAGGCTTGACCGTTGGCCACAATGGCGGCGAGCGGTTGGTTCACTTCGTGCGCGATCGAGGCGCTTATTTCTCCCAGCGTCGCCACCCGGCTAGCGTGAGCTAGCGCGGTTTGTGCGGCGTCCAGTGCGGCTTGCGATTTCCTGCTCTCGGTAATGTCCATCAAGGCGCCGACGATTTCCTCCTTGCCCGATGCGTACTTCACGCGATGCGCGCGAACGTGAAGGTGCTTGATTTGTCCATCCGGCATCAGCAGCCGCCGTTCAAAATCCTGGGTCTGCGCGCCTTGCACCACGCGATCGACTTCATCTTGAAAATGCGCGCGATCATCAGGATGGACGCGCTGAATGATCAGGTCCATCGAGGGTTTGACGCTTCGATCAAAGCCCATGATCTGGTAAGTCTCGTCCGACCAGAAGTGGGCGCCGCTGGCGGGGTCCCAAGCCAAACTGCCGGTGAGACTGAGCCTCTGCGCTTCGGCCAAATAGGCTTCGCTGCGCTGCAGGGCGTTCTCGGCGACTTTCTGGTCGTCGACGTCAACACCGACCGAATACCATTTGACGATGTTTCCCCGCTCGTCGCGCAATGGCGCGCGTCGCATGGTATACCATCGATACGTGCCATCGGCACGGCGTGTACGCACATCCACAGACAGCATCTCGCCCTTTGCCTGTGCAACGCGCCACGCGTCCTCGAATCGTTGGACATCGTCCGGATGATAATAGACGGAGGTATTCAGTCCTTTGCCGATTGCTTCTCGCTGCGTATCGCCGGTATAATTCTGCCACTGTTGATTGACGAAACTCCGCGTGCCATCCGGATCAAAGGTGGAAACCATGACCGGGATTGAATCGATCGTCAGCTGAAGCTCGCGCCTGGCCTCGAACAGGGCCGCCTCGCTGCTTCGCTGAGCCTCTTCGGCCAATCTTCGATCTTCAATGTCGAATCCGACGCCATACCATTTGATGACATTGCCGCTGTTGTCATGCAGCGGCACGCGGCGGACCCAGTGCCATCGGTACTCTCCATCGGCTCTTCGCAAGCGTTGTTCGAGCTCAAACGGCTCGCCGGCAGCAATATGTGAGCGCCACTCGCGCTCTTCCAATGCAAGGTCTTCTGGATGAAGCGTGGAACCCCAAGAATCGCCCTCGAAATTGTCTTGCGAAAGCCCAGTGTAGTCTCGCCAGGCTTTATTTCGAAAATCCATCGTTCCATCGGGCCGATAGCGCGCGACCAGCACCGGGATGCTGTCAACGTTTAACCGAAGTTCCTGTTCGGTCCTCCGCACGTTCTCTTCCGCCCGCCTGCGCTCGGTATTCTCTACGCGCAGCGCTTCGTTGAGCTTTCGCAATTCCTGGACCGTCTCCTGTTGTTCGTCGCGCGCGCGTTGCAGCGAAGCTGTCGTCCGTCTTTGTGCAACACTCAACGACACCACAAACAGTGCCCCGATGGTAAGCAGCACGAGCCGCGGGAATTCCCGGAACTCAAGGGTGAATGAATAGATCGGCTTCATCAGGAAATAGTCGAAAGCCAGAACTGTCAGCGCCGTGGCGAGCAGGGCTGGGCCGGGACCAGACACCCACGCGACAATGATGATCCCGCAAAGAAACACCGAGGCCGGCGGATCGATCCCCCAAAGCCGGCTGAACCAAGCATCCAACACAACGGCTAGAGCCGGCGCCACACACGCGATCCCGTAATCCAGGACCACGGGCCATTTGCGCCGTAATGAAAAAGTGGACTTCGACATATTAATTGCTCCACCAAAGAGCCGAAGGTGAAGTGAGATTGGCCGCACGGGAACTGATTTGGCATGGAAATCCCTACCAAACCAGGGACTTCAGCACCGAGTGCCCGGTGCCCGCAAGCCGGCTGGATGCTCACTATTCAGTACGCCTGAGATGGCATGCAAC
>Ga0206919_1190_pt1 | contig 14077 bp, 12 predicted proteins | sample Alteio_BWOrgHeat_67_FD_152962 | JGI IMG/M metagenome (GOLD analysis project Ga0206919, IMG submission 152962) | Enriched cells from forest soil in Barre Woods Harvard Forest LTER site, Petersham, Massachusetts, United States -... | ecosystem: Environmental > Terrestrial > Soil > Temperate forest >... | reverse complement strand
CCTGCAGCGCCAGAATAACAGGCAGGTGAAAGAAGGCTCTTATTATGCACTTTGCGCCAAAAAATTTCTTACAGATAACTATCAGCCCGGGCAATCGAGGAAACATATCAAAAAAGCAATCAGCCTGAAGCCGTTCCGGCTGGATAATTACGCATTGCTGATCATCAGCTTTTTCCCAAGGGGTGTGATAAAGGCCCTTCATCAGAAAAGTCCCAATAAATTATGATGACAATACTTTATTTATTCAAACCGTGATAACAGTTGCATTCATAACCAGGGCCACTCTTTTTACCGTACCAGGTGGCGACACCCGGCAGGTGACACATACTGCCGCGGCCCTGGCGGCATATGGAGTTACGGTGGATGTGCTGCTGACTGATCAACCCATCTCGTACGAGCGTTATGAACTTCTTCATTTTTTCAATATTGCGCGACCCGCAGATATTCTTTATCATGTGCGGCGGTGTTCCGTGCCGTTTGTGGTATCGCCCATATTTGTAGATTATAGCGAATACGACCAGACACACCGCGGCGGAGTTGCCGGGTTGTTGTTCAGGATTCTTGGAGCCGATGCGATCGAGTACACAAAGGCCGTGGCCCGATGGCTGGCGGGAAGGGACAGGCTGATGTACAAAAAATACCTCGCAAACGGTCATCGGCGCAGCGTACAGGAGATCATCAGGAAGTGCAGCCTGCTGCTGCCCAATTCGGCCAGCGAGTACCGGCGGCTGGTGAACGCTTACGGAACGGAGAAACCTTACATAGTAATTACAAACGGAATAGATGGCGACCGATTCCGGTATCGTGGAGAAGACGGCCGGGATCCCTTACTGGTACTCTGCGTGGCGAGGATCGAAGGGATCAAAAATCAGCTGAACCTGATCCGGGCGCTGAACCACACAAAATACAATCTGGTGCTCGCGGGGGCAGCCGCACCGGGACAACCGGGCTACTTCCGGGCCTGCCATGAACTGGCCGCCACCAATATTTTTTTTATGGGGCAGCTATCACAGGAAGAGCTGGTGTTGTATTACAAAAAGGCGACCGTTCACATTCTGCCCAGCTGGTTTGAAACGACAGGGCTCAGTTCGCTCGAGGCCGCGGCTATGGGCTGCAGGATCGTGATCAGCGACCGCGGCGATGCGCACGAATATTTTGGAGAGGATGCGTTTTATTGCGATCCCTCATCACCCGAAAGCATCCTGGGAGCCGTTGAAGCAGCGGCGCTGGCGCCAGTCAGCGATACGCTGAGGAAGAAAATAGCAGTAAAACATACCTGGCAGGAAGCGGCGAGACAGACTGCGGGGGCCTATCAATCAATAATGGTAAAACAGGCATGACGTTACGCATCGCCATATTAGGAACGCGCGGAATCCCCAATAGGTATGGAGGATTTGAACAGGTCGCGGGCTACCTGTCTGAAGGGCTTACCCGCAGGGGTCACGAGGTAACCGTATACAGCCCGCATTCGCATCCCTACCAGGATGCACAATGGAAAGGGGTTCGTATCACTCACTGTTATGATCCTGAAAAAATACTGGGCACTGCGGGGCAGTTTATTTATGACCTCAACTGCATCAGGCATGCACGCAAGCAGAAATTCGATGTTTGGCTGATCATGGGATATACCAGCAGTTCCGTATGGTGGTGGTTATATCCTTCTTTCGGAACAACGATTGTAAACATGGATGGATTGGAATGGAAGAGATCCAAGTACAGCCCCTGGGTGCGGCGGTTCCTCGAGTATGCCGAAAAGCTGGCGGCTGAACATACGCGGTTCCATATTGCAGATGCACCTTCCATTCAACGATACCTGTTTGATAAATACGGGATACAAAGCAGGTACATACCTTATGGAGCGGAGCGGGTGGAGGCGTCCATCCACGTATTTCCCTGGAAGGGTGTTATGGCCAAAGGATATTGCCTGCTGATGGCGCGCATGGAACCGGAGAATAATATTGAAATGGTACTGGAGGGATTTCGCAACAGTTCGTGCGAAAAGGAAATGATCATTCTGGGAAATACGGGTAACCGATTTGGCAGCTACCTGGTAAAAAAATATGGGAACGATACCCGTGTGCGGTTTGCCGGCACCATCTACGATAAGGAGATGGTGCAATTCCTGCAGGAGAATGCGTTCCTGTATTTCCACGGGCACAGTGTGGGGGGCACGAACCCATCACTGCTCGAAGCGATGGCGTCGGGATCGCTGGTGGCGGCGCATGACAATCCTTTTAACAGGGACGTGCTGGGAGCAAATGCGCTTTATTTCTCACACAGTGATGAGGTGAGGCAGATACTGCAACAGGAACATGGTACCGCGCAGGAACGGGAAATGATCGCGCACAACCAGCAACGGATCAGGGAAGAATACAACTGGGAGAAAATCATCGATTCGTACAATACCTTCATCATGGAGAGTCACAAGCAAGAAAAAGAATGAAAGAACTTTTCCTGATAAACGATACACCGGCCAACAGGATCAGTTACTACCACATACTGCTGTTCCTGCTGCTATTGCCATACGATCTTTTTTTTACCGGGCTGATCCTGATCAGCTTTGCTGTACATACACTCCTCCATTCTAAAGCAAATGCATGGAAGGCCGTTTTTGGCGGAAAGGTATTGGCGCTGCAAGCGGTTTTCCTGGTATTGCTGGCGGGTACAGCCTACGCACCTTCCATCCGTACGGCAATAGATGATTGCTCCCGGCAGGTGTCTATTTTTGTCTTTCCATTATTGCTGGGGATCACTACTCTTGACCTGCGGAGGTACCGCCAGCGCCTGTTGTCTGTATTTGCTGCCGGTGTAACATTTACGATCCTGTGGCTGTTTTATAACGCGGTTGTGCTTGCGCGTGCGGAAGGTCTGCCCGTCAGCGGCCTTTTTTCCGCTGCATTCACCAACCAGAATTTTTCGAGGCCCATCGATATACATGCCACGTATTTGTCCATTTACGTATCGGTGGCATTCATTCATTTCCTGTTTCTGCTGTTTACACAAAAAGAGAAATGGAGGCGCGTGCTATGCGCAGTCTGTTGCCTGGTGCTGCTGGGCGGCCTTTTGCAGCTGGCTTCGAGGTCCGTATGCATCGCCACGGGCATCCTGGTGAACCTGGCGTTCCCGTGGCTGGCACTGAAAGGGAAAATGCGTCTTTATTTCATTTCGGCAAGCCTCCTGGTATCTGCGACCTTGTTTATCATTATCAATCGTACAGAAGCTTTCCACGAACGCTATGTACGCGATTTCGCGGAAGAAATGGGCACGGGCCGTAGTACCAGTGTAGATGAAGAACCGCGGGTTGCCAGGTGGGAGGTGGCGATGGAACTGGTGAAGAAAAGGCCGGTGCTGGGCTATGGCACCGGTTCCGAGATACCGCTGCTCAGGGACGCCTATTACCGGAACAAATTGTTCACGTCTTACCTGAATTCGTTGAACGCGCACAACGAATACCTGAGCCTGCTCATCCAAACCGGTCTTGCCGGATTGCTGGTTTACATCGCCGCTTTGTTTTACCTGTTCCGGCAGTCGCTGGCCCGCCGCGACATCGTTTTTTTCACCTGTGTGTTCCTGGTGGCCATCGTATCGGTTTCCGAGAACATACTTGACGTAAACAAGGGAATTTTCTTTTATGCCTTTTTCCCGTCCTTTTTACTCTTTGCAGACGCAAAAAACAGGAAGAAATGAGGTACGATGGCAACCATACGGATCAGAATCCCGTTTTTACCAGGCAGGAAAGACAAACATGCTACAAACCGCTAATTCATACTCTTTGCCTCTAAAGCCGCCATTTACTGCTGATATCAGGGTTGATATCGTAGCGACGCTTTCCTATTTCGATATGTTCAGCTACCCGCTGACAGAAAAGGAGGTGTTTCTATTTCTCGGGCATGAGCATGATTATGACGTGTTTCGCAAATCGCTGCAACAGCTGGTCAATCAGCAGATCGTATTCCGCAGCGATGATTTTTATTGCCTCAGGGAGAGCGCCGATATGGCAGCGAGGAGACGAGCGGGCAATGAAAAAGCGGGGGAACTGATGAAGACCGCGAAGAAGGTTGCCGCTATGCTGTCGTGGATACCCTTTGTGCGCGGGATTGCGGTTTCGGGATCCTTATCAAAGAATTTCGCCGATGAACGCTCGGATATCGACCTTTTTATCATCACTGCGCCCGGGCGGCTATGGATTGCAAGAACATGTATGCATGTGTTTAAGAAAGCCAGCTTTCTTGCCAATAAGCAGCACCTGTTCTGCATGAATTATTACGTGGATGAGTCCGAGGCGCAGATCGCCGAAAAGAATATCTATACAGCCATCGAAGTAGCCACTCTCCGGCCAATGCAGGGTGCCCGTGCCTTCAGCCGCTTCTTTTCGGCCAATACTTGGACAAAAAAATATCTTCCGCAGCATCACCTTCGCCTGTCTTCCGCCAATGCAGTACCGATGCCTTTTATAAAAAGGGCAGGCGAGTTCCTGCTGCACGTCCTTGGCGGAAATGCGCTGGACAGGTGGCTGATGAATATCACTGCCAGAAGATGGAACAAGAAAACAAGGCTTCAAAAGACGAATGATCATGGAATGGTCATGGGCATGCAGGCGACCAGGCATTGTGCAAAACCGCAACCAGGCAATTTTCAGCACCAGCTGCTCGCCACCTATGAGAAAACCATGCGGTCGTATCTCTCCCTGTTGGGCAAGAATGAATGACCCGCATTATTTTTTTCGCAGAGAAATGATAAAGTAATCGCCCGTGCTTTTCCAGGGCCAGCTTCGTTTGTAACGTTCTTCCTTTTTGCGGAGCCAGCTGAACAGCAATGGATGCTTTTCGGCAAATCCTTCGATATAGGATGGCGGGACGAATGTACAAAGCCCCTCCAGGTCCGTCACTTCATAGGTATCGGAAAGTGCGTTGATCACGAAAGACGGGTGGTAGTACCAGCAGTTGAAATAACTTCCTTCAATGTGTGCTTTCCGGCCACCGGCGCTGAAAAAACGCCGAAACGCCGTTCTGAACTTACCCCGAAATAAGAGCGCAGTTTCCCACCAGCAGAAAGATGAGATGATCACCAGTACGATCATCCCCCCGGGTTTCAGCAGACCGGGCAGGTCTTTCAGCACTTTCTCCAGTTCGCTGGTGCAATTGAGTCCTCCGAAATTCGAAAAGATCACATCATAAGGGCCGCGATCCTTCAGGGCATCCAGCCGGGTGAACGAACAAAGTTCTGTGGTCACCCTGTTGTTAAGATGATAGTCATGAATTTTTTTCTGCAGCATCTGCTGCATGCCCTCTGAAATATCCGTGGCATGAACGCGGAACCCCTGCGCTGCCAGGAAGACCGCATCATCGCCGGTGCCGCTGTTCAGTTCGAGTATGCGGCCACCGGGCTGCGCAAGCCGGAGCAGGTGCTCGCGTACCCTTTGCCGTTTGTAGGCAACAATGGCATTGCCGGCATACTGCGCATCAAACACGCCGGATTGTCCCGAGAAAGCATGGCTGGCATGGACCTCATTGTCGTGGGATGCGATAGGCCTCATGCAGGAAGCTTTTCTGCCTGCCAGAGCCTGAACTTTTCAATAAGAACGGCGGGAATGTAGTACAACAAAGAAGCGGCTTTCCTTAGTGCGGTGATATTGACCTGGAGCGGGTGGCGGAAAAGCCGCAATACCTGGTCAAACGCCAGGCGTTGGCGGTAATTTTTATGAACGTACCGGTGAAGGCGCTTGTAGAATGCCGGCGCATACGTGTTATGAAACAGCAATGCGAGCTCATCCGAATCGGTCCAGTTGGTCTTTACCTGCAATTCTGTTTTTACTCTTTCAAAGAATACGGTGCCGGGCAGCGGGTATGAAACGGAAATACCGATCTCGTAAGGGCGCAGCGTATTGATTAACCGGATGGTGGCTTCAATATCGTGGCGCGTTTCGCCGGGATAACCGAACTGGATAAAAAAACTTGGACGGATATTTTTTTCTTTTAGCAGGCGGGTGGATTCGGCGATCTGGGCAATGGTGGTCCCCTTGTCCATCGCGTCCAGTATTTTCTGAGAGCCGCTTTCTGCGCCCATCCACACATCTTCACAACCCGCGCGGGCCAGCGCAATGACCTCATCGGGCCGTGTCAGCAGGTCGGCGCGGGATTGTATCTTGAACCGGAACCGCAGGTTTTCACGTTCGAGGAGCGCCGCAAATTCGTTTACCCAGCCGGGCTTTAACCCGAAAATATCATCGCAGAACCAGATATGATCGAATCCATATTCTTTTTTCAGGAAGGCCAGTTCCTTTACTACGTGCTCCGGAGAGCGGGAATGATACCTGTTGCCATAGATCGGCTTCGCGCACCAGTTGCATTTGAAAGGGCAACCGCGGGTAGTGGCCATATTCATTGAGAAAAATCCGGAATGCGCCATCCACATATCGCGGTAGGGCTTCATATCCACCAGGTCCCATGCGGGGAGGGGAAGATCATCTAGGTTGTCCATAACCGCACGGCGGCCGCTTTTGATCGCATGGCCTTCCTGCAGGTATGCGATTCCCGGAATATGGGAAATCTCCTCACCCTTTTCGATGGCGTTTACAAGCTCAAGCAGGGTCTGTTCCGCCTCGCCGATCAGAACAAAGTCCGCACCCTGCTGCAGGTATTTTTCAAAATGATCGGAAGAATCGGAGCTGGATACGATGGTAATGCAGCCCCTTTTTTTGGAGAGGCCGATCATGCGGAATGCAGCTTCGCGCATATTGCTCAGGCACATCTTGGTGAGATAGTTAAACCCATCGTCATACAGCACAAAAATATCGGGCGGGTTCTTTTCGAATGCACCGAGGATCTCCTCGGCGCTTTCGCAGAACATGGTATCGAATACGGCCACATCATATCCCTTCCCACGCAGCAATGCAGCTGCATAGAGTGTTCCCAGCGGAGCATAGGGTTGCCCATTGTTCCACTGCTTCGGGTCGAAGCGCAGGAAATAGGAATGTGAAAAAAGGATATTCTTCATGCTGACCGCTAAAGTTAGTTACCCGGCCGCGGATCGGCAAACGGCGGCAGGTAAAGTGAACATACACATTTCATACAGGTGGCATTGCGCGACATGTCTAGCTCGCGACGGAACTGCAGGGCCTTCTCCCCGTTAACCGCCTCTTCCAGCGACTCCTTATGAATATTGCCGGTTGCCTCATGAAAAAAGCAGGGTCTTACAGTTCCATCCGCTTCGATCACGGCCGAAACCCAGGGAGCATTGCATGCTTTCCATGGGAATGCCACAAGCCCATGTTGTGCAGCATAGTAGGAATAGATCTTCCGGATCTTGTCGGGCGATTCTGCAATGAAATGAGATTCAAATTCGGCGGCATATCGCTGGATAATGTATTCGATGATCTCTTCCAGCACAGGCAGTTGTTCTTTGGGGATGAGTATCTCCTGCTGCCTGCTGCTGTCCCAGGGTGTTTCGCGGTTGAAGGCGGTGCTGCTCACATCGGCCGGAAGAAAGCTGATATGATCGAGACCGATGCGGGCAGCTGTATCTATAATGGCGGGCCATTCGCGATAGTTGAGCGCGTGGATCACCGTTCTGCCTGACACGGGGAAGCCTTTGCGGATGCTTCGCAGAGCGGCGATGCCCTCAGCTAATTTTTCAAATGCGCCGGGGATGTTGCGTATGCTGTTGTGCAGGGCTTCGTTGCCATCGAGTGAAACGATGATATCATCCACGGAATCGACCAGCGCCGCCGCATGTTTTTTCAGCAGCAATCCCGTTGAGAGTAAGGTAATATGTATTTTCTGCGTGTGTAAAATATCGCAGAGCCTGAAAAAATTGGAGTGTAGCAAGGCCTCTCCGCCAGACAATAACACCTGGCGCGTTCCGAGTTTTTTTAGGGAGCCCATGAGCTGCTCCACATCGCTCAGAGTCAGTTCCTTTGCGTTTTTGTTATCCTTCCAGATATCGCACATCACGCAGCGGCAATTGCAGCTGCTGTGTGGCATCAGTATCGCTATGGGCAATGCATGGATCACATCATCCTTCAGGGTCCGGTAGCGCCGGTAAGTATGTAGCAACGACTGCATGGTGATTATTTAGTAATGCGTATCCACGGAAGACCGCCATCGTGCCGGAATATCCTGTTCAGCATCGAGGAGGGATTGTGCAGGATATTGTACCTGAACGGTTCCACCTCATCCAGGAAATGGTGGTAAAAATAATCATTCATACAGGGAACACCCAACGAAGTAAAATACTGGTTGCTTTTTTCGGCGAGGGACTGCGACTGTACCTTGCGCGCAAACGGCGTATCTATGATATGTATTTCGCCGCAGGGCGGCAGCAGCGACAGTGCTTTGTGGATGATCTCGTAGACCGACGGAAAATAGGAAAGAGAATCGCCAAATACGATGATATTGAAAGAAGAATCCAGGAAATCATCATCGCGGATATCGCCATACGTGAAGGCCAGGTTTTTCCGCCCGTTGAAAACGGATATGGCCTGTTCCAGTTCCGCGAGATTGATGTCGATCCCCGTAACCATTGTTTTCGGTATGGCAGCCATTTTCGCACTGAGCCAGCCGTTGCCGCAGCCCACTTCCAGGATCCGCTGGTAGCGGTGCTTGCCCCGGATATATTCCAGGAGGCGGGCCGCCGATCTTTTCCGGGCCGCCCAGTATGAAAAACACGGATGTGTGTGACCCGTCTCAGGCAATCCCGCCACTTCCTCATTGGTGTAAACATGCCCTTCCCTGCGCCTGAGCGACAGGTATTGTTTTTCAAAATTCATTACCGTGAAAGGGGCGGCGTTTACTTTATGGTACTCTATTTCATTCAATGCGGTGTGTTTAACAGAAGGTCAGAACCCCTGTATTTCGGGCTGCCGGTATTTCCAGACGCGTTGCAGCAACTTGATCTCATAGGGGTATTTGTACAGGTTGATCTTATAACGGATAAAAGAAAGGAACTGCAGGAATTTCCGTTTCGGGTCATTCAGGCGGATATCGGTGACCGTAGGATAGCAGCCGTTCAATACCGTTTCAAAATTCCTGATCTTGTCGATCATGGCAGGCGTGAGCCACGGTGTCAGCGGATTTTTTCGGAGATCGAAATTTTCCCATTGCGGGCTGATCCAGTCCTCCAGCTTTTCGGGAAACCTGAATCCTTTCGACAGCACTTCTTCATACAATGCGGAACCTTCCGTAGGTACGGGGCTGTACGTGTAAATAATGATCTCCGTATGCGGGTTGATCTGTTTTATCTTCCGGATGAAATCGATATCGAAATCGATCTGCTCCTCCACCAGTTCCGGTGTTGCGCCGGGCAAACCCAGCACGAATGAATATTCGGGTATGATGTCGAACTGCTTCATCCGCGCAGCAAAGGCCTCGATCTGGGCACCGGTTTGCGTGCCGCCCTTGTGCATCTGTTTCAGTACCGTGTCGTTTCCCGTTTCGGCGCCGAAGAAGATCATCTTGCAGCCCGACTCGCGGAGAATGGCGAGCGACTCATCACTGTACTTGCTGATCGTATCGATGCGCCCTTCTCCCCACCAGATCATTTTTTCGGGTGCAATCAGCTTCGCGAATTCAACGGTCCTTTTTTCGGAAACAAAGAAATTGTTATCGTGAAATTCTATCGCGTCTGCACCCCATTTTTCCTTGATGTATTTGATATCGTTATATACCAGCTGTGCCGATTTCGCCCTCCAGCGCGCCTCATAGATCGGGACCACTGCGCAGAATGAACAGGTGAACGGGCAACCAAAACTCGAATGATAGGCGAGGGTTTTTTTCCCGAGATATGTTTTCCCGAGATATTTTTCCATCGAATAGAACTGGTTCAGCTTGTCGTACGGCAGCGGCGCAAGCGTATCCTGGTCGATGAGGTCTTCCTTTACCGTTTTTATGATCTTGTCGCCGGAACGATAGATGAGGTTCTTTATCAGTTCGTAAGGTGTATTGCTTTCCAGGGAATCGATCAGCCGCGGAAAGGCATTGTCGCCGGGACCATTGATCACGAAGTCCACATAACCGGAAGAAAGGACCGTTTTATACTGGTTGGTGGAAAAATATCCGCCCCAGATCATAACGGTTCCGGGAAATGATTCGCGGATCTGCTTTGCGTAGGGAATGGCCTGCTTCAGCTGCGGGCCGGGCATCACGGTAAAGCCTACATACCTGAATTGACCGCTTTCCAGGTATCGTTTGATCTTTGGATAAGGGTCTGTTTCGCGGTTGCCGTCAACAATCACCCATTCATACCGGCCTTCTACCGAGGCGGCGATATTAAGAACAGAATTGGGGATCCGGTATTTGTTGATGGCCCCCCGGGGATTGAATAACAGTATCTTATTCATAGCTGAGAAGAGCAGTTGGTCGCTATGAAGTTTATACGCTGTTCGGGCCTGAAAGGTTGCCGGAAAGGCTGAATCCCAGCGGGTTTTGACGCTTTTTTGGCAGCTGCACCGGGCTGCGGATGCGGGGCGCAGCATTGCCGCCTGTCAGACCAGCCGCTCCACCCGAAAAATGTAGTTGTCTTCCAGCCAGTTCCGGTGTTTTTTTACACAATTGAGCCAGAATTCGTGCTTTTCGGCCAGCTGATGGATCATTTCCAGGTCGCAGCCGCTGCAAAGGATCATCAGCACAATGGAACCGGGGTGCACGTGGCTACCCAGCCCCGCAAACAGCTTTTCGAAATATTCCCCGTTTTCGCCGCAGTTCCAGGCATGATCTGCAGGCGTGACCGGCGTTTTGCGATAATAGGGGGGATTGATGGCGATGATATCGAAAACCTCGCTGCCCAGCGCATCGAAAAGGTCCGATGCCACCAGCCTCAGCCCTGAATGATTGGCCAGCCGGTTTTTTTCGAGGTATTCCAGCGCGAATGGGTTGATATCGGTGGCAGTGACCAGCGCACCTCTTTTTTCAGCGGCGAACGCGATCAACCCACTGCCGGCTCCCAGTTCAAGAAAGGATTTGCCCGCCACGGGAAGGGAATCAAGGTACCTGAGCAACAGGCGGGTGCTGAAAAAGAAACCGGGATGGAAAACCTGCGGATGTACATCGATCTGCAGCCCGTGGGAAGAATACCTGCGCTCGCGGGACAGCCACTTTGTAACCACTGGCCTGTAAAACCTGGAGGCAAGCCATCTCGTTATTTTTCTCATTGGATGCATGTAGCTGGCTTTAACCGAATGCGCTGCAACAACGTGCGTTGGCAGACATTAATCATTTGTTCTTGTAACGTCCTTTCCGGCGAATGAAAAAGCGGCGGGTGTTAGCTGGTTTTGACTAATTTACCACCGCTTTCCATACATCATTGAATACGCTAATTCCTGAAATAGGCTGCCTGTATGGCGCACGCATATGACTGCAACAAACGGCAAAGATCAACTCAGCCACACCCGGCTCGCCACGATATTACTGGTGGGTACGATCGTCCGTTTTGTGTACGGCTACTATTCCAAAGCATGGATGGGAGCCCCCGATCAGCTGGCCTGGGGCATTGGCCTCGATGAAATGATCGCCGGCGGAAAATGGAACTATGTGCAGCTTACACACGCACCGCATGAGGGCGGGAGCTTTTTTATCAGCCTGCTGTCACTCCCGTTTCGCGGGCTCGCGGGGATATTGCCACCCCTTTCTTTCGCGGCATTGCTGCTCGACCTGCTCGGCAGGTGGATCATGATCCGCATCGCTCAGCGGCTCGCCGGCAAAACGACCGCTGCCTGGTTCGGCCTATGGACGATCCTCTCCGTGCCTGCACTCCTCCCCTGGACAACGGTGAACTTTGGTCTGCACGCCATTTTCGGGTTTATACCCTTTGTTTTTATTTATTTTTTTAAACGGTTTGAGAATAGTCCCAAACTACCGCTCGTCTGCGGGATCGTTTCGGGGCTTGCAGTGTCGTTATGCTATGACAGCATTGTTCTGCCGTTGGCATTTATGCTGCTGCTGCTCACGGCAAGGGGCGAGGGAAAAAAGAGGGTGGTGCAGGTCATGGTATTTTTGCTGAGTTTTTTCATCACGATGCTGCCGCACATTCTTGTTCGCAGCTGGCTGCAGAATCCAGAAGCACTTACAATGGGTACGGGTCTTTCGATCCGCGGCGTACCATTGGTGGGTGCTTTTACGGCCCGGCAGCTATCGCATTTATTCACGGTACCGCTTACCTCGCTGCCCGGCTCGCTCCTGTTGTCCGCGCCCTATTTTTTTCCGGCTATCGTTTTGTGGGGATTGGTCATCGCGTTTCTCACCGGCGGAAGTTTCCTGTTTTTGCGCCAGCCGCAGGACGGGAAACTGCGACTGCTGTGTATATGGGTGGTCTCGGTATTTATCGTATTGTATGCCGCGGGTCCTTTTGGAGGAACGGACTATCATAACCGCAGTTATGTGTACTATCGGCACCTTACCTATATCCTGCCATTTATTGTTTTTATGGTGATGTGGGGATGGGCCGGCTCAACATGGAAAAAGCCGGTGCTATGCGGATGGCTGATCCTCTGCGCGGCAGCCGTTGCCGGTTACGCATGGCAGTCAGCAAAAATGCAGCAACCCGCTTATCGTGCGGCGGGATGGGTGCTTGCCAGGAAATACGGTAATAATGCAGATCATCTTTTCCGGATGCGGATGGTGGTGCCACCAGGCGCACAGCAGGAACTGATAACCGGATTCGGATGGGGCATGTCATCGACCATACTACAGCAGCAACACGATCCGGCTGCTGCACAACGAGTATGTGAGCTGATAAGTCATTGTCCTGATGCTTACCGGCAGGACCTCATCGGAGGGATACATTATTCTTTTTCGAAAGGCATTACGCCGGTACTGGATCCGCGGCTGGAAATATCCGTGCTGGAGTGCCTCAACAAAGCCCAGCCAAAATGAACCTGCAGCTAAAAACGGGACGCGAAAAATATCCTGCACTCACCGGTATCCGCGCGGCCGGCGCCACGGCGGTATTTTTTGTTCATTTCCCGATGTTCCCGGGATCATTGATCGGCGTGAACGTAATGGCTTTTTTCTACGTGCTCAGCGGTTTCCTCATTACCCGGATCTACTATGAGCAGGCACGGTGGACACAAAGCTGGCTCTCAAAATATTTTGTGAACCGTTATGCGCGTATCTATCCAGTTTATTTCCTGCTGCTGACGATAGCCGTCTGGCTCCGGCACGACTATCACCCCTGGTTGCTTTTCAAAAATTATACACTGATACATGGCCTTTTTTCGCGGTATCACGATTTTATCATCGAGCCCAGCTGGTCGCTCACAGTGGAAGAATGTTTTTATTTCCTGGCGCCCATTTTTTTGTGGCTGATCCGGAAATGGAATTTTACCTGCTCGCTGGCTGCAGGTGCACTGCTCTTGCTGGCGGCCCTCGGGATATCCACTCTTCACACGAGCTTCCTGGGAACACCCCTGTTTATATTTTCCACCACGTTCTTCGGGCATTTCCTGGAATTCTTTGCCGGGATCTACCTGGCATTGCTTATCATGAAGATCGAAAAATCAGGTGCGTCCGGCAAAAAAGGAATGCGGTATACGGTGCTCGGTTTCGCGGGCATTGCCCTGCTGGTAGCGGCCATGCTGTATGTGTATATGAACCCGCCACTGAAGCACTACCGCATCGTTCTCATCAATAACCTGCTGATACCGGTTCCTATTGCTGTCTTTTATTTCGGGCTGATGAGGGAGTCCACACTTACCTCCCGGCTATTGTCGGGCAAACTCGCGGGATGGCTCGGAAGGGCATCCTATTCGTTCTACCTGCTCCACATGCTGGTCATTGACTATATCAGCCGCCCTTTTTTGGCGGCCCATCCCACCGTCAGCCTGCCCCTTTGCGTGCTGGCTACGTATATACTCACATACCTCATTTCCGTCCTCCTTTTCTTTTTGTATGAAGAGCCGCTCAACCAGCTCATCCGGAAAAAATTCAAATCGAACAGCAGGAAGACCGGAATGACACAAACTCTTTTTAACCCGGCAACCTCTGAATAAAGAAGTGCCCAAGCAAATCACCTGCAAGTGACCGCTATAGATAAATATATCACCCGCCCACTCCGGAACCTTGGCGGTAGCCTGGGCTTATATTAC
>Ga0206919_1188_pt1 | contig 14250 bp, 16 predicted proteins | sample Alteio_BWOrgHeat_67_FD_152962 | JGI IMG/M metagenome (GOLD analysis project Ga0206919, IMG submission 152962) | Enriched cells from forest soil in Barre Woods Harvard Forest LTER site, Petersham, Massachusetts, United States -... | ecosystem: Environmental > Terrestrial > Soil > Temperate forest >... | reverse complement strand
TATTATTCAATCCAAAAGTGGTAAAACTATTGTTCTTGAAACCAAAGGCGACCATTTAGACGCAGAACAAAAAATAAGCCTTGGCAGACTGTGGGCACATAAAGCCGGGAATAATTACAGGTACTTTATGGTATATGACAACCGCAATGTTGAAGGCGCCTACAAACTCGATGAGTTTTTGAATATTATGCGAGAGATATAAAGCTGTATTTTTAGCTCAGCTTATCAATAATGAATTTATAATAATCAAGCCTTTTGTGATTTATGAATGCAAGTTCTAATTGGGATTGATTTGCTTTTAGGAAGTTAAGCAATTTTATCCTCAATCCTTGGTTCAAATAGCAGATTAAATCCTTGCCTATCATGCCATTACTTACGTCCGTTGCATCGAAAACGAAATCAATTATTTTAAATTCACCGATATAACAACTTGCTACCCAAATATATTTGGGCAGGCTTCTTGTAAGAACAATTAGCTTTTCTTCGTGGCTTAGACTGGATGTTTTTAAAAGGGCTTTAAAATTCTCGCTGTAATCAATTTTTACATCCCATACAAGATCGCTTTTGATTTGATTATCAAAAAACAAAGTAAAAATTAAGTCGATTGGAATAATTAAAGCCTCTATATCCTCATATGAAATCCGGATTTTAGGATATACGGGTACAACAATTTTAACTACAGTCGTTGGCCGTTCTTGTTTATCAAATATTGTCCAATCTGTTTGCAATAGGTATCCTTCTTTAAATAAAACCCTTGCAAATGGCCCCCACTGATCGTCATGCACATATATAGTTTCGATATTTTCAGCATGCCAACTAATTTCATTTGTTGGATCAATATGCTCAGGGCTTTTTTGTTTAAATCCTGAAACAGCTACTGCATGCAACCCAAAATCATTTCCACTAGGTACACTAATGATGAGGATTACTGGAATGCCAATTAAACTATATGCATTTAATACTCTTTTTAAATAGCTATTTGAAACAACCAACTCTTCGTTTCCATCTAAATCTTCAATCAGATAATCAGGGTTTTTTACTTCAGTTACTAATCCGGAATTAAGTATTGATTTGCAAATCTGCAGGAGATTAAGGCCCGAATTAGGAAACAATCTGCTCCCATCATGGGAAATGTTGTCTGCATCCTTTGTAATTTCACTAGGTGTTTTTAAGATTGTCCGATAATCTGAGGCCGCTTTATTAAGCATAGACCATACCGCTGTAGTTGCACAAGCAGCAAGGACACTATCTTGTTCTTGAAAAGCTAAAGATTTGACTATTAGTTTTCTACCATATAAATGGATTTCATAGTCCCTGATTCCCCAGAATTCTCTTTTATATGGACCGCTAATATTTTCAGGATAAGTTTTTAAAATAGTATTTCCAATAATTGTTAAAGGAATTGGTTTAACGACAATATAACCTAAATAATCAGAGGTTAATTCTGTGTTATGAATGTCAAGTATGAAATTTATTAGTTCCTGTTCGGAGAATTCTGAATTAAAAAAATGTACTCTTTTACACACCTTTGGGTAATTTTCAAAACATAGGGCATAATATGAGGCATAATCATGAAGAAAATCTTTACTTACGTAATCATTTTCTATAACAATTGTTTTCGCCTTTAAACCTTTGTCACCAAGATAATCCTTTAGATATATAAAATGATTTTTATTTGAGACAACTGAAGAACTTGTATAGGTATTGGAAAGAGCAATTGCCAGGTTGTCCTCAGAATATGCTAAAATCTCCAAGAATTTGTGATTATAATTGAACTACCATTCTAAGGCTATCCTGATCAACTACTTTCAATCTTAAGACATCTTCCTGTCTTTTTTGAGATTCTTCAATAAGCTTGTTGATTTCGGTATTGTTTTCTTGTAACTTGGCATCATTCAATTGAGCATCTTCAATTAAAATTTGCATTTCATTGATTTTATCCATGACTTCGTTTTTAAATTGACAACAGGTGTTGTAATTGAGGGCGCAAATTTAAGAATATTATTCCTTAAACGCCGTGAATTTAGGAATTATTTCAAAACTCCCAAATATTTTTGTACTTTTATTTTTGGGTGTCTTTTTTTTATGGCTGGTATTTGCTGTTTTGTAATTCGAACTTACCCTTACCCACCTACCCCTACGCAGTGCCGGATTTGTAATCTGGCACCATCGAGTATAAGGATTTGTAATCCGTTCCAACACAATAGACAATTAAAGCTGACTTATCCTAAAACGCACCCAGCGCGAGGGATAGAAGTGAAAAGCCCGGAGCGAGGCACGAGTGAAGACTTGTAACGGATAGCCCGGCCACGCCTTAAAGCGTGGCGCGCCCAAATCACTCCAAAGAAAAAAAAGCCAGATATTTCACGGGGCTCAATATGACATGGGGGGCTACTTGGGATTATTCCTAAAATCCCCGACCTTTGCCGCAAATTCACTATTGATATGGGAAGAGCATTTGAATTCAGACGAGCAAGGAAAGAGAAAAGATGGGATAAAATGGCCAAGGCTTTCACGAAGCTAGGCCGTGAAATTGCAATATCGGTAAAACTAAGCGGGCCAAACCCGGATACCAATCCACGGCTTCGTGTGGCGATGCAGAATGCCAAGGGCGTAAATATGCCTAAGGATCGTGTGGAGGGTGCTATAAAAAGGGCGATAAGCAAGGATGAAAAGGATTTTGAGGAGGTAGTATATGAGGGCTATGCGCCGCACGGGGTAGCCGTACTGGTAGAAACTGCTACGGATAATACCACCCGCACCGTGGCCAATGTGAGGCTTTGCTTTAATAAGGCTGGCGGGTCTTTGGGCACTACCGGCTCCCTGAATTTTATGTTCGACCGCAAAGGGGTGTTTAAATTACCTGCGGCTGGCATTAACCTTGAAGAACTGGAACTTGACCTTATTGATTTTGGGGCCGATGAAATATACGAGGAAGAGGGTGTCATCACCATTTATACGCCATTTACAGAGTTTGGCACCATGCAGAAGGCCCTGGAAGAACGCAAAATACCGGTTACCACCTCAGAGCTGGTACGTGTGCCAACCACCTTTGCTGCCACCCTCACAGAAGCCCAGGAAGAAGATGTGCTGAACATGATCGACAAACTGGAGGAAGATGATGATGTGCAGGCGGTGTACCATAATATGGGAGATCAATTAGCCAGTTAGGAAATTGTCTGAATCAGAATGCCCAGAATGCAAGAATATACAGAATTATAATATGGTATATTTAATTCATTTTTAACTTAATAATTCGCGATTTCGCCATTCTGAAAATTCTAAAATTCTGGCTATTCTGATTCAGAACATTCAGATTCAAAGCCCAAAAATATCATCTGATATATTTTTAATATCCCTGGCGCCCTTGGGTTTACCCCAAATCTGGATGGCAGAGGATATTTTGCTGTCGTTGTGGCGCGAAGTATTCAATTTATAATCCGGTTTAAAAATATCCATCGCCTGCGCAAAGGCAATACCCAGATCTTCCTTTGTCCCGAAAAGCTTATCCCTGTCGTTTGACATGTGGTGCAGGATGGAGAGATCGATGAGCGTAGTATCAAACCAGTTGATCAGGGCAGTATAAGAAACCACCCAGCGCACGTTGGTGCCTTCGAACAACTCAATGACTGACTTTGACAAGCCCGCATAACAGGCTCCGATTAAAATGCCTTCTATCTTTTTGTATTTTTTAATAACGGGTATAAGTTTTCTTAGGGAAAAATCCTTCAAACCCCGCTCATTGCCATGTGAGGCGATGTAAAGGATCTGACGTTTTTCCTGGGTATGGGTCAAATCTCGCCCCAGGGCCATATCAAAGCCGTTTATCTCGTGAAAAGTGGAATAATACACAGATATATTGTTGTTCAGCTTGCAGATACCCTCCACAAAAGGCAATACAGAAGCCCTGCCGGGATTGTTTTTAGGCTTATCCCAAGGGTTCTCGAGGATCAGAATGGCCAGTTGGTCTTCCATAATTTTTTCTAATGCACCTGCAAAGTTATGGAAAACAACGTTGAACGACCAACGTTAAACGTTCAACGAACATTATTTTTCAAAAACAACCTCATCGGCCTTGGCGCCCATTTTGGTCAGGGTTTCCTTAATTCCGGCCACCATGGCATCAGGCCCGCATATATAAAACTTTTTATCCCAGTCTTTTATGTAGTCTTTCAGGAAATTTTCATCAATAACCCTGTTTTCATATTTTGGGTTCTTCTCGTCAGTCAAAGTAAAAACGGCATTTTTACCCAGCATCTTTTCGAATTCGTCCTTCAGGATAATGTCCTTCTCGGTTTTGTTGGAAAAAAGGAGCAGGTTTCCATCCAGTTTGTTGTCATTATGCAATTGTCTTAAGATGGCAATAAACGGGGTAATGCCTGCGCCCCCTGCTATAAAATAACCCGGACCGGCATAGTTTATCGTCCCCCATACATCGTGCAGAATAATCTCATGCCCTGCCTTTAGCTTCCCGATCTGCTCCGTAATTCCATGCTTATCATTGTATATTTTGATGATAAATTCCAGGTTTGGATTCGTGTTTAACGTAGTAAAAGTAAAAGGATGTTTGTTTTCAGTCCATCCGGGCCTGTTTAAGGAAACTTCAGTTGCCTGGCCGGGGATATAGGTATATCCTTCCGGTTTTTCAACCACCAGGTGGCGGGTATCATGGGTTTCGGACTCAATGGAGAGGATTTTAACAATATGCTGTTCCATGGTATTTGAATTATTGAAAGTGAGTGTACTCTAATACAGATGCAGAAATAGAATGTTCGTTACAAATGGGAGTTGGCGAGGAAAAGAGTTCGTGAGGTAAAGAGTTCGTGATTTTGTGAATTGGTGAGGGAAGGCGTTGGTGAGTTAGTGAATTGCCGAGTTGGTGGATTAAACATCGCCCTTTGTAGCTGGTTGTACTGAAAGTGTAGTCGGCCTGCTGCTAAATTCAGATACAATCCATTTGGCCTATCTTTGTACCTATGAAAACAGGTAATTTTTTTGCAAAACTGGCCAGGGGATTATTTGTTTCTGTGGTTTTATTATCTGTGATCTGTTGCACCAGCTCAAGCAAAAACAAGCCCTCTTTTAAAAATGCACCCTCCAAAAGAGATAGTTTTACGGAAGTAACAATCATGTTTGCCGGTGATGTGATGGAGCATATGCAGGAAATTACTTCTGCCCGAATCGACTCTACGGATGGCTATGATTTCGGGCCTGTATTTCAATATATTGCACCTATTATTAAAAAACCGGATATTGCGGTAGCTAACCTCGAAACTACCTTTGGCGGCAAGCCTTATTCAGGATACCCACAGTTTTCAGCACCTGATACGCTGGCATGGTTCCTGAAAAGAGCCGGTTTTAACCTGATTGTAGATGCCAACAACCATGCGGCAGACAAGGGAACAAAAGGCATATTAGGTACTATTGATGGCCTTAACCGGATAGGGCTTACCCATACCGGCACCTTTAAAGATTCGCTAGAAAGGGCAAAAACCTACCCTTTAATCGTTGAAAAGAAAGACATTAAGCTTGCATTTTTAAATTATACCTATGGTACCAATGGCATTATCGTGCATCCACCGGTCATAGTAAATTATATTGATACCACGCAAATAAAACTTGATATTGAGACAGCGCATAAGAAAAAGGCTGATGCCATTATCGTCGTATTTCATTGGGGCATAGAGTACCAGCGCATGCCAAATGAAGAACAAAGAAGACTGGCAAAATTTTGTTTGGCGCATGGCATTGATGTGGTAATCGGTTCACACCCCCATGTGATACAGCCTGCATTCTGGGAAGTTTTTAGAAAACCTGGAGATACCATTGACCGCAAAGGACTGGTACTTTACTCTTTGGGTAATTTTGTTTCTGCCCAGGTGGATAGATATAAAGATGGTGGAATGATTTTTTCTATTACCCTGAAAAAGAACCGGTTCACAAAAGCCATATCAGTCACCAATCCATCTTTTGTGCCAACATGGGTTTATGTACGTCCGAAACCAAAGACATTCTTTATTTTACCTGGCAATAGCTTTGAAAATGATACTACCCTCGTGAATAACCCTATAAGCAGAGCGCAAATGCATCAATCATTTCAGGACAACAGAACGCACCTGCAAAGAGATAGCATCCCCTGGCTGAAAGAAATGAAAAAATAAAAAAGAATCTGAAAAATCTACTTTTTCTTGTCGTTTGGTCTGCAGCCCGCTGTTTTTTTCAACGCATCAATATCCTCTTCCTTTATTTTTAGATAAAAGGAATATTTTTCTGCAGGCAGAGCACGCCTAAGCAGGATATCCCGCTCTTTATCAACGGCAGTACCTTTTCTTTTTATGATACTTGCTTTGCCATCAGCCTCTTTGTAAATGGAGTCCATTCGCAGTGCGGCATGAAGATTAACTTCTTTTACTTTTGTTATTTCCTGGTCTAATAATCCCAGTTCGCAGGTCATAATTTTGGTAAGTTCCTCAGACCGTTGTTCAGGGGTTTTGTATTTGCCTTGTGAAAAGGATTTTATGCTGAATAAAAGCCCAAGGATAATAATTGCGATAGTTTGTGTTTTCATGTGTTTTTCCTCCCAATAATATGGTTATAAAAACAAATCTATATGAAAACAAATAAGCTCAATTATTTAAATGATGAACTATTCAGAATAAATGACGAACAGCTAAATATCAATAAAAAAGGGCACTTTTAAATGCCCTTTTGCCAAATTGGAACGAGGTATTTATCTTATAGTTAAATCTTCTCTGCATACAGCTGTTTTCTTTAACGCAGCCTGGTTGCCCTTGGATATCCTTTCATAAAGTGAAAACTGATCGGGCGTTAATACATCCCTCAATTGAATATCCCGGTCTTTATTGATCTTTCTCCCGATCTGGTGATATTTATGGATATCACTATTTGACTGTTCGCGGGCGCTATCCATTCTTAAACAGGCCTGGAGATTAATTGCATTTATCTTAGGGTATTGTGATGCAAATAATCCTAATTCACAATTCATGCTTTTTGTCAGGTCATGTGCCCTTTCTTCCGCAGGTTTTTCCTGTGCCATAATATTAGTACTCAGCAACAATAAACAGCTAAACATGGCGCCTAATATATATGATTTTAAATAACTTATCTTTTTCATAGCTTTAAACATTTGTTTGAATAATAACCAATGAAAAGGATCTTTGTTTAAAAAAAACCCTGATTTACTAATATGAGAGAAATCAATTGCTATTTACCCAGTACAAAATTGGCCATGTAGGCCAGGCAAACCAATCCTAGCAGGTACATAAACAAGAGATAAGCGGTACCCAATTTGCTCCTGAAATTAATTTTATCTATTTTTAATTTAAGCTGAAAAAAGATAGAGAAGGTATACACAAAAGAATACCAAAGCCGGTGCTGATGCTTGCCCTTTGGCACATCGGGCAGGTTATCAAATTTATAAACCCTTTCGTTTAAAGTATTGTATAAAAAGAAATTAATAATTGTAAAAATCATAATAAATAAAACTGCCCAGCCAAAAACATATTCTTTATTATACCCGAAATTCCACCAAAGTTTTCCCACCCATGCAAAAGTGGGGTTCTTGAATTGTTGAAAATCAATATCCAGCAACTCATAACTTTCGTTCTGGCCATGGTCCTTAAAATTCTTTAACATCCCCTCATAAATGGTTGTCTTTTCATCATAAGAAAGTCCATGCAGATCGAATTTAAAATACTTGTATTCAAGCTTTAATTTCCACAAGTCTGTAGCATGCAGGTTTATAACATGTTTTTTAAAATAGACATCTTTTATCTTGTCATAATGTTGAGGCGATTTGTAATTGCAATGGATTAAGTTGATATTATTTGTCAGCTTGGGATTATGTGAAAAATCAAGAGTATCAGGGAGAATAGCTCCGTCAAAAATAAGTTCCGTAGAATCGCCAGTTTGCAAGTCTGAGAAATCAGCATAGGTAGAAAAGGTATCCCTTTTAAAACTCGCCTGCTTTTTGAATAAAACATGAGAGAAATCTGCTTTCTTATTAAATTTTGAACCATAAAAATCAACATCTTTTTTAAATTCATAGTCTGAAAACGAAGCATTTGAATCAAAGTTTAAATGCTTTAAATTAATCGTGCTTTTTGAATCATTTACGGCATTAAAATACAGCAATTTGGCTTTATCCTGGGCGACTATTATTTGTGCCGGGAAATAAAAAAATAAAATAAAAGCGATGATAGTACCTTGGCTTTTCATTCTTCAATCATTTAAGTAAAAAGCCAAAGATATTAATTTTAAAGTACATAGGAAAAATATGAATAATTTGTTAACTGACCAATTTCTGAATACTCAATTTCCACTACCCAATACTATTTTCCCACTTTGGCAAGCCCTTTGCATTATATCCATTATAAAAGACAAAAACGATGAAAAACCTGCTTATAGCCATTTTTTGCTGCATATCTTTAAGTGCATTTGCGGTGGGGAAACATAAAGTTATTACAAAATTCCCTGACCCCGGACCAAAAAAAGTGGCCCTTACTTTTGATGCCTGTGAGAGCAAAACACCGGCTTATTTTGACCAAAGTATTTTGAAATATATTGAGGACAATAAAATACCTGCTTCTATATTTTTGGCCGGTCGGTTTGCAGAAAGAAACGAGGCTGAAATAAAGGAAATTGTAAAAAAATATCCAAACATTGAGTTTGAAAACCATAGTATGAACCATATTAACCATATGGATCGCCTCAGTGATAACAAAGTGATCAACGAAGTGGAACAAAATGAAAAGCTTGTGGCTTCTATTACGGGCCGTGCGCCCGAGTATTTCAGGTTCCCTGCTGGTAACTACAACCAGCATGACCTGGAACTTGTAAATAGTATGGGATTAAAGGTAGTACACTGGACCTATGCAAGTGGCGACCCTGATAAAAACATAAAAGCGCCGGCCCTTGAAAATGAAATAAAAACCATGACAAAACCAGGCGATATCCTAATCTTTCATATCAATGGTCGCGGATGGAGTACAGGTCAGGCGTTACCAACTATTATCAGTAACCTGAAAGCCCAGGGATATAGCTTTGTAAGGCTGGAAGATGTGGTGAAATAAAAACTATGAGGCAATGTGATGATGAGACAATGAGGCAATTTTTGCGTAAGCCAATTGTCTCATTGCCTAATTGCCTCATAATCTAATAATTTATTCTTCTTCCACAAAAGTAAAATCAATGGTCCTTTGTTGCAGGTTGGCTTCAAGGACTTTAACCTTGACAACATCACCGAGCTGGTAAATTAATCCTTTGTTTTGGCCGCGGATTAAATAATGCGCTTCATCAAGCACATAGTAGTCATCGCCAAGTGAGCTCATGCGTACCATGCCTTCGCATTTGTTTTCGATTATCTCGACATAGATGCCCCACTCGGTAACGCCTGAAATAAGCCCTTCAAACACCTCGCCCACTTTGTCCATCATAAACTCTACCTGTTTGTATTTGATGGAAGCCCGCTCGGCCTCAGCGGCTCTTATTTCCATTTCTGTAGAATGCTTTGCCTGCGCTTCGATATGGTCCTGGTCAATTCCTTTTTTATTGTCGAGATAATGTGCCAACAGGCGATGTGCAATCACATCCGGGTACCGGCGTATCGGTGAGGTAAAGTGCGTGTAAAAATCAAATGCCAAACCGTAGTGGCTGCTTTTGTGCGTGGTATATATTGCCTTCGGCATGGTACGGATGGCCAGGTTTTGCAAAAGGTTCTGTTCAGGCTTGCCTTCTATTTCAAGCAGCAATTTATTCATAGAATCTGCAGTACTTTTTGAAGAACTGAAATTCAGTTTATGCCCAAACCTCGCCGCAACTTTTGCAAAAGCATCCAGTTTCTCCTCAGCAGGTGTATCATGCACCCGGTACACAAATGGCCGGTCGTGCAGCTTCTGGTCTTTCTTAAAAATAAACTCGGCTACCTTGCGGTTTGCAAGGAGCATAAAATCTTCGATTAGTTTGTTGGAATCTTTTCTGACCTTTTTATAAACGCCCAGCGGTTTACCGTTTTCATCGAGGTTAAATTTTACTTCTTCCGTTTCAAAAGAAATGGCCCCATGGGCGAACTTTTTTTCACGTAGTAAATAAGCCAGGCTGTTTAGCCTCAACAGCTCAGACGCATAAGGTCCTTCCCCAGTTTCCAGTACTTCCTGGGCCTCTTCATAAGAAAATCGCTTTTGCGAACGAATGACCGTTCGCCCGTACCATTCTTTCCGGATATTGGCGTTAGCATCCAATACTACAACCACTGAAAAGGTGAGTTTATCTTCATCCGGCCTAAGCGAACAAAGCTTATTGGAAAGGTTTTCAGGTAACATTGGAATCACCCGGTCAACCAGGTACACAGATGTGGCCCGGTCCAACGCTTCTTTGTCAAGTTCTGAACCTTCCAGTACATAATGTGACACATCCGCAATATGGATCCCGATCTCCCACTCTTCGTTGTCCAGGGAACGAACGGAAAGAGCATCATCAAAATCTTTTGCATCAACCGGGTCAATAGTAAAGGTTGGTATGCCTCTAAAATCCCATCGCTTTTCAATTTCAGCTTCGGTTATTTCTTCTGAAATGGCATCTGCCTCTTCTACTACTATTGCAGGGAATTCTTCCGGTAGATCAAATTCTGCAATGATCGCATTCATCTCCGTATTATGCTCTCCCGGCCTGCCGAGCACACGTTCTACAGCGCCAATGGGACTTTTAGAGCCAGCAGTAGGCCACTCTATAATTTTCACCAGCGCTTTATCGCCATCCTTACCGCCATTAATACGGCTTATGGGAATAAAAATATCAACAGGTACTTTTTTGCTGTCAGGCACCAGGAAGGCAAATTTCTCATGCACCTGAAGGATACCTGTGAAGGATTCTTTTTTACGTTTAATAATTTCTACGACTTCACCCTCAGGCCGCTTGCCCGGACGACGTGCATAGAGTGTAACTTTCACAATATCACCCTGGAAAGCGCCATTCATTTTGGCCGGTGCGATATAGGTATCGTCTTCCATACCATCTACGATGATATAAGCGGATCCTGTTTTGGTCATATCCACTTTGCCTTCTACAAACTGGGTTTGGATAACAGATTTATATTTGCCGCGTTTTATTTCTTCGAGGGTTCCTTCCTGCTCCAGTTCTTCAAGGGCTTCTATAAGAGCGGCTTTTTCAGCGCTGCTTCTCAGGTTAAGACGGTCGGCCATTTCCTTATAGTTGAATGGCTCGGAAGCATTGGAACGGAGGAAATTGAGGAGTGAACTTTTAACGGATCTTTTGCCCTTTGGGGCGCCCGGATTTGTATTCGTTTTTTTGGGCTTGATTTTGACTTTTCTTTTTCTGGTCACGATAATAATTAATGAATTGTTGGATAACTGACATGATCATCAGCTATTTTGAAGTGGATAAATGGGTAATATGTTCCTATAGACAGGATACTGCAAAGGTAAACATTTATAAGTTAACGTATATTAAGCGAATATTGTGCGGAAATAAAACTCAAATTGTTTTTTTAATAATACCTTTACCTTTTAACGATAAAGATTAATTAAATGAAAATGAAATACCTTGGAATTCTGTTCTTGATATCCAGCATTGTTTTAATAAGCCATACGTCAAAATCAAGTATAATGTCAAATCGTGTCGGCGATGTTAAAAAAGACTCATTTGGCACAAAATTGAATAAAATAATTGATGGCATCCAAAATGATTTTATGGACATAAGAGGCGCTAAAAAAGAGGGCGAATACATTGAGACCTATGATTCAAAAGTTAATTTGCCGGGCGCTGAGTTTGGAATGATATATGGACAATTTGAAAAAACACCCTGGACCTATATATGTCATTTTAATTCTGAAAAAGATAAAGCTATAGCAGGATTAAACTTTGAAAAATTGCGGGGGCTACTTAGTAAGAATCTGGGCGATAAATATACAGCGGTGCCACAAACACCAGATGATAAATTGATTAATGGTATTTTATTTGCTTCTAACAACCCAATTGGTTCTAAAATCCCCGGGATATTTTTGGAAGAATCTTTTGATTATGGAAGTTACAGGGTACAAATAAGCTTTTACGGGCTAAGTGAATGAAATAGATCGTTCTCCGCTCTTTCGGGCTCCACACTACACGATAGTGTCTTTCATAAACTGGGCCGCATAGATAAAATCCCTGAGTCGCGCATCCTTTGTATTACGGATATCAGCGGGTGAGCCTTCCCAGTGTTTTATGCCTTCATGCAGATATATGATATGGTCGCCATATTCAAGCACCGAATTCATGTCATGGGTATTGATGATAGTAGTTGTTTTAAACTCAATCGTAATCTCTTTGATGAGTTTATCAATCACCTGAGAGGTCAATGGATCAAGCCCGGAATTTGGCTCGTCACAGAAGAGATATTTCGGATTTAAGGCAATCGCCCTCGCTATACCCACCCGCTTTTTCATCCCACCACTTATCTCATCTATATTTTTCTTGTTTTCACCCGGCAGGTTCACTCTGTCCAGGCAAAAATTAACGCGGTCATCAATTTGTTTTTTGGTCTGCTTCGTAAATAGTTTTAGCGGGAATGCAACATTTTCTTCCACAGTCATAGAATCAAACAAGGCCGAATACTGGAAAAGCATCCCGATTTCCTGCCTCAGTTTTCGCTTCTGGCCATATTTCATGGTTACAAAATCGCGACCGTCATATAATATGCTGCCGGCTTCAGGTTTCAAAAGGCCAACCACGCATTTCATTAAGACGGTTTTCCCGCTACCGCTGCTCCCGATGATCATGTTCGATTTGCCTTCCTCAAAGCGCGCATCGATCCCTTTCAATACTTTCTTTTCGCCAAATGATTTTTCAAGCCCTTTTATTTCAATCATCCTGTTGCTTTTTAGAGAAATAATTTAGCCAATAGAAAATCAAATAAAAGAATCAAAACACTGCTGTATACTACGGCACGTGTGCTTGCGCGGCCAACTTCTATAGAGCCGCCATCCGCATAATAGCCCTGGTAAGAAGAAACCGATGCAATGAGGAATGCAAAGGTCACAGTCTTTATCATGGCAAACTCAAACGTAAATATTTTAAAGGTAGATTGGGCGCCTGACAAAAAATGATCAGGAGAAACAATACCTGCGTACATGCCTACCAGGTATCCACCCAAAATACTCAAAAACATAGATATAACAATAAGGGCCGGCAGCATAAACAAAGCGGCAATGATTTTTGGGAGTACAAGATAACCTGCAGAATTTACGCCCATTACTTCCAGCGCATCTATCTGCTCGCTCACCCGCATGGTGCCTATTTCCGTGGCTATATTTGAACCGATCTTGCCCGCAAGTACCAGGGAGGCGATAGTTGGTGACAATTCAAGAATGGTTGAATCGCTCACAATCTGCCCGATTACTGAATCCGGAATCCAGGAAGAAACAAGCTGGTAGGAAGTGTTGATGGTAGTAACCGCCCCGATAAAAACGGAGACAATAGCCACAATACCCAATGACTCCACACCTATCGCCTGCGACTCGTCAAATATCCGCCGCATATAGATCGCACGCTGCTCCGGTTTGGAGAAAGTGTTGCGGAGCATTAAGAGGTACTCACCGAAAAAAAAGAAAAATCTCATGTTGCTTGCGGAATACTAATTTTGCAAAAATATAACAAATTACCGCATCGTGAAAAAACTTGTTGTGACAGGAGCCACCAAAGGCATCGGTAGGGCCATTGCCGAAAAGTATCTATTGTCTGGCTATGAAGTGGCCGTTTGTGCCCGTAAAGCCAACGAGCTAAGGGAAATGGCAGATTCCATTTTACAATCAGACGCGCCCGGCAAGCTGCATACCTTTGTTTGCGATGTGACTGATAAAGAGCAGTTAAAGGCTTTTTATGAATTTGTGGACAAAAAAATGGGCACGCTTGATATCCTGGTTAATAATGCAGGAATATTTGAACCCGGAGAGATACATAACGAGGTAGAAGGCGTGCTGGAACGACAAATGGCGACCAATGTATATAGCGGCTACCACCTGAGCCGGTTTTTTTTACCGGCAATGATCAAAAACCGGAACGGCCATATTTTTAATATCTGTTCGGTAGCAAGCATCAAGGCTTATACCAATGGCGGATCCTATTGCATCTCAAAATATGCCGTGTATGGCATGACCAAAGTACTTCGGGAAGAACTAAAACCTCATAACATAAAGGTAACCGCCGTATTGCCGGGCGCTACGCTTTCCGGCTCCT